>FWPU01009352.1_pt1 | contig 15557 bp, 12 predicted proteins | sample 2228361 | NCBI WGS metagenome assembly FWPU01 (sample SAMEA103939777, study PRJEB20133) | metagenome
ATAATCTTTTGGAGGTAAACCCTTTATAGCTTCATAGTTGGGTTTTTCTGCAAGATGCACGAGTATTGCTATTTTCTCATTCTTCGGAGTATTCAGCATGATTTCCTTCAGGGAAGGTAATATTTTATCCCCCCCTGTATTTACCATTGCCACCATTATTATACTATACAGCAATCCCATGATAATCACCTCCTATATTTTAATTTACTCATTATATAGGATTTCAATTTAGAAGTCAAGTTTGAATCAATATGTTTTATCCTTTAAAATTAACTTCTTAAATGAAAAGAAAACCTTTTGAAATTCTTATTGAGGAAGAAAAGATTTTAAAAGAAAGAATTGAGGAGGTAGAGAATGAGAAAAGAAAAGAAATTTCAGCTATAAAGGAAAAAATTGAAAAAGCAAAAAAAGAGTTTATAATAGAACTGGAAGAAAAGAAAAAAGAGTGGTTAAAGGAAGGAATCTTGGAGATAGAAAAGAAATGTAAGAGAATCATTGAGGAAAATAATGAATTTTTGAAGAAAATGGATGAAGTATACCTGAATAAAAAGAAGAAAATAATCTTTAAAATCCTTAGGTTTATACTGCCCGGCTATGGCAATTGAAAGAATGCAAAAAATATTCATAACAGGAGAAAAGGAAATAGTCGAAGATGCCATAAGGTTTCTCCAGGAAAAGGGACTTGTTCATATTAATGAAATAAATAAAAGTAGAAATCTGGAAGAAATAGAAGAGGAGAAAAAGAAAAGTGTTGTTAAGATAATTGAGAGCTGTAAAGATTTTAAAAAGGAGATTAGCAAAATAGAGGAACAAAGTGATATACCCCTTAATATAGATAGAATAGAGAAAAGAATTTTGAATATCGTAAAAGATTATAAAAAGTTAGAGCAAAAAAGAAAGGAAATTGAAAGGCAAAGATCATTATACACGAGGTATTATGAAATTATAAAGTCCTTTCTTCCTTTTATTGAAGAAGAAAAAGAAGGAGAAATCCTCGGTATTATTGTTCCTAAGAAGGAAGAAAGTGTTTTAAGAAAGTTCATAGTTAAACTTGAAAAAGAATTTAAATTTAAACTGCTTTCTAAGGATTTTAAAGAATATAGGGGTTTTGTTTTTCTCATTGAAAAGAAAGATTTTGAAAAGATGAGACAGATTCTTACTCAGGAGGGATTTCCTGAAATTGTTTTTCCTGAAGAGATAAAGAAAATGTCTTTTAGAGACGCTCTTTCATATCTTAAGAAGAGGATAGAACAAATTCCTGAAGAAATCAGGGAAGTTATGGAACAGAAACAAACTTTAATATCAGAGAATGGTAGATTTATTAGAAGTGCAATAGATTTTCTTACTGATTTAAAGGAATATTATGAAGTTAAAGATAAAGGAACTATTTTTACAGAATACCTTTTTTACATAGAGGGATATGTTCCCTTTAATGAATATAATAAAATTAAGTCAGAGTTTAATGAGAAGTTTTCAGGCAAGTCTATTATGATTGAGGAGAAGATTGACCCTCACAACTTTGAAGAGGTACCTGTAAAGTTAAAAAATAAATTCCCATTTAAATCTTTCGAAACTCTATTACAATTTTTTTCCCTTCCAATTTATGGCACAATAGACCCATCGCCTATTCTTTTTATATTTTTTCCTATTTATTTTGGTTTTATGCTCGGAGATATTGGCTATGGTGCAATAGGACTTCTTATATTCGTTTATTTGTTTTATAAATTCAAATCCCCTGTTATCAGAAATCTCTCCATAGTGTTTATATTCTGCACATTGTGGACACTTCTCTTTGGATTTTTATATGGAGAAATGTTCGGAGATTTTGGAGAGAAATTGGGTTTACACCCTTATTTTCACAGAATAGAAGAGGCTGAAACCCTTCTTTTGATATCAATAATATTTGGAATGATACAGGTATCCCTTGGGCTTTTCCTGGGATTTATAAATCAGGTCAGATTAAAACATTTAAAACATGCTTTTACAAACCTTTCAATGCTTTTTGGACTCTGGTCAATACTGGGTCTTGCTGGAGTTTTTCTCAATGTAATACCAAAAAGTTTTGGTCTTTACTTTGGAATCTCACTCCTTTTGTTTGCGATTTTATCCGCAGTTTTACATGGAATTATTGCTCCTGTTGAAATATTTTCAGCCTTTGCTCATATCCTTTCCTTTGCAAGATTGATGGCAATAGGTTTATCCTCAGCTATAATACCTTTAATAGCAAATTCTTTTAAGAATTTGTTCCCTGTAGTCATTATAGGGATATTTGCCATGATCCTTTTCCATATTCTTGCTCTTGTGCTTGGTCTTTTTGATCCAACGATTCAGGGCCTGAGGCTTCAATTTGTTGAATTTTTTACAAAATTTTATGAAGCGGGTGGTAAAGAGTATAAACCATTTTTAAAGAGATTTAAAATAGGAGGTTTAAAATGAAGAAATTTTTTGGAATACTTGTGATAATAATTATAAACATAATAACATACGGAGCCCTTTTTGCACAGGAAGCGGCTGAAAAAGCGGTGGAATCTGGTAAAACAGACCCCCTTGCTTATATAGGACTCGCTCTTGCAATAGGTTTACCTGCTCTTGGAACTGCTTGGGCTCAGGCAAAAATAGGTAGTGCAGGAGCAGGAACCCTTGCTGAAAGACCTGAAATGGCTGTCTGGGTTTTAATTCTCCTTGCAATACCTGAGACAATAGTGATTCTTGGTTTTGTAGTGGCATTTATGCTCCTTCTCAAAATTTAATGAAAGAACTTAAAAGATTTATAAAGGCAAAGATAGAAGAAAAAATAAAAGATATAAGATTAGATGGGGAAAAAGTGAAGAAGCGATTGATGAATGAGTTTGAGGAAGATAAAAAAAGATTGGAGAAAGAGGCTAAAAAACAAGTGGAAAGTATGTTAAAACTGGAAGAAATAAAAAGAGTCTCAAAAGTGCAGATGACAAATCTTGATAGAGTTTTAAGAAAAAGAGAAGAAATTTTTGAGAAGATTCTAAAAGGATTGAAAAGGGAAATTAGTTATATTAACTGGGAAGAGGTATTGCCTAATCTTTTGAAAGAGGCAATAGATAGATTTGGCGAAAAAGAAGGAATTATAAAGGTTAACAAGAATTTAAAAAACCTGATAGAGAAAGAAATCAAAAAAAAGGGTTTGAATTTCAAAATAGTTCAAGAGAATGGAATGGAGGAAGGGGTAATTGTTGAATCAGTTGATAGCAGAATAAGAGTATACAATACATTTTCAACGAGACTTGAAAGGGCTAAGAACTATCTTTTTGATGTTATGAAGGAGATGATAGATGCCTGAGGATATAGGTTATATAAACGCAAGAATAAGGGGGATGAAAAGCCGTCTTTTAAGGGAAGATAAGTATGCGGAGCTTTTAAGTAAAAGAAAACTTTCTGAATTTGTTGAAAGTATGAAAGATACTCCTTATAAAGATTTTTTGCCTCCTTCCTATCCTGAACCTTCGCTTCAGGAAATTATTGAAGGAGTGAATGCAGAAGCTCTGAACTCCTTAGGTAAAATTATTAAATTTTCATCTGGAAAATCAGGCAGGCTCCTTTTCTCTGTATTACAGAGATTTACACTGTCAAATATAAGGGCAATAATAAGAGGCAAGATGAAAAAAATCCCGAGTGATGAAATAAAAGAATCTCTTTTTCCTATATATCCTCTTGATATGCCACAGATTGATGAACTTTTAAGAAAAGAAACAGCTTTTGAAGTTGCAGAATTACTTATTACATGGAGAATAAAACTGCCTTTTCCTGTTACCCGGGAAATATTAAAAGTAATAAGGAGTGAAGACCTATCAGAGACAGAGTATTATCTTGAAAAAGGTTATTTTGAAGGAACTCTCAATGAACTTGGAAACTCTCAGGACGATAGAATAATTCTTCATGTTTTGAAATCTTGGATAGATGTGAGGAATATAATCGGTTCCCTTTTACTTTTAAAATATAATATTAAACCTGCAGGAAAAATTAAATATATTGAAGGTGGATATTTGAGTGATAGAATACTTAAAAGAATTTCAGAAGCAACAAATTTAGAAGAAGGTTTAAAGGTTATTTCTGTTACGCCTTATAAAAAAATTTTTTCAAATGGAAAGACCGATATTTCATCTTTTGAAAAGAGATTTGAAGAATCTTTAACTGCATGGGCTCTGGAAGGATTCATTAAAGATCCCCTTTCGATTGCTGTACCTGTTGCTTATATATTTTCCAAGTACAATGAACTTATAAACTTGAGAATTATAATTTATGGGATAGACCAGGAAATACCACCCCAGGAAATTAAAAAATATCTTTTCCAGTATGAAAGATTATAGAATTTTGGCAATAACAGAAGAAGGTTATGATGCGGGCTTCAGGCTTGCAGGTGTTGATGCTGAGATTGTGAAAGATAATAATGGGATGCTGGCAATTATTGAAAAATGTTTTGAAGATAAGAATTATGGTATAATAATTGTGGATGCTGAAATTTTTTATAAGATAGAAGAAAGAAAAAGGAAAGTTTTAGAAGAAAGTGTTATGCCTGTTATAATACCGCTTTACTTAAAACAAAAAGGTAAGGTTAGTGCAGAGGAATATTTAAAAGAAGTTGTAAGGCGAGCAATAGGTTATTCAATAAGGATAAAGGGGTGAAAAATATGAAGAGAAATATAAAAACTGCTTTAACATTTGATGATGTATTGCTTTTGCCCAAAAAAAGTTCGGTTTTACCTAAGGAAGTGGAACTTTCTACTAAGTTTTCAAGAAATATAATTCTTAAACTACCTTTTGTATCTGCTGCAATGGATACAGTTACAGAGAGTTCCATGGCAATTGCCATAGCAAGAGAGGGTGGAATCGGGGTTATCCACAGGAACCTAACCCAGAATGAACAAGCGTCAGAAGTTTTGAAAGTTAAAAGGTCAGAATCCTGGATAATACTTCATCCTGTAACTCTTTTACCCGATGATACAGTTGAAAAAGCAAAGAAAATAATGGAAGAACATTCAATTTCAGGTTTTCCAATACTTGATAAAGAAAACAAACTTATTGGTATAGTCACCAGAAGGGATCTCACATTTATAAAAAAGGACAATATTAAAGTAGGTAAGGTTATGAAGAGAGATGTTATAACTGCTGAAGAAGGTATAGGGATTAAAGAGGCTCACAGAATACTTCTTAAAAATAAAATAGAAAAACTCCCAATAGTTGATAAAAGAGGTTTTTTAAAGGGACTTATTACTCTGAAAGATCTCTTGAAAAAACTGGAGCATCCTACTGCTACCCTTGATAATAAGGGTAGATTAAGGGTGGCAGCTGCAATAGGCACGGGTAAAGACTGGGAAGAAAGGATGGAAAAGCTTATTAAGGTGGAAGTTGATGCAGTGGTGATTGATACCGCTCATGCTCATTCTAAAAAAGTCATAGAGGTTGCAAAAGAAGTAAAAAGAAAATATCCTGATATTGAGCTTGTTGTTGGAAATGTTGCAACTGAGGAAGCATGCAGGGACCTTGTAAAAATAGGTGTTGATGCTGTTAAAGTGGGTATAGGACCGGGTTCAATATGTACCACGAGGGTAATTGCGGGGATTGGTGTTCCTCAACTCACCGCAATAATGGATTGTGCTAATGTTTTAAGACCCCTAAGAATACCTCTTATTGCGGATGGAGGCATAAGATACTCAGGAGATATTGTAAAGGCTCTTGCAGCAGGAGCAGATTGTGTTATGATGGGTAACCTGTTTGCAGGAACTAATGAAAGTCCGGGTGAATTGATCCTCTATCAGGGTAAAAGGTATAAGGCTTATAGAGCAATGGGTTCAGTCTCAGCAATGAGAGATGGTTCAAAAGATAGATACTTTCAGGAAGAATATACAAAATTTGTGCCAGAAGGTGTTGAAGGTATAGTATCATATAAAGGTCTCCTTTGTGAAATTGTTTACCAGTTAGCAGGGGGAGTTAAAGCAGGACTTGGTTATATAGGAGCAAAAAATTTAAAAGAATTAAGAAAAAGAGCAGAGTTTGTCCAGATAACACCTTTTGGTTTGAAAGAAAATCATCCCCATTCAATAACAATAACAAAAGAAGCACCAAATTACGAACCCCCAAACCTTTAAAAAGTTTAATTTTAAAACAAAAAACATGTAGGAGGTGAATTAAATGTACGAAGAAGAAATGAAAAAGGCGCAGGAACATTTTGCAAATATACTAAAGGAACAGATACAGAGAATTGAAAAGATGAAAAAAGGAGAGGAATGGATTGATTATTCACAGCTCAAACCAATAGTAATAGGGATTGTAGGCGGAGATGGCATAGGTCCCTATATTGCTGAGGAATCAAAGAAAGTCCTGAAATTTCTTCTTGAAAAGGAAGAAAAAGAGGAAAAAGTGGAGTTCAGGGATATAGAGGGATTAACCATAGAGAAAAGAGCAAAGGTTAAAAAAGCGATACCCGATGATGTGCTTGAAGAGATTAAAAAATGTCATGTAATTTTAAAAGGACCAACAACCACACCAAAGGCGGGTGACCCATGGCCTAATATAGAGAGTGCAAATGTTGCGATGAGAAGAGAACTTGATTTGTTCGCGAATGTAAGACCTGTAAGAGTTCCTTCGGAAGGTATTGATTGGGTATTTTTCAGGGAAAACACAGAAGGAGCCTATATCCTGGGAAGTAAAGGAGTAGAAGTTACTTCTGAGCTTGCAATTGATTTTAAAGTTATAACTCTTCAGGGAAGCGAAAGGATTATAAGACTGGCTTTTGAATATGCTAAAAAGAACAATAAAAAAAGAGTGACTGTTGTTACCAAAGCGAATGTTATTAAAACAACTGATGGTAAATTTCTGAATGTGTTTTATAAAATAGCAAAGGAATATCCTGAAATAAATGCGGATGACTGGTTTATAGATATAATGGCAGCGAAATTGATAGATAAGAAGAGAAGAACACAATTCCAGGTCTTAGTTCTTCCTAATTTATATGGTGATATTTTGACTGATGAAGCAGCAGAGTTTCAAGGAGGTGTTGGAACTGCGGGAAGTGCAAACATAGGTAAAAGATATGCAATGTTTGAAGCAATACACGGAAGTGCTCCGAGAATGGTTAAGGAAGGAAGGGCAAAATATGCTGACCCGAGCAGTATGATCAGAGCATCCGCTATGCTTTTGAGACACATAGGTTTTGAGGACAGAGCTAATAATCTTGATATGGCAATGGATATATGCGGTCAATTTGAAAAGAAAATTTTAATTACAGGTAGACAGAATGGTGCAACAGGAGCAGAGTTTGCAGATTATGTTATGGAGACACTGAAAAGGAGTGACTTAAAAGAATACTGGGAGAGTTTTTAGAAATAATTTTAAAACAAAAAACATATAGGAGGTAAAATGGAACAAGTTTTTGTAGGTACAAATAATTTAAAAGAGTTTACGTCAGGCGTGTTTCAGAAACTGAGAGTGAAAAAAGAATTTGCAGATATAACCGCTGATATTCTTGTATCTGCTGATAAAAGAGGAATAGATTCTCATGGTGTTCAAAGACTTAAAAGATATGTGGATGACATTAAAAGCGGTAGGATTTTGCCTAACAACGGACCAAAGATTTTAAAGGAAACCCCAGTTTCTTTACTCATTGACGGTCAAGCAGGATTGGGTCAGGTAATAGGATATCTCTCAATGGAAAAGGTTATTGAAAAGGCTAAAAAGAGTGGTATGTGTTTTGCCTCTGTTAAGAATTCAAATCATTACGGCATTGCAGCCTATTATTCTATGATGGCTCTTCCTGACTTAATAGGTATTTCTATTACAAATGCAGCTCCTCTTGTGATACCAACTTTTGGTAAGAATATGGTATTTGGAACAAATCCATTATCAATAGCAGTTCCTACAAAAAATGAAAAACCCTTTGTTCTTGATATGTCAACATCAACAGTTCCAAGAGGAAAACTTGAGGTTTATGAGAGAATGAGAAAGAAAATGCCAAAAACATGGGCAACTGATGAAATTGGGAACCCAACTGATGACCCTGAAAGAGTTCTGAAGAATCTTTTAGAAAGGAAAGGCGGTGGACTCTTGCCTCTTGGTGGTGCTGAGGAGGAAGATGGTAGTCATAAGGGATACGGACTTGCTGTTGTTGTTGATATTCTATCAGGCATTCTTTCTGGTGGGGCATACGGACTTTATGTTTATAAGGAAAAACATCCCAATGTATGTCACTTTTTTGGCGCTGTTGACCCTGAGATTTTTATATCTCTTAATGAATTAAGAGAAAAAATGGACGATTATATAAAGATGCTCAAAAATGCTCCAAAGAGGGCAGGAAAAGAAAGAATTTATGTTCACGGCGAGAAGGAATACGAAAAAGAGGAAAATTATAAAGAAAAAGTTCCCATTCTTAAAGATGTTTATGATGAGATCTTAAATATTGCTAAAGAAGTAGGTTACAAAGGGGAGTTAGAGGTTATAGGCTAAGTTATTTCATCCAGAATCTGAACTATATGTTTAACTTCAATAGGGTTTTGCAGATCTTTGTTCGCATTTGAGAAGTTAAAGTAACAATGAGGGCAGGCTGTTGTAAGGACTTCTGCACCAAGAGGGATAACCTGCATATTTATTTTTTCCCTTGAAACTTCTGTAAAAAGATGGGGAAGATAGGTGACTATTGAAGAATTACCACCGCAACAGGTTATTTCTTCCTTTGAAAGTTCAAATTCAACCAGTTTTGCAACACCTGCTTTTAAAACTTCTCGTGGGTCCTCATAAATTCCTTCCCCTTGTCTTCCAAGATAGCAGGGGTCATGATAAACAGTTTCCCTGTTAATCTTCTTTTTTAGGTTTAGCTTACCTTCTTCAATTAATTTCCTGAAGAATGTGGTTATATGCAGGATTTCGACTCCGAGTTTTACACCGTATTCTTGATATCTTTTTTTTATAAAACTATGACAGTATGGGCAGTTTAAAACGAGAGTATCCACATCTTCTTTTTCAAGTTCTTCTCTAAACTTTTCTGCATTTTGTTCGAATTCTTTTGTCATCCCAGATAAAAGATAAGGAGCACCACAGCAATTTTTATCCATTACAAATTTGCAAGAAGCATTAATTTTTTTTAAAAGACTTTCAAAGGAAGGTGCAATTTCTTCTTTTGCCTTTGTTATACATCCTAAGAAAATGCCTATTTCTTTCATTTTAAAGCCTCCTCCAAAAGACCAAATATTTTTTCATCTTTAAATCCCGGGGGTTCTATTGCTTTTGAAGGGCAGGCTGCAATACAATTACCACAGCCAAGACATGCCTCATCTATGTAAGAAACTCTTTTATCCTCTTTCATTTTAAATTCCGGAATATTAAAGGGGCATACCGAGATACAAACTCCACATCCACTGCACTTATCCTCATCAACCTTTGCTTTGTTCATACTCCTTATTAAAAAAGGCATATCAAAATTTTTTTCCCTTAGGATTTCTCTTATCCTTAGAACAATTTCTCCTGTATCAATTTCCATTGGACAGAAAACCTTACATCTGTTACAAGTTATACAGGTAAAAGCCATTGGAGCTGCTTCTGTAAATCCACCTGCAACATATGCTGTCCATGGAATTCCTATTCCTCCCATATATATGTATCCCCAGTATCCAGTTGTTATTGCGTAAACAGGGCATTCGTACATACACACACCACATCTCACGCATCTTAGAGCCTGTTTTATTATCTCTTCCTTAGATGCATCTTTTCTTCCATTGTCTAATAAAACTACATGAAATTCTTCGGGCCCATGGGCTCCATAGACAACTGTTTTCTCTATATCACCTGTTTTTGAAGGTCCTGAAATTATTGAGACATAGCTCATCGCATTGTATCCAGCATATCTTGCAACAACTTCTGTTAAAAGTGAACCATCTCTGAATGTAGGTAGAATCTTCTCTATCCCAACTATTACAATATGAACAGGAGGGGCATTTGTAACAAACCTTATGTTTCCTTCATTTTCAAGCAAGAAAACAGAGCCTGTATCTGCTGTTATTGCATTTGCACCGCTTATTCCTACATTAGCCTCAAAGTATTTTTCTCTTAAAAATTCTCTTGCAAATTTAACAAGTTTTGGTATATCAGGAGGTAATTCTTCACCTGCAAGTCTGGAAAATATTTCTGCAACCCTTTCCCTTGAAACATTAACTGCAGGAGCAAGTATATGCATGGGTCTTGATTCTATTTGCTGAATAATGAATTCTCCCAGGTCAGTCTCATAAACTTTGTTTCCCCATTTTTCAAGATACTTGTTTATATGAAGTTCTTCAGAAGTTATTGATTTTGCTTTTATAACTGTTTTACCTGTCCCAACAATTTTTTTAATTATTTCAAGAGCCTCATTTGCATCTTTTGCATAATAGGCTTTTCCATGTGCCTTTTCAACTGACTCCATTGACTTTTCTATCCAGTAGTCCAGATTTTCTATTACTTTGTCTTTTATCTCTATTAACTTATACCTTTCCTCTTTAACATAAGGGAATGTTTTAAGTGCCCTGTCTCTTGCTGCTCTGAAAGAGCTTATTGCTCTTCTTAAAGCAAGTCTTGTGAACTCATGATGCAGATATCTGTATATCTCATCCTGAAATTCAAAATACTTTTTTTCAACAAGTTTCATATTAAAACTCCTTTTGAATTCAGATCTTTATTATAAGGATTTGTAAATTTCAATCTCAAACGAATTAAATTGAAATAATTTTAATTTTGAAATGATTATAGATTCCCATTAAAATAAACCTCTATGTTTGATTTTGCAATTATAGGTGGAGGAATAGTAGGTACAGCAACTGCCTACAGACTAAAGAGAATTTATCCTGATTATAAAATAATTTTAATTGAAAAGGAAAAAGAACTTGCCTTTCATCAGACATCTCATAACAGTGGGGTAATTCACTCAGGGATATATTATAAGCCTGGTTCAATACAGGCAAAGACAGCAGTAAGAGGCTCTTTTTTAATGAAGGAGTTCTGTAAGAAATATAAAATCCCATTCGAGATAATAGGCAAGTTAATTGTTGCTCGGAACCAGAAAGAGATATTTTTACTCAAAAATCTTTATGAAAGAGGATTTAAAAATGGTGTGCCAGGTCTAAAGATTTTAATGAAAGGAGAATTAAAGGAAAGGGAGCCCAATGTAGAAGGTTTGAAAGCCATATATGTTCCAGGCACAGGAATTGTTGATTACAAAAAAATTACAGTAAAGATTGCGGAACTTTTTAAAAAGGAAGGTGGCGAGATAAATCTTTCAACAAAATTGACAGGTGTAAAATATGAAAATAATGAATTAATTCTTGAAACTGATAGAGGAGAGATTAAAACCAGATTTTTGATAACCTGTGCAGGACTTCATTCAGATAGAGTTACAAAGATGGGTGGAGAAAGACCATATTTTAAGATAGTTCCTTTTAGAGGAGAATACTATAGGATAACAAGGAAAGAAGTGATTAGAAGACTTATATATCCGGTCCCTGACCCCAGGTATCCTTTTCTCGGTGTTCATATAACAAAGAAGTTAAATGGTGATATTGAAGCAGGACCCAATGCAGTGCTTGCATTTTCAAGGGAAGGGTATAAGAGAACAGAGTTTAATTTAAAGGACCTATTTGAAGTTTTTGATTACCCAGGTTTCTGGAGACTCGTTATGAAGAATTGGACAACAGGCTTCAAAGAGGTGTTAAAGACTTTCATCAAAAAATTCTTTTTAAATGAGTTAAACAGGCTTCTTCCAGATATAAAACCTGAAGAACTTGTGGAGGGGCCTTCTGGTATAAGGGCACAGGCTCTTTCTCCTGATGGAAAACTTATTGATGACTTTGTATTTATCACAAAACCGAAAATAATACATGTATGTAATGCGCCCTCTCCTGCTGCAACAGCATCCTTAGCAATAGCAGAACATATATCAACAATGGTTAAAAAAGATTTAAGATTTAAAAATTCAAATTTCTTCTTTAAAGAAATCTGGTTCTAAAAGTATTTTTTGCTTGACAATTTGAATAAGAATACTTTATATATTTATATATATTTTTTAATTATGGATGTTTGATAATAAAAAGGAGGTGATGTTGTGAGAAAATGGATAATAATAGGAGGAATGTTGTGCGGACTATGGGCTTCCACCTCATACAGAATGAATGTTCTTGAAGATAGGGATGGTTTAACAAAGGTAGAGTTTAATCTTTATGATTACAGAATAGAGAATATTAATATAAACGGGATTCTCTGTTCAGAGGTCTATATTCCGGAACATCCTATTACATTTCTAAAAAAGGGTTATCCTGAACTTCCAAAATTTGCAGGAAGTATAATAATTCCTGATGAAGGTGTTATGCAATACAGAATCCTTGATATAGAATATGAAACAAAAAAGGTTAATCCAGTTATTCCTTCAAAAGGTAATTTAAAAAGGAATGTGAATCCTGAGGATATCCCTTATGAATTCAGTAAGTTCTACGAACAGGATGAGTGGTTTCCCATGAAAGATGTGGAAATTTCAGAACCTTTTATCTTAAGAGAATTCCGAGGGCTTACTATTTACTTTTATCCTTTCCAATACAATCCCAGAAAAGGAGAACTTAAGATTGCGAAGAGAATTGTAGTTGAAATTTACAAAGAAAGGGGAGGCGGAGAAAATGTCCTTATAAGGAGAAAAAACACAGTTACAAAACCTTTTACAGAGGTATACAAAAACTTCTTTTTGAACTACGAGTTCATCCGTTCAAGATATCCCTTTTTGAAAGACACACTTGGAAATATGTTGATTATAACTGCTGATGCTTATTATGATAATCTTATTCCTTTTATTTTTTGGAAAAGAAAAATTGGCATCCCTGTTGAAGTGGAAAGTGTTTCAAACATAGGAAATAATTCTACGAATATAAAAAATTACATTCAAAATAAGTATAATACAGAAGGTGTAACATGGATTTTACTTGTGGGGAATGCAAGTGATGTTGCGACAATTGCAGGAACCTATGATGAAACATCTGACCCTGTTTACGGATTTCTTGCAGGAAACGATAGTTATTTTGATGCCTTTGTTAGCAGGTTTTCTGCAAATGATGAGTCTCATGTTGATTTGCAGGTTGCGAAGGTTACAAAATACGAGAGGTATCCTCCTCAGGGCTCGTTATGGAGCTGGTATCACAAGGGTTTAGGAACAGCTTCGTCTGAAGGCAACCCTCCTGACTCTACAAGAATGAACTGGCTGATTGATACACTTCTTGCTTATACATACACTGAAATTACAAAGGTTTATGAGCCATGGGGAACGGATCAGATGATAACAAACGCCCTGAATGAGGGAAGGAGCCTTTTGAATCATATAGGGCACGGGAACGAGACAGGATTCGGAACAATTACTGCTTTCTGGTTTGATATAAATGATATTGCAGCTCTTAATAACACAGATATGCTTCCCTTTGTCTTTCTTGTAGCCTGTCTTGTTGGAGATTTTGATGCTGTTCCGATATGTTGCACAGAAGCATGGATGTGGACAGGAACTGTTAATGACCAGAGAGGTGCAATAGGTGCATATGGTGCGAGCGTTTTACAATCATGGGTCCCACCAACTGTTGCCCAAGCACATGCAATGGGAATTTTAAAAAGAGAAGAAGCAACAACTATAGGTGGTATATGTTTTAATGGTTCAATGTATATGTATGAACAAACAAATGACCTTGAAATGCTTGAAACATGGCATATTTTTGGTGATGCTTCCTTAGACCTCCGAACAGATATTCCAGATACACTCTCAGTTACGCATCTTCCCTTTGTTAACCCGGATCCTGTAAATTTTACAGTCCAGGTACTTGATAATAATGGTGTAACACCTATACAAGATGCGCTTGTTTGTCTCTGGATAAGTACTCAAACTCCAGAAATTCATGTTGCAGGTTATACAAATGCAAGTGGTGAGATAACTTTTAATATAAATCCTCAGAATGTTGGTGATACAATGTGGGTGACAGTTTCAAAACATAACTATAGACCTTATGAGGGTTATGCAATTGTTCAGTCTGCTTCAGGACCTTATATTGTAAAAGGCTATTCAGTTGCATCTGACCCACAGGGAAATAACAATGGAATTATAAATCCAGGCGAAATGATAAATTATTCAGTTTATGCTAAAAATGTTGGTTCTGACCCTGCTTATGGTGTTTATGGAATTTTAACTTCAACCGATGCAACTGTTACTCAGGACTCTTCTTGGTTCGGTAATATAGCCGCAGGTGATTCTGCACTCGGCTCACCTGTTTATCAGTTCCAGGTTCCATCAAATGCCCAGAACAACCAGAACCTTTTATTTACCTTAACATTCCACGATTCAAATGATAGCACCTGGACAAGTAATTTTTCATTAAAAGTTTACAAACCTGTTATTTCTAAGGAAAGGGAATACATAGCAAATGATGGAAACGGAAACGGTGTCTTAGAGCCCAATGAACAGGGAGATTTAATCGTTGTTATCAAAAATACAGGTGGAGATGCAACTTCTGGAGTTAGTGCAAAACTTATAAGCCAGTCAGCCCTTGTAAGTGTTTTCGACTCACTTTCAAACTATGGTGCTATGCAACCTGGAGATACACTTAATAATCTTTCTGACCCATTTACACTTTATGCAGACCCCACAACACCAACAGGTTATCAGGCAAACTTTTTATTCATAACACAGACAGAATATGATATTGATACATTCAATATCACAATTACAGTGGGTAAAAAACACTACTTTGTATGGGACCCTGACCCAAATCATTCATCAGGTCCTGTAATTGATTCACTCCTACAGGAACTCGGTTATTCAGGTGATTACTCTACAACCCTCTCAAGTTTCACAGAAGACCTCTATATGGCACTTTTTGTATGTGTTGGAATATACTCCAGTAATTATATAATAACATCAAACTCATCTGAAGCCCTTACTATTGTTAACTTTGCACAGAATACAGGCGGAAGGGTTTATCTTGAAGGTGGTGATGTATGGTATTATGATCCTCTTTATCAGGGTGGACATGACTTTGGACCTCTTTTTGGAATTAATCCAGTCGCTGATGGAAGTGCTGATTTAGGTCCTGTTCAGGGACAAACAGGAACCTTTACACAGGGTATGAACTTTAACTACTCAGGTGAAAATAGCTGGATTGACCATATCCAATCTTCAGGTGGAGGAGCTTTCAACATCTTTTATGACACTGATAATGCCTATTACTGTGGTGTTGCAAATGACGCAGGGACCTATAAGACAGTTGGTATGTCCTTTGAACTTGCAGGGCTTGTTGATGGTAATGACCCTTCAACAAGAAAGGCACTTGTTGATTCAATAATGCATTTCTTTGGAATTCATCAAGTATCTGCTGAAGAGGGAAGCGGTGCCACTCTGAATACACCAAAGGTTACAAGATTGCTCGGTGCTTTTCCTAATCCTCTTTCAAGAAATGCTGAAATAGTTTTTGATTTAGCAAACAAAGAAAAGGTTAATCTCTTGATATATGATATAACAGGAAGATGTATCCAGAAACTGATTAATGGCA
>FWPU01008438.1_pt1 | contig 15549 bp, 14 predicted proteins | sample 2228361 | NCBI WGS metagenome assembly FWPU01 (sample SAMEA103939777, study PRJEB20133) | metagenome
CAGGGAGAGAATGGCCGTACTTACTGCTTGGGGGAGCTGATTCATAACCCCCAAGAAGTCAGACGCCTGGAAGCCAAGGGGCTGGTTTTTATTCGGAGCCCAGATGAGCTGCCCTCCTTGGGACCGGGTGAGCACGGTAAGGTGTTGATTCGGGCTCACGGCGTGGCTCCTAAAATCAAAACCGCGATCAAAGAGAAGGGGTACGAGGTGATTGATGGCACGTGTCCTTTAGTCACGATTCCCCATCGCTTCGCCCGGCAGCTCATTGAAGAGGGCTATCGTCTAATTATTATGGGCCACATAGAGCATCCCGAAATTCAAGGCATCTTGGGTGAACTCGAAGATTTTTCAAAAGTCGATGTGATCCCCGGACCGCAAGCCATCCAGAAACTCAACTTAAAGCCGGGGGATCGCGTGGGGCTGATCTCACAAACAACGCACCCCTATGAGCGCTTTGCAGAGCTTGTGAAGCTCGTCTTAGAAAGAGTTATTGAAGTGAAGGCGTTCAATACCATCTGCCAGGCCACCTTTGATCGCCAAGACGCCACCCGACAGCTCGCACAGCGCTCTGATGTGGTGATCGTCGTCGGCGGGCGGAACAGCTCGAATACAAATAGACTCACGGAGATTGCAAGAGAGTATACGACGTGCTATCATGTAGAGAGTGCGGAGGAGTTAAAAGCCGAATGGTTTTGCGGCAGGGCCGCAGACTCATTGCGGATCGGGATCGCGGCGGGCGCCTCTACCCCCGATCACGTGATCAAGAGCGTTCAAGAGGCCATAAAACGCATGGTGGGTGATTAACACAAATGGCGGAAAAGATGGAAAGGTTCTTCGAAGAGCGGGATGTGCCGACCTTCGCCCGGGGCGTGACTTTGATGGGTAAAGTGCTTCAAGTGGGCGAGAACGGGGTCTTATTAGTCGATATCGGGTATAAGACGGAGGGGATTTTAAACCCCCATGAGCTCTCCCCTTTTCGCAAAGGGGAGATCAAAGAGGGCGAGGAGATCGAAGTCTTAGTGACGTATATCCACGAAGAGGAAGGGACGGTGTACGTCTCTGAGAAGCAGGCGCTGTATGCCAAGCGGCTGAGCGAGTTAGAGAGGGCGTTCAGAACGGGCGAACCGGTGACAGGTACCATCGAAGACGTGATCGAGAATGCGGGGTATCGGGTCAATCTGAAGGGCATGCCAGCGTTTTTGCCGGGATCGCACTTGGGCGACGATCTGTCAGCCGACATCGAAAAGCTGCGTGGCAAGGAGGTGGCCTTCAAAATTTTAGAGCTGGATCGCCGAGAGAAGAACCTCGTCGTCTCCCATAAAGAATACTTGCAAGATCTAGAAGAAAAGAGAAAGGACGAGATTTTCAGAAAACTCTCTGTGGGGCAAGTCATCGAAGGCACGATCAAGAGCATCGTGGAGTTTGGCATCTTTGTGGATGTAGGGGGCTTTGAGGGCTTGGTGCACCGAACGGAGATCAGCTGGAAGGAGGTCCCCGTGCCGCCCAATACGTACAAGGTGGGCGATAAGATCAAGGTGAAGGTGCTCGCTTTGGATCGCGCCAATGAGCGAATTAGCCTTTCGATCAAGCAACTGCGACCAGATCCCTGGATCGGCATCAGTAAAAGATACCCAGTTGGGAAGAAGTTCCCAGGCGAAGTGGTCTCCATCACGGACTTCGGCGCCTTCGTCCACCTCGAAGAAGACGTGGAGGGACTGGTTCATATTTCCGAGTTGAGTTGGGAGTTCCCGGACGATCCGCACAAGGTGGTCAAGGTGGGCGATCAGGTCGAAGTGGTCGTGCTCCATGTGGATGCGGAGAAGCGCAAGATCTCCTTGAGCATGCGTCGTGCTCAGCCGGACCCATGGGAGAACATAGAAAAAAAATATCCCGAGGGCATGATCGTGAAGTGCAGGGTCACGAAGCTGGCAGAGTTTGGGGCCTTTGTCTCGCTCGAGCCGGGAGTGGAGGCGTTACTGCATATTTCAGAGATGAGCTGGGAGCGCGTGAACTCCCCCAGAGATGTGGTCAAAGAGGGTGACGAGATCACCGCCAAAGTCATTAAATCCGACAGCACCCGAAGGAAGATCAGACTGAGCCTGCGCGAGCTCCAAGAGGACCCCTGGTATAAGTTCTTAGAACTGTACTCCATCAATTCGATCGTGGAGGGGGAGATCACGCAAATTAAGGAGTTCGGAGCTTTCATGAAACTCACCGACGAAGTTGAAGGGCTCATTCATGTGTCTGAGATCACAGACGATAGAATCAACAGCCCGGCGGATGTATTGAAGGTGGGAGAAAGCGTACGGGCCCGCATTATCGGCATCAACGAAGAGAAGCGCCAAGTACGCCTCTCCATGAAGAGCCTGCAAGTTGGAGAGCATTTGAGCGACACCGGCCACGAGACACTCACCATGCGCGAGCACCTCAAGAAGAAAGACGTCGGCAAGCTCGTGTCTTAATTTTTATGCTTGCTTTGGCGGCTGTGAGCTTTTATCTGCTGGGTTCTATCCCCTTTAGCTTTCTGATCGCGCGTTTTTTCGGAGGCATTGACATTCGCCAACACGGCAGTGGCAACGTGGGCGCAACAAACATCACGCGCGTGATCGGGCGACTGCCTGGCGCATTAGCACTTATTCTAGACACGGGCAAAGGCGCCTTAGCCGTTTTACTCGCCCAACTCTATTCCGCTCCCATTGCACTCGCAGGGCTTGCGGTCATCGGCCACAACTGGAGCGCCTTTTTGAAATTTACGGGGGGCAAGGGGGTAGCGACTTCGCTGGGCATTTTATTGGTACTCTCTTGGCAAGCATTTTTAATTACCCTAGGGATTTGGCTGGTTGTATTAATATTGACCAGACACGTATCCGTTGGCTCGATAACAGCACTGATGCTGTCGCCCCTCGTCTTATTTCTCTTTAATTCTCACCCCCAAGCGCTTGGGCTCATGCTGGCATTAGGGGTTTTAACCGTCTTTCGCCATCGGGACAACATCGCGCGCCTGCGAAGAGGCGAAGAGAGCAAAGCCTTCTAGCCAACCGCTAAGTGCCGCACGCCCCCTGGCGTACTTTGCAAATAATCTTTTTTATTTGCTTGACAGCTTGGGATACAAAGCGATTAATGATGATATGATCGAACTTGGGGGCTTCGGCTAGTTCTTTTTCAGCCGTCCGCAATCTCGTCTGCTTCTGTACTTTGTCTTCGGTGGCACGGTCAGCAAGTCTACGGGTCAGTTCTTCTCGAGAGGGAGGCAAAAGGAAGATGAAGACGGGGCGGGGCCTTAAACGCTTTTTTCTAAGCTGCGCTGCTCCCTGCACATCCAGCTCTTTGATGACATCTTTGCCCGCCTTTAAAAAATCTTCTATCTCGCGCCTCGAGGTGCCGTAATAGTGCCCGAAGACGCGCGCGTATTCTAAAAATTCCCCTTGCCGAATGAGCTGCTTGAAACGCGCTTCTGATACGAAGTGATAGTCTTTACCGTTTGTCTCGTCACGGCGCTTAGGGCGCGTCGTATAAGAGATAGATCGCACCAGATTATCGAGCTCCGTCAGCAAAGCATGCACAATGGTGGTTTTCCCCACGCCCGAAGGGCCGCTGATCACGAAGAGTCGTCCCCGCTTTTGAGCACTGCGGTCGTACCGCTCACTCAACGTTTCTCACCTGCTCGCGAAGCTTTTCAATATGAGTCTTCATCTCCACAGCCAAGCCCGCAATGACGGAGTCCTTGGCTTTTGAGGCGATGGTGTTAATCTCGCGGGCCATCTCCTGGGCCAAAAAATCTAACACACGGCCTGCGGGCTCTTTTGAGTCTATAGCCTCCAGAGCTGCCTTCAGATGAATCTTGAGGCGCGCGATCTCCTCAGTGATATCTGAGCGTTCAGCCAAGAGCACGGCCTCTTGCTCGAGTCGATCCTCGCTAATCTCTATGCCTTGCAGCAGCTCTGCCGCCCGCCGGCGGAGCTGCTCTTTAAAGCATTGCTTCATGCGGGGCGCGCGCGCCTCAATTTTGGCAAGCAGCCCCTTCAAGCCCTTTAAGTGCTTATTCAGCTCTTTTCTGAGGCCCTGCCCCTCCCGCTGGCGTGCCTCTTGCACTTTTTCGATGCTCCTTTTGAGACCCCTCTCGAGGGCGGGCCAAAGTTCACCCTGCTCAAGCTCCTCTCGCTTGAGCACCCCTTCTAACCCAATCAAGTGCGCCAACGACACGTGATCGTCCAGCTTGAGCTTCTGAATGAGTTCGCTCAGACACTTATAATAGCTAAGCGCTTTTTTAAAATCGTACGTGAGCCCCGACGCGCCCTCTTTTTCGAGCTCCACTCTGAGTTCGATACGCCCGCGCGCGAAGCTGCTTTTTAATAAATCTCGAGCTTGCAACTCGAGCTCCTCATACTCTTCGAGCCCCTTCACGCTGATATCTAAAAACTTGTGATTGAGCGTTTTGAGCCGGGTCGAAACTATCCAGCCGTTCTTGCTCGCACTCGCTTCCCCGAAGCCCGTCATGCTGCGAATCATCACATGCTCCTTCTAAAAGGCGACACCCATTTGACAGAAGTGTGCTCATATTATATCATAAAAGAGCTATTTGGGAGGTCGTCTAACGGTAGGACGATGGGCTCTGGACCCATTAGTGGGGGTTCGAATCCCTCCCTCCCAGCCACGGTCCCATCGTCTAGAGGTCTAGGACGCTGGTCTCTCAAGCCGGAAACAGGGGTTCGAATCCCCTTGGGACCACTACATGCACATCAGAGCCATCTTTTGGACTGTATTTGTTACAGCTCTCGATCAGTTGAGCAAACTACTCGCCGTGCAGTTTTTGCAGCCGCACCGGCCCGTGGCTGTGATTGACGGCTTATTCAGACTCACGTTAATCAAAAACCCAGGCGGCGCCTTCGGCATCTTATCAGATAATGGTTCGTTTATTACGCTGATCACCGCCACGGTGGGTCTAGCCACATTGGGTGTTTTGCTTTTTGTAGAGCTGAGAAGCTCTTATGTGAAAGTGGGTTTAATTTTGATCGCCGGTGGCGCGCTCGGGAATCTCATAGACAGACTCAGATTCGGCCACGTGATTGACTTTTTAGACTTTCGGGTCTGGCCGGTGTTTAATTTGGCAGATACCGCCATCGTGCTCGGCACGGCCTTAGTGGTTTTAGCGCTTTTCTCACGCGAGACAAGCCAATAAGATTTAAACAAAATGTTTATTGCTTTTGAGGGCATCGACGGCAGCGGGAAGACCACACAAGCCAAGCTTTTGCGAGCGCATTTAAAGAAACTCAACTATGACGCCGTGTTAGTCGAGGAGCCTGGGGGCACTCCCATCGGTGAGGCCATTCGAAGAATTCTTAAAGATTCGAAGCGCGAGATGAATGCTTTAACGGAACTTCTGCTTTATGAGGCCTCCCGCAGCCAGCTTGTGCGCCAGATCATCGAGCCCGCCCTGGCGAAAGACAAAATCGTCATTGCAGATCGCTATGCCATGTCGAGTCTGGCGTATCAGGGCTACGGGCGCGGGTTAGACTTGAAACTCATTAAGAAGCTCAACGAGATCGCTACAAATAACGTGGAGCCCGATGTAATCTTCTTGCTGGACATCTCCCCTCAAGAAGCCCTAAAACGGCGGCAGGGCCGGCGGTACGACCGCAGCGCCAATGACCGCATGGAGCAAGAAGCCTTAGACTTCCATCAGCGGGTCAGAGAGGGTTATCTGAAGCTCAAGGCACGTCACAAAAATTGCTTTCTCATCGACGGCATGAAGCGCCCGGAGCAAGTATTTAAAGACGTATTCTACGCTCTCAAAGATTCCCATAAACTTGATCTTTAAAGCGTTCTTTGCTACACTTTTCGCCGAGAAGGTGATCGTATGGATCTGGCATGTTCGAGGGATGAGCTCACTCAGGCGGTGAAGATCGTAAGTAGAGCATTAGGCAGCGGGAGCACCATGCCGATTCTAGCGGGGATTAAGCTCGAGGCGCTAAAAAACACCCTAAAGCTCTATGCGACAGATCTGGAGCGCGCCATTCAATGTGCTATCCCAATCGAAAACCGTGCCGAAGACGAAACTCTAATACTAAACGGAGAGATTCTTTCAAAGATCACAAGCGTACTACCCGATGAGCAGGTGCAACTCAAGACGGTGGGTGATAAGGTCGAAATCGCCTGTGGGGCTGCCAAGTTCGATCTCTTCACCATGCCGCTGGAAGACTATCCAGAGATCCCAGCTCTGCCGCCCAACAAGATCTGTGCATTGGAGAAAGACAAGTTACAAAGGGGTCTGGAACAGACCGCGTTTGCTGCGCTGAGTGCCCGTGAGACGTCGCGCTTGAGCTTGACAGGGGTGGATATGGTCTTCGGCGGCAGCACCACAGGCAAAGGAGGAAAACTCAAGCTCGTGGCCACCAACGGCTACCGGCTCGCCCTCAAAGAGCTTGCCATCGGCGCCGCCCTAAAGAGCGGAGAATATCTCGTCGCTGCGGATTCGCTCAAAGACTTAAGCAGCATATTGACACAACTCGAAGCCCAAAACGTAGAGATTTTTGAAGAGAGCTCTCAGCTCTTCTTCAAGTGCGGCTCGCCGCCTTTAGAAGTGGTCTTCGCCGCCAGACTCATTGCGGAAGAGTATCCCGACTTCGAAAAGGTCATCCCCAAAGAGAATAAAATTGGGCTGGCGCTAGATAGAGGTGCCTTCTTAGATGCGCTCTTGAGGGTTCAGATCACTACAGCGGAGGAGTCCGGCGCCGTGATTTTGAGAGCCGAAGAACAAACACTCTTTTTGAGCTCCCAAGCCGCAGAAAAAGGCGAGGCCGAAGAGCGACTAAGTTTAAAGAAGCCCGCCCCCGAGATCACCGTCTCGTTCAAAGCGGAGTATTTGATCGACGCGCTCAAGCGCATGAGTTCTTCTGAAGTGACCTTCTGGCTGGCAGACCCCGAAAGCGCGGGTCTGCTCGAACCCGCCGACGGCGAGGAGGACAGAGGCTTCATCTACGTCTGCATGCCCATTCGGCTTGATTAATTAGTTTTCTTGGGCCTTGTGGCGGCGACGCAAAAAGGTCGGGATATCTAAATCCAGCTTCTCCCGCTTGATAACTTGATCGAAAAACTCCTCTTCCTCGACGGCTTCCTCCTCATGCTCCTCATGCTCTTTAAACCCCGTGGCGATCACCGTGAGCTTGACTTTGTCGTAGCCGTCTTTGACGGTTGCGCCGAAGAAGATGTCGGCCTGATCAGAGACGGCGTCCCTAATCAAAGAAGCCGCCTCGGTCACTTCTTCCAAAGTGAGCTCCGTGCCTCCCGTAATGTTAAAGATCACCTTCTGCGCCCCTTCGATGGAGCACTCTAATAGAGGGCTTGCGATGGCGTTTCTGGCGGCTTCGCGCGTTCGACCCTCGCCCTCGCCCTCGCCGATCCCCATCATGGCCGTGCCGGTGTTGCGCATGGCGGCTTCAATGTCTGCAAAATCCAAATTGATCATGCCGGGAGTCGTGATTAAGTCTGCGATGCCTTGCACGCCCTGGCGCAGCACGTCATCCGCGATCTCGAAGGCCTTTATCAGCGGGACATCCGCCGGAGCCACCTTGAGCAAACGGTCATTGGGGATTGCGATCAGCGTATCGACGAACTGCTTCAGCTCCTCTATGCCCCTCTTGGCGCGCTCTGCCCGGGCCTTGCCCTCAAACGAAAAGGGCTTTGTGACGATCGCAACAGTGAGAATGCCTGCTTCTTTGGCAAGCCGCGCAATCACTGGAGAGGCCCCGGTGCCGGTGCCCCCTCCCATCCCTGCGGTGATGAACACCATATCTAAATCTTCTAGTAAGTCGGCGATCTCTGCCTCAGACTCTTCGGCGGCCTTGCGGCCGAGCTCGGGATTGCCTCCCACCCCCAGGCCGCTCGTGAGCTTCGCCCCGATTTGCAGGGTGCGATGTGCTTCAATCACTTCGAGCATCTGGGCATCGGTGTTGACGGCGATCAGCTCCACGTCTTTAATTTTCGCTTTCATCATTCTGTCTATGGCGTTGCCCCCGCCTCCCCCCACACCGATCACTTTGATTCGTGCCAATCCCCCGCGTGTCCTAAACCACAGTTCAACAGTCCAACAGTTCAACAGTCTAACAGTCGAAAACCTCAGCGACTGTTGGACTGTCTGACTGTTCGACGGTTAGACTGTTCTTTACCACCGCCTTTCACTGCCCTCCCGAAAGCCGAAGAACCTGTTCAGCCAATCCAAAATCTTGAAGATCAGCGAACTCCTCCTGCCTCCAGGAGGCTCCGCTTTGTACTCTTTGGACTCTACGGCATACTTCAAGAGCCCGATCGCAGTCGAGTAGATGGGGCTTTCGACGATGTCTTTTAGGCCGTGAATGCCGTAAGGGTTCTTCCCCCGGCGCACAGATACATTGTAACGTTCGGAGACGAACTCACAGAGGCCATTTAGAAGCGCCGTGCCTCCGGTGAGCACGATCCCTGCCGGAATCAAATCCCGATAGCCCGCATCCTCGATCTCCCCCATCGCTAGATCGAATAGCTCTTCTAAGCGGGGTTCGATAATTTTAGCTAACTTTCGCTTCGAGACGGTTTTGCGCTCGCCCGATAAATCTGTTATCTCGATGCGTTCTTCTTCACCGGCGGCCTCGTTGATCCGCGGCATCCCCTCGACAACCTTGATTCGCTCAGCCTCCTCGTAAGGCACCTTCAGGCCCACGGTCAAATCGTTCGTGATCTGCTCTCCAGCAATAGGCAGTACCCGACTAAACCAGATGTCGCCGTTTCTGAAGATGGCGATGTCTGTGGTGCCGCCGCCGATATCCATCATGACCACGCCTAATTCTTTTTCTGCCTTATTGAGCACGGCATAAGAGGAAGCCAGCGGTTGCAAGACGATCTTTTGGATATCGATGTCTAAGTTGTTGACGCAACGAATGATATTGTAGACGGCGGTGCGCGCCCCCACCACAATGTGCACGTCGACCTCTAAGCGTGTGCCGATCATGCCCACAGGGTCAGTAATACCCTCTTGGCCGTCAACGATGTATTGTCTGGGAATGACGTGAATGATCTCACAATCTGGGGAGATTTGAACCGCTTGGGCCGTTTCGATCACTCTTCTGACATCGTCTTTGGTGACGATGCGGCTATCCCGGGAGATCGAAACGGTGCCGGAGTTGTTGATGGAGCTAATATGTTTGCCCGCGATGCCCGCATAGACGGACTCGATTCTGACATCGGCCATGTTCTCCGCCTCTTCCACGGCCCGTTTAATAGACGCCGTCGTCTCGCCGATGTCGACCACAACGCCCTTTTCCAGCCCCCGCGAAGGCGCCTTCCCCATCCCGATGATCTGAATGTTCCTGCCTTCCACCTCGCCGACTAAAGCCACAACTTTAGTCGTGCCGATATCTAGTCCGACGACGATTTCCCCCATTCCCTCTCACCACCCTCAACTGCCTCACTTACGGGGCATTAAAATGACTTCCTTTTCGAACCGCAAATCCACATAACTATACTTACTCGCGTCGATCGTTTTGAGAAGCCTCTCTAAGATTCTCAAAGACTCCCGCAAACGCTCGACTCTTAAAAACACCCGAAAGCCCTCGCTTGCGAGAAGCACAGCTTCGCCTTCTCCGTCCAAGCGAAGCTCTGTGAATTGCGCCAATAACGCCTGACCAAAGCTGAAAAAGTCTTGAAGCGCTCTGATGGATTGATCACTCTTCAGCCGTTCACCTCGGGGAGTTTCCGCCGTTTCGAAAAAAAAGAAAAAAAGCGGCGGCTTGTCTTTGAGGCGCTCTAAAATAAAGCCTTCGCGGTCTACTGAGAGATAGCGCCCTTTCGCAAGCACCGCGCCGAAGGGCTCGCGTTCGGAAATCTCGATGTTCAGGGTTTTCGAAAGAAACCGCCTGCTGAGCTTGACATCCCGAATCCAAACATAGCTCAGCAGCTTCCGGCGGGCCGCTTCGAGATCCACATCAAAGAGACTATCCCCTACTCTGATGTCTATTAAATTCTGAAGAGTCTCAGCCGTAATCCTCTCACCACCCTCTATCACAATCGTCTCGATCGCAAAGATCTTATCCCAGGGTAGACGCCAGACAATGATCGCTATGGCCGCAAGTAGAAGCAGAACCCCTTTGCTCTTCACGCGGAGACGACCTCGAGTTCGAGCACAAGCTCTACCCCGAAATATTTAAGCACATATTCCCTAACAATGTCAATGAGTTTGAGAATATCTTTGCAGGTCGCACCCCCTTCGTTCACGATAAAGTTCGCATGCTTATGAGAAATAGCTGCTCCCCCTACTTTATACCCTTTTAGCCCCGCCGAGTCAATTAACTGCCCCGCCGTCGCTGCCACACCCTCGGGGTTTTTAAACACACAGCCGGGGCTCGGCTGAGAAAGCGGCTGCCGCTCGACTCTGCGCCGCAGTAAACTCTCACTATCCCACGCTTTGCCCCCACCCACTTTAAACTCCCCTTCAACTATAATATGTTTTCGCCGGCGAAACAAACTATAGCGATACCCAAAGTCACACTCATCTTTAGTAAGTGTAACCAATTTTGCGTCATTAGTCAAGACCCGCACTTTGTGCACCAAATCTGAAATTGTGCCTTCGGGAATCCCGGCGTTCATAGCAATGGCGCCTCCGACGGTGGCCGGGATGCCCGCCAGAAAATCCAGATCATTTAAAGCATGTTCATGCAGATATTTCATCAACGCGCCCACACCGGCTCCGGCCTGAGCTACTAAAACGTCATCCCGAAGGAACTTCGCGCTCATCTTGGGGCCGAGCTTGATCACCATCCCCCCATAACCCTCGTCGGGGAATAAGATATTCGTCCCGTTGCCCAGCACGATCCAGGGCAGCTCAAATTCCCTAGCAAAAGCCAGACTCGCTTCGAGGTCTTCGAGGCATCCGGGCGCCACAAAGTAGTCGGCCTCACCCCCGATCTTCAAGCTTGTGTGTCGCGCAAGCTTTTCGCGATACTTTACAATACCTGGCAGACGCTTGTCAAGCTCTTGAGCCAGCGTTGAGGGGCGATTCATAAATTAAATCGAGGCCGCAAACTGATGCAAGACTTTCCAGATGTCTCCCGCCCCGAAGCCGATCACAAAGTCCCCAGGACGCACCGTCTGCTGCAATAAAGCTAAAATCTCTGACTTCTGAGGGACATAGGAGACGTTGGGCTTGTGCTTCGCAATAGCGTCCACGATCAGCCGCGCGTCAATGCCGGGGATGGGCTGCTCGAAGGCGGGATAGATCTCCGTGACGATAACCAGATCGGCCCGCTCAAAGGCGCTGCTGAATTCCCCGTTAATATGCTGGGTTCGCGTGAAGCGATGCGGTTGAAAGACGGCGATCACGCGTTTCTTCTCCCAGCCTTCGTGAATAGTTTTGAGATTGGCTTCAATCTGCTCGGGCAAATGGGCGTAATCGTCGATGAGCCAAAGCGGTGCCTCTTTCAAGACTTGAAAGCGCCTCTCCGGCAGCGCAAAGTTTTGTAAAATTTCAGCCATCTGGGGGAACGAAAGACCCACATGCAGACCCGCCAGCATCGCGGCCAACGCGTTATACACGTTATGCCGTCCAGGGGCCCACAGGTGCACCGTCGCTTTTTTCTTGCCGCGAAAGAGAAGGTCGAAGCTCGTTCGTAGCCCCTGTTGCTTCATTTGCCGGGCCGTGAGATCGGCCTTGGTCTCAATGCCGAATGTGCTGATCTTCTTGCTCTGTATGGTGCGCAAAATAAGTTGCGAGTTAGGGTCATCGGCGCACATGACAGCGCGCTCACTGTTCTCGATGAACGCCTTGAAATTCTCGATAATATGCGCTTCGTCCCGATAGAAGTTGAGGTGATCTCGGCCAATATTAGTGATCACAGCGAGCTTGGGGTGAAGTTTTAAAAAGTGGCCGTCACTTTCATCGACTTCGGCCACGAGATATTCGCTTCGGCCCAAAGCCGCATTGCTCTTTAGCGTCGCGCAAGGCGCCCCGATTAGAAACGTGGGGTCTTTGCCGCAGTGCTTAAGCAGGGTAGCGATCATAGCGGCGGTGGTTGTCTTGCCGTGGGTGCCTGCGATGCCAATTGAAAAACGCCCCTCGAATAATTTAGCCAGCATCTCGATGCGGTGCAAAACTAAGTGTCCATTACCCAGGGCCGCTTTGAGCTCTTCGTTTTCTCCGTTGATGGCCGAAGAGAAGACCACCGTATCGGCCCCGTTTAGATTCTTTGAAGAATGATTCAGATAAATCGGGATGCCCAGTTCGCGGAGTTCTTGAGTTCTCTTGTTCTCTTCGATATTGGAGCCCGTGACGTGAAAGCCCTGCTCAAATAACACTTTAGCTAATCCGCTCATGCCGTCGCCGCCGATTCCAATCAGATGAATGCTCTTCATAACAGTTACAGTCTAAGCTTCGCTTAAAGTCCAAAAGTCTAAAGTCTAAAAGTCAAAGGACTCGAGATTTGCGACTTTTGGACTCTGAGACTGTCCTTTAAGAACGGTTCGACCTCCTTCAGAAATAGGCGTGTGGAATTCCGCATCAAAAACGCTGTGTCGCTCTGACTACATTGCCCATTGACCTCTGCTAGTAGCTCCTTAATCGCGCCTCCAAGACCTTGTTGCTCCAGTTGGGCCTCTTCTAGGACTCGATATCTCGGCTGCCTTAAGAGCGATTTGGCATTCCAATGTTGATGGTTCTCTGCCGCGCCTGCCCAAGGCACGACGATAGCGGGCTTCCCTAAGGCCAAAAGCTCCGCCAAGGTGGAGGCTCCGGCGCGGCAGATCACGAGATCTGCGCAAGCCAGGGCGGTGCCCATGTCGTCGATATACTCTTTAGCGATGACATTAGCGGGGCTGTTAGACTGTTGAACTGTTAGACTGTTGGGCTGTTGGGGGCCGGTGATGAGCAGGATCTGAGCGTCTTTAAGCTCTCTACTGCAAGCCAGCACGTGACGAGTGAGCGTCTGCGAGCCGTTGGAGCCTCCGATCACTAAAAGCGTCTTCTTTTGGGGGTCGAGCCCAAAGCGCCCATAATCTCTTTGCGCCTCTAAGATCTCCCGTCTTGCCGGCACCCCCACCACAGCTGTGACTTTAGCTTCTAAGAAGCGGGCCGTCTCCTCATGAGCGAGGAGCACCTTATTCACCCGGGGCGCCATCAGCCGATTCACCAAGCCGGGGAAATAGTTCTGCTCATGAATCACGGTCTTTATTCCAAAAAGAACGCCCCAGAAGAGCGCCGGAAAAGAGGCGTAGCCTCCCATCCCAATAATTAAACGGGGCCGGAAGCGCCGGAGAATAAACAAAGTCTGTAGCAGACCCACGGTGAGTTCAAAGGCAGCTAAAAAGTTTTCAAATGAGAGGCGTCGCTCGAAGCCCCGCGCGCGAATCGCAAAAAACTCAATGAAGCTATAGCGAGGAATTATTCGTTGTTCCAAGCCCCGCTTAGTCCCGATATAGCCGATGCGTTTAATGCGTGAGTCTTCTCGAAGCGCCTGCATAACGGCCAACGCCGGATACAGATGGCCGCCGCTGCCTCCCCCCGCCACTAAGACGTTCATCAGACACAACCCCTTTCTCTGACTCGCTTACAGGTGCATTCACGGCTTTGTATATCGATACATTTAACAAGACGCCCGTCATCGCCAATGACACCATCAGCGAAGAGCCGCCGAAGCTGATGAAGGGCAACGTCAAGCCCGTCACGGGCAAGAGGCCCACACTGACGCCAAGATTCACCGCCGCTTGAGAGCACAGACTGAACGTACAGCCTGCGGCTAAGAGTTTGCTGAATCTGTCTGGAGCGTTGAGCGCGATTCTGAGCCCCTTGATGCCCAACGTCACAAAGAGCCCAACGACAAATAGCGCGCCGAGGAGCCCCAGCTCTTCAGCGGCCACGGAAAAGATGAAGTCGTTATAGGCCGAGGGCAGATAAAAAAGTTTTTGGCCGCCCTCGCCCAGACCTTTGCCGAATAAGCCTCCGGACCCAATGGCTGCCAAAGACTGCAGAATTTGATAGCCTCCGTCGGAGCCGTACTTCTCGGGGTCCAAAAAAGAGATAACTCGTTCTAAACGGTACGGGCTGATTAAGATTAAAGCGTAGAGCAAGGGGAGGCCCAAGAGCGCCGGTGTGAGCAGATGAGTGATGCGCGCGCCCCCGATAAATAGCATGAAGAAGACAATAGCCATAAAAATTAAAACCATGCCGAAGTCGGGCTGCAAGAGCGCCAAGACGGAGAATGCTCCCAGCACAACCAAATAGGGCAAAATCCCTTCAGAAAAATCTTGCAGATATGCTTCTTTACGTACCAGGGAGGCGGCCATATAAAAGATGAGAGCCGGCTTCAAAAACTCCGTGGGCTGAAAATTAAACGGGCCGACATTGAGCCATCGGCCGTTGCTGCCCAAGCCGGGAATAAGCGTCAAAGCCGTCAACACTAACGCGAAGCCCAAAAGCACGTCATCAATGTAGAAAAGCCTTCGATAGTCTATGCGCATCAATAGAAACATCAGGCCCAAGCCGATGGCAGCCGCAATGAGCTGCTTAGTGAAGAGCCTGTGGGATTCCCCGTAGTACTCATAAGCAACGAGGGTGCCGGAGCTGTACACCATCACGAGCCCGAAGAGCACGAGCGCGATGACGAGCATGAACAAGCCGTAATCCGGTCGAAGCGACTTCATCCTGGCTCCCTTTGGGAACGTGCCCGCTTGTGAACTTGTCTGCTGCCTTGTACGGGTGCTTACAGTTGTAAAAGAGGGTTTTTCAAAAGGGAAGGACTGTTGGCAAGGGGGCCTGCGCCCTTAGTCACCGGCCTCAGTGACTAATGTCCTTGCGCGCTCTCCTGGCTGCCATAACGGCCTGCTTGAAGGCCTCGCCGCGGGCTTCAAGATTTGAGAACATGTCGAAGCTGGCACAAGCAGGCGACAGCAAACACACTCGAGCATGGATGCTGAGCGCCCGCTCAACGCCCTCACGCAAGTCTTGAATCTCTGAGAAGCGGCCATAGCCAGCTTGCTTTAGAGCTTGGGCAAGCTTCTCCCCGGCTTCGCCCATCAGCAGCACGTGTTCAATATCTTTCGCTTTGATAAAATGGGCCAGTTCATCAAACGATTGTCCCTTGTCCCGACCGCCCAAAATTAACACTAAAGATTCTGTGAATGAGCTCATGGCGGCCATAGCAGCCGCGGCGTTGGTCGCCTCGGAATCATCATAAAACTTGACACCGTCGATCTCAGCGACAAACTCCAGATGATGGGGCAGTGCAAGCACCTTCTCGACATCGATGGCATTTAAGCTAATATCTCGTTTGATCAGGCGACAAACCGTCAAAGCCGCCGCGAGGTCCTCCCGATTGGGCAAGCAAAGCTTATTTTTCATATGAGACGGGCAATCGGCCTCATCAAATAAGACGAGTTTTGCTTGAATGGGAGGCAGCTTTAAACCCCGGCGCACGACGGCAAGGTCTTCTTCTGCTTGATTTTTAAAAAGATTACACTTGACTCTGAAATAGTTTTCTAAGCTGCCATGGCGGTCTAAGTGATTCTGCGAGAAATTTAAAAACACGCCGATGT
>FWPU01009354.1_pt1 | contig 15549 bp, 11 predicted proteins | sample 2228361 | NCBI WGS metagenome assembly FWPU01 (sample SAMEA103939777, study PRJEB20133) | metagenome
CGCGCGCGAGCGAGCGCTCGAATCTCGGGCGAGCCGCGAGCGGCCGCTACTGCCCCCAGAGCCGCGGCGAGAGCGCGATCGCGAAGATGAAGAACCCCCAGTCGGGGTCCTCGTCCGTGAGCGGGAGGTCCGCGCCCACGTCGAAGGCGAACCAGCGCGCAGGGAAGACGAAGAGCCCGAGCGAGAGCACGACGGAGTCCCGCCCGCGCGGCTCTTCCTCGGTCGCCCAGGTGACGAGCGCGTAGATCGTGAGCGGCGCAAAGCCATCGTAGCCGGCGAGGAGCTCCGTCGTCGCCCGGAAGAAGCGGTCGTCTCCGAGCCATTCGGCCTGAAACGAAAGGTCCGTGTAGAGCGTCTCGGGAATCCAGTAGGTCGTCGCGTCGGCGCGCACGCCGAAGTCGGTCTCGCCGCTGCCGAGGCCGCGGTCCTCGTCTGCGGTCGGGATCTTGACGAAGCCGCCCAGGGCGAGCGAGGGGAAGAGATCGACTTGCTCGGCGACGAGGAACTTCACGCCCGCGCGCGTGTCGCCAATGCCCTGCTCCTCGTGCTGCCGGTCGTCGCGGAACGCGGCGAACGCGCTCCAGTCGATCCGGATCTCCACGCGCTCGATGGCCCCCAGGCGCAGCGCGAGCGGCGTCTCCAGCGCCCACTTGAGCCCGTCCGAGCGGTCCTCGTAGACCAGTCCCGCCTCGACCTGCACGCGCCCGGCCGGGACGACTTCCCCGGCCACCGTCGCGGCCCAAGGGGTTTCCTCCTCGGCCTCGGGGGGCGCCGCCCCTTCCCTCCCGCCTTCTTCTTCCGGGGGCGGTCCGGCCGCGGCCCGCGGCGGGGCGGCGGCGAAAGCGCAGGCGACGAGCGCGGCCGCGACGGCGGCGCAACAGCGGCTCGGCGGGCGGAAGCTCATGCGTCCGTAGGAGTCTACAATACCCCGAACAGTTGACAAGGGCACGGTCATCGCGTTGGCGAGCGGGTGGGGGCACGGTATACTCGTGCCCCTGAGGAAACGAGGGGGTCGCGTCATGAGAATGATTTTTGTCGCAGCGTTCGCCGGCGCCGCCGCGCTCGTCCTTGCCCTTGCCCCGGGCGAGGCCCTGGCCCAGAAAGCGCGCGCGGGCGCCGCAACGCACGGGGCGGGCGCCGGAGCCGCCGGGGCCTCCGAAGGCGGCGAGGCCGGCGCCACCGGCGCCGGCGCCGCCCCGGCTCGCGTAGAAGTCGGCGTGTTCGTGAACCAGATCACGAGCATGAGCTTTCGCGACAACACCTTCGACGTCGACTTCTACGTGTGGTTCCGCTGGAAGGGCGACCTCGACCCGATTGAAACCTTCGACGTCGTGAACGGGTCCATCGAGTCGAAGGAGGGAATCTTCCGCGCGAAGCGCGGCGAGGTCGACTACGCGAGCTGCCGCGTGCGCGCGAAGATCGTCAAGTTCTTCGACGTCTCCCACTACCCGCTCGGGACGCACGATCTCGCGATCGCGATCGAGGACAACGCGAGCGAGGCGCACAAGCTGGAATACATCGCCGATCGCCTCAACAGCGCCTTTTCGCACGAGCTCCAGATTCCCGGCTGGAAGGTCGTGCGCGGGGAGCCATCTGTCGAGCCCTACACGTACCGGACGAACTACGGCGACCCGTCGCTCCCGTCGGACTCGCCCTCGACCTACTCGCGGTTCACGTACTCGATTCACATCGAGCGGCCCGGATACGGAATCTTCATGAAGCTCTTCGTGGGGCTCTTCCTCTCCGTGTTGCTCTCCTTCCTCGCGCTGCTGATCAAGCCGACCAACGTGGACCCGCGCTTCGGGCTGGGGATCGGAGCGATCTTCGCTGCGGTGTCGCTCCAGTTCGTGATCGAGTCCTCGCTCCCGGAGGTGGACACGGTCACACTGGCGGACAAGCTCCACAAAATCGCCTACGCGTTCATCTTCCTGACGATCGCGGAGTCCGCGTTCTCGCTCAAGCTCTGCGAGCTCGACCGCGAGGAGACGAGCCGGCGCCTCGACCGGCTCGCGTTCGTGGTGGGGCTGGCCCTCTACTCGGCCGCGAACGTGCTGGTGGTGGCGTACCGCTGAGGCGCGGCGGCGCCGCCGTCTGTTCTACTCGAACGCGATCCGCTCCCCGGAGCCCGCGAGCGTCGCCTCAATCGCGACCGTCGCGTCCGGGACCCACGCGTTGAGGAGGCGCGCGAGCTGCCGCAGCAGCACTTCCACGAGCGGGCGGTAGCTCGGGTCGAAGTCCCGGAGCTTGAGCTCGTACAAGTGGCGGACCCCACCTTCGTCGCGTGCCGCCGGAACGACCGTGACCTGGAGCTCGACGATCCAGTCGGGAACCTGCCGGAACACGCTGTTCTTCAGGCTTCCGAGCGCATTCAGCACGACCCGCAGGTCGTCGAGGTTGAGCATCGCCTTGTTCTTGAGCGCCAGGACCTGAAGCAGCGCCTCCATGTCGTTGCGCAGCGGATTGTCCGCGTGGGGGCGGATGTCCCCGATCAGCTCCCAGTTCACGCCCGCGATGGTCCGGTCGTAGAGCGTAGGGGTAAGCCGCGCGATCGAGGCCACCTCCGAAAACCACGGCTGGTACCAGAGGGCGTCCACGGCGACCTTGCGCGGCTTTTCGAAGGCTTCGGGGAGCTCGATCTTGAGGTACGCGATCTCCGGGCCGCCGCCCGGCGCGTCCTCTCGCTCCACCTCGTACGACCCGGTCCCGCCGGAGATCAGGCCGGGGCGGAGCGGGGTCATGCCGCCCTTCTCGTCGAGCTGGTAGACCCCCATGATCGAGTGGAGCGCCATGCGCTGCCGCGGGTCGGGGAAGCGGACCACGCAGCGCTCCGTGCGGCCGTCGCAGAGGATCGGCTCCGCCATGGCCCGCCGCAAATTGACGATCGGCACCGTGTAGAGCTGAAAGATGTCCTTGTTGAGCCGCAGGCTCTTCGGCCACTGCGCCGCCACGTCGAGGCAGATGCAGAACCGCTGCCAGTTGCGCGGCGGGGGCGGCACCTGGAAGCTCGCGAAGAGCTCGCGCTCGGGGAAGTGAAGGTGCGCGCGCACGTCCTGGACGGGGTGGGCCGGGTGCGGGGTGGCATCGCCCTCGGCGAGCGCGCCGAAGGTCACCTCGACAGGCGGTCCCTCGGAGATCTCGGTCGGCCGCTCGTCAAAGACCACCAGCGCCCGCTGGAGGTGGCGGCGCAAGTTCCAGAAGACCTGGAGGGAGGCGTTGTAGTTGTTGAGGTGCGTGATGTAGACCGGCAAGAGGCCGATGTCGTCGTTGCGCGGGTACGCGGCCCGGAAATCGAGCACAATCCGGAACCCCTCCTTGGGGAGGAGGAGCATGTCCACTCCTTCCAGACGGACCGGCAGGATCCGGACCTCGGCCATGGTCCGGAAGATGGCGGCCTGCCCACCCTCGGGCGCGACGACGATTTCCGCGCCCTTCGGGAGGACCGCCGGCTCCGCGAACCGCCCGGTGGGGACGGCCTGGAGGAGCCCCACCGCGGGGAGCGGCGACAGCAGGTAGGAGAAGAACTGCTGGAAGAGGCGGCGGCGCGTCTTCAGCAAGTTGTTCAGCGCGGAAAGGCGCGTGCGCGCCGTGAAGAAGGCCATCGCTTCGATCAGGCGCCGCACCTCCGGATCGTCCTTCTCCAGCGCGGCCTCAGGATGGGCGCTGGAGTAAGTCATCCGGAAGTTCTCGATCGCCTGCATCTCCTCCAGGTATGCCTGGTAGAGCGCGTCCGTCTGCCGCACCGCCGTCCCTCCGCCGCCCCGCCGCGCGAGGCCCGCCCGGTCCTACGAGCCCAGCTTCACGAGCGAGCCCTGCACGTTCGTCATCTGGCCCTTGAGCGTCGTGAGCTGCCCCTCGAAGTTGGCGATTCCGTCGGCCGCCACCTTGACCATGGCGCCCTTCATGTCGGCCTGGGCGGAGCCCTCCAGCTGGAGCTGCGCCGCCTTGAAGTCGCCCTTCGCGGACCCCTCCCACTTCACGTTGACGCCCTTCCCCTCCAGGTTGGTGATCGCCTCGATCTTCACGTTCTGCCCCTTGAGCGAAGCGTCGCCCGTGGCCTGGACGGCGATCTTGGCGTCGCTCTTCACCGTGAGGTCCTTCGCCGACTTCACGTCGTAGGTGTCGTCGCTCGTGAACTTGGTCGCCTTCGCCGACTTCACCGTGATCGTGCCCGTGGTCTCCAGCGTGAAGTCCTTGCACTTGATGGTGATCGACTCGGGCTTCTGCTCGATCGTGCTGGTTTCCTGCTCGCCCTTGACGGTGGTGAGGATCTTGCTCCCGTCAAAGTGCATCGTCGACGTGATCTTGCCGTCGGCGTTTTCGACGGTGACGGTGATCCCCTTCTGCTTGTTGAGCTCGATCTTGCAGACGAGCGTGCCCATCGCCTATTGCCCTTCCTCTTCCCGGGTCTGGAGGAGGAGGATCCCCTCTTCCATCTTGATCAGCTCGGTGTCCTTCTGGAGCAGCCGCTTCACGCTGAGGACGGGCTTGTTGTCCACGTACGCGTGGCTGATCGACGTCTGGCTCTTGTCCGAGATCCCGACGAGGAGGTGGTTCCCCTGCCCGTCCATGGGGAGGCGCGCGCCCGGCCGCCACTCCAGGTAGCGCTTGATCCACGCCTGCTGGAACTCCATGGAGAGGAGCACGCGCGCGTTCTTGAACGCCGGGAAGTAGAAGTGGCCCGGCAGCAGGTTGGGATTGTAGTCCACCGCCACCACGGCGTCGGAGAAGAGCGGGACCTTGACCTTGTACTGGTCGACGGACGTGCTCGAATCCGTGTAGATCTGGTAGGTCTCCTCGGCCTCCTGGCCCTGCTCGCTCACCACCTTCCCTTCGAGCAGCACCGGCCAGCGCGGCATGCGGAAGGGCGGCAGCGAGACGTGCTTCTCCTCCTTCTTTTCGAGAAGCGCGCGGCAGTCGATCCGGTAGCGCTCGAAGATCTGTCCCGTGGGCGCCGTCTCCTCCTCGGACGCTCGCTCCGGGCGGTCGGCGCTGGCCTCCACGCGCAGCTCCCGCACGCGCCAGGTCCCGCTCTTGTGGAACACGGCGTCGCTCCAGGTGGGGCTGGAGAAGTCGACGAGGGTTCCCGGGGCGAACGTGATCGTGGGGAAGCGGCGGAACACCAGCGCGAGCTCGGGCTCCCGCTGGAAGAACTTTCCCGTCTCCACGGTCTTGCGCGCGTCGAAGTGCGCCGCCACCGACGTGCGCGCGAGCACATCCAGCCGGCACCCCGTGACCGCGTCGGAATTCTGAATCGTCTCGTCCTTCTTGTGCTCCGTGGAGGCGTTGAGGACGTGGACGGTGTGGCGGCGCGTCTCGGGGAAGATCGCCTCCACCCGCGAGACGTCGCGCGCCGCGAGCTTCGCGGCGGTCCCGGCCGCCGGTTTCGTCGCAGAAAGCTTGTAGGCGTTCGCGGCCGCGTCGTAGCTGAAGACCCCGCCCTCGCGCCGCACGAACCAGAGAAGGAAGTCGTAGAAGGAAGCCTCGTTGCCGTCGGCGCCGAGCCCGATGAACAAGATCTTGTGCGTGGCCGTCATGGCCGGCCAGTCGTAGGCGATCGAGATCTTCGCGCCCTTGTGCGCGTCCACGAGCGCCTGCATGGTGGAGTCCACCTTGAGGTCGCACGGGAAGTGCTGCCGCCAGATCACCTGGGCGGGGTCGGAGAACCGGATCCAGTAGGTGCGCTCGAGCACCGGGCGCCCTTCCACGCCCTCGAAGACGCGCTCACGAACGCCCTTCTCCGTGACGATCCCCTGGAGCTTGAGCGGGTCGGGCGGGCTGGAGGAGGGCTTGTAGCGCGCCTCCACCTGGAACGAAGCCTCGATCAGCTTCTTTCCGCTGAAGTCCGAAAAGAGCGAGTCGGCGCCGTCCACGTTGGAGAGAAAGAACTCCACCTCCGCGTCGAAGCCCCAGTTGCGCACATCGAGATCGAAGAAACGGATCTGTCCGCCGGGCACCTCGTGGCTGGCGCCCTCGATCGTGAGCGTGAGCTTGGCGACGAGGTCCTGGAGGAACATGTCACCGCCTCCGGCCGCCCGCGCCGGAGCCAGAGCCGCCGGCCGTCCCGGCGGCGCCGCCCGCCCCGCCCCCCTCGAGCCGGCTCTTCAGCTCTTCGACGGCGCCCTCGAGCGCGGCGATCCGCGCGACGAGCGCCTCGATCGTCGCGCCCGCCTCGCCCTCGCCGCCCGCCTCGTCCTCCTCGCGGTCCGCCCGCTCCGCGCGACCGGCCCGCGCCCGCGTCCGGGAGGGCCCCCGCCCGAACCCGATCTCCTCGTCTTCCTCGTCCTCGATCTCGACGGCGCCGTCCTCGAACTCCGCGTCCTCGGCGGCAACCGCCTCCAGCGCCTCGGCCGTGTCGGCCTGCTGGCCCCACTCCTTGATGAACCGCCTTGTCTTGTCCAGCGCGAACGTGATGTGCTGCACTTCCGAGGTCGGGTGGATCGTGAGGACGAACACGCCGGCGGTTTCCTTCCCGAACTCCGACTTTTCCATTCGCAGCGCGTCCGAGTCGCCGAGCGGGAAATTGCCCTTGATCGGCGTCTCGCCGGTCGTGAACTCCTCGAAGAACGAACACTGCTCGCGGTAGTTCTGCTGGTCGTAGCCGTAGATCGTGAATCCCAGCTCGACAGGCTTGTACTGGCGCTCGGTGGCGTCCTCGCCCGTCGTGGTCTTGAGAATGAGCTCGTGCAGCTTCGCGCGGTTCTTGTGGGAAGGCCGAAACTTGATCGTCATGGGGGAAAGGGGCTCCCCGTCCCACGTGAGATCCGCGATGGCGCCCACCACCTTGTTGTACTTGCGGCGCTCGCGCGGGGCGAGCGGGTCTTCCAGCTCCAGATCCGCGTCGAACTGGAGCGTGTCGATCCGCAGCGACGTGAGATGTCCCACGCGCTCGGGCGTGTCCGGAGAGAAGTCGAACGCCTCGAAGAGGTCGCAGGGCAGCTCGATTCGTGTTACTATTTCTTTTCTACTTGCTGATACTTTCTCTGATTCCTCTCTCATTTCCGCTGGCATGGCTCAGCCCTCGACGATCACCTTGTTGTACACGGAGTCGAGGATGATGGTGAGCGGCTTCGTGTTGTTGAGGAACACGCACCGCACTTGAAACCGGAGCCGCAGCGCGCTGTCCGACTTCACCTCGGAGATGTCTTCGAGCCGCACGCGCGGCTCGAAGAGCGCGATGTTCTCCTGGATCTCCTTGATGATCGTCTGGACGATCTTGTCGCGCGCGCGGTACTCGTTGTAGTCGCCGATCCCGAACTCGCGAACCCAGGATCCGAACCCCTTCTTGGTGTTGAGCACGCGGTTCAGGTTTTCGATGATCGCCGCGACCTCCGTGTCGCCTCCGCGCCGCCTTTTTTGGAACCGCTGGAGCAGCACGTCACGACGTCCTCCAGTAGAGATACGCCCTCACGTTGGCGAGCTTCGGCGAGTCGTAAAACGCCACGCTGCTCTCGCGCAGCGCGTGGTCCCACTCCTCGCCTTCCCGCAGAAGGTAAAACTCCACCTCCGAGCCGAAGCCGTGCTGGAAGGGGGGGCGCTCGATCTTGCGGATCGGGATCCCCTGGAGCGCGAGCTGGTGGACGATCGGGAGGCGCGCGCGGCTCGCGAGCTTGAGCCCCTCCAGCGACACCACCTCGCTCACGCGCGGCTTCTGCACGAGGAAGTAGATCTCCTTTGCCACCCGCACCTCCGTGGGGAGCGGGCTCACGATCCGCAGCCCCTCCTGCCGCTCGAAGGGCAGGTAGGGCGTCTTGCCGCGCTCCACCTGGATTTGCGCGACGAGCGGCTCCCATACCTGCCGCAGGCACGTCCAGAGGTCGTCGTGGAGGTAGGGCGCATCGATGTGCTCGGGGGTTGCGCCCTTGTAGAGGCAGACGTCCACGTAGAACTGCTTGAGCGCCTCGTAGAGCTCATAGGGGTGGCAGTGGACCTGCGCCTTCACGTTGGCGAGGAAGCGCCGGATCTTGTAGACCGCGCGCAGGCACTGCTTCGCCCCGACCAGGACCTCTCCGCCGAGGTAGCTCGCCGCGATGTCCTCTTCCAGTCGCTGGTGGAAGATCTCGACGAGCTTTCCGAGGGTATCCAGCGTCGCGAGGAGGAACGGGGACGTCCCCACCTGGAGGAGCGGCGGGACGTAATCCTGGGCCAGCCGCCACACCTCCTCGGGGTCCTTCTCGAACTCGGCGATCTTCATGGTCTGGAGCGCGGCGGAGAAGGTCTGCTCGGAGGTGAGGGCCACCTTCTGCACGACGCGCTCGATCGCGCCGGCGCCCTCGTCGCGGCGCTCCTTGCGCGCCTCGGGGGAGGCCCGCTCCGCCACGAGGTGGAGGTAGACCGGGACGCGCGTGGAGCCGGCGAGGTTGAGGTTCATGGCGGCCGAGCTGGTGTTCCCGGGAATGTCGATCACCTGGCCGTTGGGAAGGATCATGCCGAGGGAGACGATGGACACGATCCCCTCGGCGAGGAGCGACTCGTTCCACTTGAGCCGCCCGATCCCGAAGTACGGCCGCCCGATCATGTCGAAGCGGAGCGCGGTGTCCGCAAGGATCGCGTTCTCCTGGGCAATGAGGTGCTCGGGGAGCAGGGTCTGCCCCATCTGCCAGTCGATGCGCGCCAGCTGGTCCGTCCTCATGGCTCAGCTCTCGTTTTGGATCTCGTTCTTCGCCAGCTCGATCTCCACGGAATCCGGCACCGGTTGGCGTACGGACGTCTTCCAGCGCTCCCCGGGGTTGGTGAAGAGGAAGTAAATCCCGAGGGGGAGGGCCTTGGGCTTCTCCACCTCGATCTCCTTTTCCACCCCCGGATAGATCACCTCCGTGCGCACGACGCTCGGGTCCGCGGGATTGGCGAAGACGCGCGACGCGACCGCGTCGTACGTGTCGGTCACGTAGGCGGCCTGCTCCACCGTGCGCACGACCGCGTAGAAGGGGAGCCCGTCGTTGGTCTCCGGCGCGGGGGCGATCCGGATCGTCATGGTGGAAGAGGACGCGCACCCGCTCGCCCCCGCAAGGGCGCCGAGAGCGAGAAGTGCGGAGAGCGCCGCGGCGCGGCGAAGGACGGCGGCCGCGGCGGCGAAGGCGCTACCGGGACGCATCGGCACGCTCCTGATCGAGAGGCACGCTGAACAGCTCCCACGGGTTTTCGCGGAAGGCGAACTTGACCTTGACCGGCGCCCGCAGCTCCGGGTCGCTGAGGGTCCACGTCCACGTGTTGCGCTCCAGCACCTGGCCCTTCTGGAGGAGGCGCAGGAACGCCCAGAGCGACTCCGACACGACGATCGACCGCTCCGCCTTCTCCCGGTCGTCCTCCGGCGAGGCGAGCTGGATCCCCACGTGCGCGGGCGGCGACTTCCACCACTCCCACGCCAACGGGGTCCAGGCGGGCCGCTGGTTGAATCCGAACACGCCGGCGCTCCCCGCCCCGAGATAGCTCAGCACGACCGCGCGCGTCTCGCTCTCCGCGACCGGAAGCGGCTGCGGCTGAATCGAAAACTGAATCGGCTTGGGGTTTCCGTCGCGGTCCCAGAGCGCCGCGGAGAGCCGGGCGAGGTGGTTCACCGCCGGGAACATCCCGGCCGGCCAGGCGAACCCCACGTCCGTCCCGGGCATGGGGCGGAAGCCGTCGCGGTCCTCCACGCAGAGGGGCGCGATCAGCGCGCGGAACGCGGTCCAGAAGGCGCCCTTGGGGTGGAACGCCTCCTCCACCTCGAGCGGCGTCGCCTCCTTCTCCGCCGCCCCGTTGAAGGGGAAGCGCCCGAGCACCAGGGCCGCCCTGGGCGTCACCCGGGCGCGCCAGCGCTCGCGCACCGCCTCCTCCAGGTCCCCGAGCCCGAGCTCGTGCATGCGCAGGACGGGAAGCACGAAGGGGCGCCGCCACTCCTCCCCGTCGATTCCGTTTTTCTGAAGCCATTCGCGCACGAGCCGCAGGTACGAATCGCGGTGGTCGTGGAGGATCTTGAAGGAGAGGCGCCCGAGCTGCGTGAGCCCCTGCTCGAACTCCGTGGGCGCGCTCGCCCCCGCCCCCGCGCCCGCGCCGGCCCCGCCCGCGCGCTCCGGGGTGAGCTCACTCGCGAGCTGCCCCTGGAGGTCCGCCGAGATCCGCCCGAGGATCTGCCGGTACCAGTCGATCTCGGGCGGGGCGTCCTTGCGCGCCACGAGCAGCCGATTCACGTACTGAAACGGGCGCAGCCGCTCGGCCATGGGCTGGAGGTAGGGAGAGTCGGACTCCGAAATGCTCGTCTGCTCGGCGATCGTCTGGAGGAAGTCGGTGATCGGCGACTTGGGAAGCTTCATCTGGTCGAGCGCGAGGAGGAGGCCGCCGAGCGAGTTCGCGCGCACGTCCCACGACTCGTAATAGCGCCGCACCTCCGCCGCGTAGTCGCTCGCGTACTTCTCCACCTCGCGGAGCACGAACGCCGACAGCTCCTGGCGCACGTCCGGGTCGAGCGCGAGCGAGTCGATCATCTGCCCGAACTGCTCCACCACCGGCTTGATCTCGCGCTCGTAGGCCGCCCGCGTGTACGGGCCGCGGATCGCGCCGCGCCCCGCGAACAGGAACTCGCTGCGCCCGGCCGGCTTCATCCGGATCGCGGGATAGAGGGTCCCCTCTCGCTCCAGGTCGCTCGCGACCGCGTCGATCGGGCGCGCCACCTGCCGCGCCAGGTCCGCCATAAGGAGGCTCGACCCGGCGCGCTCGGAGGCGACCTCGTGCTCGTGGATAAAGCCCTGCACGAGCAGACGGGTGCGGCTGCGCCGCACGAGGTCTTCCCAGCGCCGTTCCTCGATGGTGAAGCCCCGCCCTCCGAGCGCGATGGCGTGCAGGCGCGCGCCGCCCTCCCCGGCGGCGGCCGGGTCGCCGAGCCCCTTCAGCTCGTAGATGAGCGTCGCGAGCGTGGACTCGCTCATGGCGGGGACATCGAGCTTGGTCCGCCGCACCATGTCGAGCACGTCGCGCAGCGCCTCCGACTGCGCCTGGATCTGGAAGGGGACTTCGAGGTCCGCGAGGTAGGTCTCGAACGCGGATTTCACGTCCACCTGCGGCACCTGCTCCAGGGCGCGGAACATGAGCTGCGCGAACTGGTGGCGGCGGATCCGGGTGACCAGCGCGAAGAGCCGTTCCGCCCCCGCGCGCAGCTTGTCGAGGTGGGCCGGCGTGAGGTAGGGGCGCTCCAGGGCCTCGGTGAGCTCCACGAGGAACGCCACCCACGGCTGCGGGTCGTAGGCCGGCGCGCCGCGCCGCTGGTAGGGGAGCGTGCGCAGCCGCACCGACTCTCCGTAGGCCTCGGCGCTGTGGCGCACGTAGTAATCGATCAGGTAGGTCGGGAGGCCCACGAGGTCGGAGAGCTCGCCGCGGCGGTCGAACTCCCCCACGAGGCGTCCGAGCTCGCTGTCGCGCGACGCGTAGAGCGTGGCGAGCAGGAAGAGCGTGCGCTCGTGCGCGTCGGGGCTGGTCATCGCCGCGTCCAGCATGGGGACGAGGTAGTTGCGGCGGATCGCGTCCGCGAACCGCCGCCCGAGGCCGATCTGCGCGCGCGAGAAAAACCGCGGAAGGACCGCGTCGAGCCAGTCTTCTCGCTCGGTCCCGGCGAGCCGCGCGATGCGGTCGTGCGCCTCGCGCGCGAGGGCCGGCTCGCGGGCCTGGTCGAACCGCTCGATCGCCGCGCGCGCGTCTTCCCAGCGCCCGCGCTCGCGCACGTATCCGGCGAGGAGGTAGACCGTCCCGAGCGCCGCGACCGCCGCGGCCCCAACGCGGTGACGCCGCCGCGCCTTCTCGATCTCGAGCGGCCCCGGCTCCTCCGCCCAGTCGGAGGCGAACGGGTTCGCGAGCGCCGAGGGGCTCCCGCTCGTGTCCGACGTGAGGAACAGCTCCCGCACGTCCGGCTCGAACGAGAGTGGATCGGGCTCGCGGAGCGTATTCAGCACGATCGAAAGATACGAGAAGGTCTGCGGCGCCTTCGTGAGGAAGGTGAGCGCCTTCATGTAGGCCTTGACCGGAAGCGTCGTCAGCGCGAGCGGGAGGTACTTCTCGTAGGGGACCAGGCACTTCTGAATCGCCTCCTCGTCCCGGGCCGCGGAGAGGTCCACCTGGAGCGGGATTCCCTGCTTCTCCAGGAAGCTGGAGAACGCGAGGAACCCCTCCACCTGGTCCATGTGGGTGAGGACGATGCGCGTCCGCACGGGCGCGCCCCGGATCCGCGAGATTATGTTGATCTTCCCGCGCAGCGTCTGCGCGTGCATGCGGAGCGCGTCGGGAGCCATGGAGCGCAGCCCCCCCGCGCTCAGCGTGATGACGACGATCGGCTCGCGCTTCTTGAACGTCTTGCTCCAGAGCCTGAGGAGCGCGGCGCGCGCCCGCGGAGAGGTGTCGCGCAGGAGCGTCGCCGGAACCTCCTGCACGAGCGCGCGCGAGCCGAGGTAGATCTGGAGCTGCGGGTCCGCGGCGTAGCTCGGATAGAACTGCGCGGCCTGCCCGGCCCAGTCCGTATACCGCGAGATGACGAGCGTCTTGCCCGTCCCCGACTCGCCGAGCACGACGAAGGGCTGATAGCGCAGGATCGAGCGCCGGAACTCGCGCGGGATCTGCTTGAGGAACGCGCGCCAGACCCGCACGAGCGCCTTCTTCGGCATGCCGCGGGCGGCGATCCGCTCGCGCGCCTTCCTCTTCCACTTGAGGAAGAAGTAGACGGCGGGGGTCGCGATCGCGATCAGCGCCGAGATCGTGATCAGGACGGCGACGATGTTGTTGCGCAGAAACTCCAGGATCTGCGCGACGTTGAAGATCTTGTCGATGATTCCGATGGGCATGGCTCAACCCGCCGCTCCCATGACGCCGGCCGCCTCCGGCGGCGGCGAAGGCGCGACCGCCGCCTCCGCCGGCGCTTCCTCCTCGGCCGTTTCGAACGCGATCTCGCCGCCCTCGCGCAGCGAGATCCGCACGGTCTGCCCATCCTGGACGCGCCCTTCGAGGATCGCCTCCGAAAGTGGGTCCTGGATGCGCCGCTGGATGAGGCGCTTGAGCGGGCGCGCCCCGAACACCGGATCGTACCCCTCGCTCGCGAGCAACTCCATCACCTCGTCCGCCACGGCGAGCCGGATCCGCCGGTCCTGGAGGAGGCGGCGGAGCCGCCCGAACTGGATCTCCACGATCGGGCGCATGGCCGCCCGAGTGAGGCGCCGGAACACGATCGTGTCGTCGAGGCGGTTCACGAACTCCGGGCGGAAGTACTGCCGCACCGACTGCATGACCGCCTGCTTGAGCTGCTCGGCGGTGGCCTCGTCGCCGAGCTGCGCGATCGCGTCGGCGCCGAGGTTCGAGGTGAGCATGATCACCGTGTTCGTGAAGTTCACGGTGCGGCCCTGGCTGTCGGTGAGCCTCCCGTCGTCGAGCACCTGGAGGAGCAGGTTGAACACGTCTGCGTGCGCCTTCTCCACCTCGTCGAAGAGGATCACGCTGTACGGCTTGCGCCGCACCGCGTTGGTGAGCGTGCCGCCCTCCTCGTAGCCGACGTAGCCCGGCGGCGCGCCCACGAGCTTGGCGGCGGCGTGCTTCTCCATGTACTCCGACATGTCGATCCGGACCATCGCCCTCTCGTCGTCGAAGAGGAACTCGGCGAGGGCCTTCGCGAGCTCCGTCTTGCCGACGCCGGTCGGCCCGAGCATGAAAAAGGACGCGATCGGGCGCGAGGGGTCCTGGAGCCCGGCGCGCGAGCGGCGGATCGCCCGGGACACCGCCACCACCGCGTCGTCCTGTCCGACCACGCGGCGGCGCAGGGCGTCCTCCATCTTCAGCAGCTTCTGCCGCTCGGGCTCGAGCATCTTCGCGACGGGGATCCCGGTCATCCGCGAGAGCGTCTCGGCGATGTCTTCATCGCGCACCTCCTCCTGGAGGAAGCGGAAGTCCGAGACCTTGATGTCGCCGAACTCCGCGACCGTCTTCTCGCGCTCGGGGATCACCTTGTACTGGAGCTCCGCGACGCGCACGAAGTCCTGCTCGCGGATCTTCTGCTCCATCTCGCGCTTCGCCGCCTCCAGGTCCTCCTTGGCGCGCTGCACCTGGAAGATCGCCTTCTTCTCCTTCTGCCAGATCTCGGTGAGCCGCGCGCTCTCCTCCTTGAGCTGCTGGAGCTCGCGCCGGAGCTGCTCGATGCGCGGCGCGGCGGCCGGGTCTTTCTCCCGCTCGAGGGCGCGGATCTCGATCTCGCGCGAGATGATGTCGCGGTCGATCGTCTCGATTTCCTCCGGCTTCGCGCCGATGTCCATGCGGATGTTGGCGGCGGCCTGGTCGATCAGGTCGATCGCCTTGTCCGGGAGGAAGCGGTCCGTGATGTAGCGGTGGGAGAGCTTCGCCGCCGCGACGAGCGCGGAGTCCCGGATGCGGACTCCGTGGTGGACCTCGTACTTCTCCTTGAGCCCGCGCAGGATCGCGATGGTCTCGTCGACCGAGGGCTCGTCCGCGAACACGACCTGAAAGCGGCGCGTGAGCGCGTTGTCGGGCTCGATCTTCTTGCGGTACTCGTTGAGGGTGGTGGCCCCGATGCAGCGGAGCTGCCCGCGCGAGAGGGCCGGCTTCAAGAGGTTCGACGCGTCCATGCCGCCCTCGGCGCCGCCCGCCCCGACCAGCATGTGGATCTCGTCGATGAACAGGATAATGTTCTCGGCGTCGACCACTTCCTGGATCACGTGCTTGAGGCGCTCCTCGAACTCCCCGCGGAACTTGGTTCCCGCGACGAGCCGCCCGAGGTCGAGCGCCACGATGGCGGGGTCCTTGAGGTCGTCGGGGACCTCGCCGCGCACGATCCGCTGCGCGAGCCCCTCCACGATCGCGGTCTTGCCGACGCCGGGCTCGCCGATCACGATCGGGTTGTTCTTGGTGCGGCGCGAGAGAACCTGAATGGTCTGGCGGATCTCCTGGTCGCGCGAGAGCACGGGGTCGAGCTTGCCCTGGCGGGCGAGCTCCGTAAGGTCCGTCGAGTACTTCGAGAGGTGCTCGAACTCGCCGGCGGCGGGCGCCCCGCCCTCCGCGGCTGCGGCTCCCGGGGCGTGGTACTTCCCTTTCGGCTCGGCCTTGAGGATCTCGGCGAGCGCCTCCTTCTTCCCGCCGCAGACCTGCACGGCCGCGGCAATCTTGGGGTCGTCGATGAGCGCGAGCAGGAGATGGTGGACTCCGATGTACTTGTCCTCCATCTCGTCGGAGAAGTCGCTCGCGTCGACGAAGACCTTCTCCAGCGCGCGGTCGATCGACGTGTCCGGCTGATCCGGGTCGGCGCGCGGCGTCTGGGAGATGAGCGCGCGCGCCTCGGAGGCGAGCTTCTGCGAGTCGACGTGCGCGAGCGAAAGGTAGCGCCGCGTCGGCCCGTCGTCCTGCTCGATGAGCCCGAGGAGCACGTGCGCGGGCGTGATGTAGCGGTGGCCGCCCTTGATGGCGTGCCGGCTCCCGCGCTCCAGGGCGTCCTGGGCCTTCAAGGTGAACCGTTCGATCAACATGGCTCTTCTCGCTCAGCCGCCGGCGCCCGGGCCCGCGTCCGTTCCCAGGCCCCCGCCCGCCGCGGCCGCG
>FWPU01006726.1_pt1 | contig 15541 bp, 17 predicted proteins | sample 2228361 | NCBI WGS metagenome assembly FWPU01 (sample SAMEA103939777, study PRJEB20133) | metagenome
CGGGAGGAGGGAGGCCACGGGGTGCTCCGGCAGGGGCGTGGTGCGGGCGAACTCTTTCTACACCGGGTATACTTTGGTGGCAACGGGCAGCGGGAAGGTGGGGTGCGGGTGAGGCGAGCGGGGGATGACGGCTTGCCAATCGTGCGGGTCGGATTCATACTTGAGGGTGGTCCGCTGCGAGCGGATCGTTTTTGTGTTGGAATCCGCTGGGGTTCCCGGGAGTCGTGCCCGGGTGGCGCAACGGCAGCGCATCCGATTTGTAATCGGACGGTTAGGGGTTCGAATCCCCTCTCGGGCTCCAACACAAGCAGCTCGGCTGCGTGAGCGGCCGGGGAGCCATGGAGAGATGGCCGAGTGGTTAATGGCAGCAGACTGTAAATCTGCCGCGCTTCGCGCTTCGTAGGTTCGAATCCTACTCTCTCCACCACGAGTTCACTCCCGCTGGCGGCGACGCTGGCGGTTCGTGCCCTCATAGCTCAGCAGGCAGAGCGCGTTCTTGGTAAGAACGAGGTCTCCGGTTCGAACCCGGATGAGGGCTCCAGTGTGGATTCCCGGTGGCGGTGCCACCGTCCAAACCAGGCCCCGGAGGGCGATTTCCATGGCGAAGGCGAAATTTGAGAGGACGAAACCGCACGTCAACGTTGGGACGATTGGGCACGTTGACCACGGGAAGACGTCGTTGACGGCGGCGATCACGAAGGTGCTGGCGCTGAAGGGCGAGGCGGAGTATCGGCCGTTCGATTCGATCGACAACGCGCCGGAGGAGCGTGCGCGCGGGATTACGATTGCGATTGCGCACGTGGAGTACGAGACGGACAAGCGGCACTACGCGCACGTCGACTGCCCGGGGCATGCGGACTACATCAAGAACATGATCACGGGGGCGGCGCAGATGGACGGGGCGATCCTGGTGGTGGCCGCGCCGGAGGGGCCGATGCCGCAGACGCGGGAGCACGTGCTCCTGGCGCGGCAGGTGGAAGTGCCGGCCCTGGTGGTCTTCCTGAACAAGGTGGACATGATGGAGGACCCGGAGCTCCTGGAGCTGGTGGAGCTGGAGCTGCGCGAGCTGCTGAGCTCGCAGGGCTTCCCGGGGGATGAGGTGCCGATCATCCGTGGGTCAGCGCTGAAGGCGCTGGAATCGACCTCGACGGACCCGAACGCGCCGGAGTACCAGTGCATCTGGGAGCTGATGAACGCGGTCGATGAGTACATCCCCACGCCGGTGCGGCCGCTGGACAAGCCGTTCCTGATGCCGATCGAGGACGTCTTCGGCATCAAGGGGCGCGGCACGGTGGTCACCGGGCGGATCGAGCGGGGCGTCGTCAAGGTCGGCGACGAAGTGGAGATCGTCGGCCTGCGGGAGACGAGGAAGACGACGGTGACGGGCGTCGAGATGTTCAAGAAGATGCTCGATGAGGGGCAGGCGGGCGATAACGTGGGCTGCCTGCTGCGTGGCATCGAGCGGGACGAGGTGGAGCGCGGCCAGGTGCTCTGCAAGCCGGGCACCATCAAGCCGCACACCAAGTTCGAGGCGCAGGTGTACGTCCTCTCCAAGGAGGAGGGCGGCCGCCACACGCCGTTCTTCAACGGCTACCGACCGCAGTTCTACGTCCGCACCACCGACGTCACGGGCGCCATCCAGCTGCCCCAGGGCGTCGAAATGGTCATGCCCGGTGACAACATCACCATGACCGTCGAACTCATCCAGCCCGTCGCCATCGAGGAAGGCCTCCGCTTCGCAATCCGCGAAGGCGGCCGCACCGTCGGCGCCGGCGTCGTCACCAAGATCCTCGCCTGAGGCGTGCGAGCCGGGCAGGAGGGAGATGGCAGATGGCCAAGAACAAGGGTGACCGGATCATCATTCACCTCCAGAGTACGGAGGGGCCGGTGTACCGGTACACGACGCAGAAGAATCGGCGGAACGACTCGGGGAGGCTCGAACTGAAGAAGTACCACCCGGGGCTGCGGAAGCACGTGATCTTCCGGGAGACGCGGTAACGGCGATGGCACGTACACCACGCCGGCGAGCCGCGACGGCAGCGCCCGAGGGAGCGCCGCCCGCATCGGTGCCGCGGCCGTCGCGGCCAACGATGGCGCGCCCGGCAGCCGTGCCGGGTCAGATTGCCCGCCCGGAGGCGCCGAAGCGGCGGCCGTTTGGGTTCTTGCGGCGGTTGCAGCCGCGGTTCGTCGCCGATGTCATTGCCGAGCTGCGGAAGGTCACCTGGCCGTCGTTCCAGGAGACGCGGTACCTCACGATCGTTGTGGCGATCGTGGCGGTAGCTATGGGGCTCTTCCTTGGCGCGGTCGACCTGGTCTTCGGGTGGACCATCGAGAGGCTGTTCTTCTAACTATGTCCAACGAACCGCAGGTTCCAACCGCAACGTCGGGGATTGTCCCGGAGCAGAAGCCGAAGCGCGCGCCGCGGCGGCGGAGGGAAGAGGAGGAGCTGGAACAGGAGCAGCTCACCGACGAGGAGATCAACGCGCCGGGCCGGAAGTGGTACTTCGTGCACACCTACAGCGGGCACGAGAACAAGGTGCGCAATGCGATCAAGGCGACGGCTGAGCGGATGAAGGCGGGCGACCAGATCTTCCACGTTGTGGTGCCGACGGAGGACGAGATCGAGATCCGGGATGGGCAGCGGCGGACGGTGAAGCGGAAGCTCTACCCGGGGTATGTGCTGGTGCAAACGATTGAGCTGAAGGAAGGGGACCCCGTTTCGGATGCGGTGTGGCACCTGATCCGGAACACGACGGGGGTGACCGGCTTTGTCAGCTCGGGGACGCGGCCGGTTCCGCTTTCGCAGGACGAGGTGAACCACATCCTGCGGGCGATGCGGATGGAGCAGCCGCGGGTGAAGGTGGCGTTCCAGCAGGGGCAGTCGGTCCGGATTATCGATGGCCCGTTCGAGGATTTCGTCGGCACCGTGGACGAGATCAATACGGAGAAGGGCCGGGTGAAGGTGATCGTGAACATGTTCGGCCGGGAGACGCCGGTGGAGCTGGACTTCCTCCAGGTGGAGCGGGTGTAGCGGGGGTCCGGTCACGGTCCCGCCGGTGGCATTGGCCAGAGCGGGCCGGGCACTTTCGAGGCACGAAATGCGAGGCGGCCCCGGGAAGCGTTTTCCCCGGGGCCGTCGGCGTGTGCAGGGTGCTGCCGTTCGGCTAGTGTAGCTCGGCTTAGAAGCCGGCCCGCCCGCCGCGCCCGCGGAGTCGCGGATCGAGGACGTCGCGGATGGCGTCGCCGGCGAGGTTGAAGCCAAGGACGACGGTGGTGAGCGCCATGCCGACGATGAAGGCCATCCAGGGGTTGGAGGGGCCGTTGCGGCGGCCCTCTTCGACCATTTTGCCCCAGGAGACGCGGGTGGGGTCGCCGAGGCCGAGGAAGGCGAGGGTGGCTTCGACGAGGATGTAGAGGCCGATGGAACTGGTGAAGGTGACGATGATGGGCGCCGTGATGTTGGGGAAGATGTGGCGCATCATGATGCGGACATCGCCGGCGCCGATGGTGCGGGCGGCGAGGACGTAGACCTCTTCGCGGACGGCGAGGACGGCGCTGCGGACGACGCGTGAGGAACTGGCTGTTCCGAGGATGCCGAGGGCGATGGTGTTGACGGTGAGGGTGGGGTTGGCGACGACCTGGCCGAAGAGGAGGAGGAGGACCAGGGGCGGGAAGGCCTGGAGCGTATCGACGATGCGCTGGACGAAGAAGTCGACGGGGCCGCTGAAGTAGGCGCTGGCGAGGCCGATGATGGTGCCGCTGATGGTGGCGATGAGGGCGGCGCCGAGGCCGACGTAGAGGGCGGTGCGGGAGCCGTGGATGATGCGGGAGTAGAGGTCGCGCCCGAGGCCATCGGTGCCGAGCCAGTTCTGGGAGGTGGGCATGCCGAAGAGGACGGGGAGGTCGCTCTTTTCGAACTTTTCGGGCGGGTACTGGAGGCGGATGGTGGGGTCTTCGAGGGCCTTTTCGGCGAGTTCGGGGTCGTAGGCGGGGTTGGTGGCGAAGAAGCGCTGTTCGGGGTCGTAGCGGTCGATGGCCTCGGCGAAGATGGCGGCGAAGACGCAGAGGGCGATGATGATGACGCCGAAGCCGCCGAGGGGCTTGTAGCGGAAGAAGCGGCCGATGTGGACGAGCGCCCGGATGTAGATGGGGCGGTCGCTGAGGCTGCGAGGCACGCCGAAGGTGCCGGGGCGTTCCATGACTGCCTGGTCTTGCGCCATGGCTGCTTCCTCCTAGGAGTACCGAATGCGCGGATCGAGCACGCCGTAGAGGAGGTCGATCGCGAGGTTGACGAAGACGACGAAGGTGGCGATGACGAGGACGAAGGCCTGGACGACGGGGACGTCGCGGGCGACGATGGCGGCGAGGATGCGGCGGCCGACGCCTGGGATGCCGAAGAGGTTTTCGAAGACGACGTTGCCGGAGAGGAGGCCGGCGAGGGTGAGGCCGAGGACGGTGACGACCGGGACCATGGCGTTCTTGAGGGCGTGGCGGATGATGATGATGCGTTCGCGCAGGCCCTTGGCCCAGGCGGTGCGGATGTAGTCCTGGCGGAGGACTTCGAGCATCTGTGAGCGGAGGAGGCGCATGACGCCGGCGCCGGAGGCGAGGCCGCCGATGACGGCGGGGATGATGAAGAGGCGCATGCTGCCGGCCGGGTCTTCCCAGAGGAGCGGGGCGGTGGAGATGGGGATTTCCCAGAGACCCCAGCGGACGACGTAGAGCATGGCCATGGTGGCGAGCCAGAAGTTTGGCATGGCCAGGACGAGGATGGCGAAGACGCGGAGGACGTAATCGACGAGGCTGTCCTGCCTGATGGCGGAGATGATGCCGATGGGTATGGAGGTGACGACGGCGACGAAGAGGGACATGAGGGCGAGCTGGATGGAGTATGGGAGGCCCTCTTTCATGCCCTCGAGGGCCGACTGGCGGGTCTGGTAGGAGATGCCGAAGTCGCCGCGGAGGAGGTTGCCGAGGTAGATGAAGTAGCGGGGGACGAGGGGTTTATCGAGGCCGAGGTCTTTGCGGACGGCTTCGATCTGTTGCTGGCGGATTGCCGGGTCGGTGGACGTCGGGTCCTGGGCGGCGATGCGCTGAGCCACGAAGTCGCCGGGGAGGACGTTGGTGGCGAAGAAGACCAGGGTGGCGACGAGCCAGATGACCGGGATGTTCACGACCACCCGGCGGAGAATGTAGGTTCTCACTCTCGATTTCCCCTTCTGTGTCCCGTGATACGTAGGCTGCGGGCCGGTGGCGCATTGTAGCGCCTCCCGGCCCGCAGGTGAGAAGTGGTGGTGCTAGGCGGGGCGACCCTGCCAGCTCGGGTCGGTCTGATCGAACCAGAACTGGGTGCCGTACTGGTGCTGCTGGACGAAGGCGACCGCCTCCGGGTACTTGAGGTAGTTCCAGCGGAGGGAGGAGTTGACGGCGACGAGCAAGTAGGGGATGCCGGCGCCGTAGTTCTTGACCAGTTCGCGCATGACCTCTTTGGAGAGTTCCTGGCGCTTGGCGATGTCGAACTCGGTGACGGCCTGCGCGGTGAGCTGGTCGACCTTGTCGATCTTGACGCCGAACTGCTGGAACTGGGGCTGGGTGGAGTTGTACTGGAGGTAGTTGAGGAGGGTGGGCTCGGGGTCGGAGATTTCGGTGATCCAGCCGAACCAGATGTTGTTCTTCCCGTTGCCGTACTCCTGCTTCACGATCTTGCCGGTGATGGTGGAGTAGGGCTCGATCTTGGCGGTGAACTTGTTGCCCAGCACCTTCTGGAGCTGGTTGGTGATGAGGGCGGCACCACCCGAGTAGAGGCCCTCCCAGATGTCGGGGATGTCGACGATGATTTCGCCGAGGGCGGGGCCGCCGCCGGCCTCCCACATCTTCTTCGCCTCGGCTTCTTCGAGGGCGCGGTCTTCGAGGTAGCCGGGGAAGGTGATGAGCTCGCGCTCGGTGATGGCGAAGGCGGCCTGGGTGGGCGGCACGTTGCCGGAGAGGACGCCCTTGCCCTGGAGGATGGACTGGATGAGGGCGCGGCGGTCGAAGGCGCGGAAGATGGCGCCGATGAGGTTGGGGTTGTTCCAGGGGGCGGCGCCGCCGTAGTAGGTGCCGGCCTGGGGGTTGCCCGAGAAGACTTTCACCTCGTGGATGCGGCCCTCATACCGCTTGAGGAGGTCCTGGATGACCGCGTTCTGGGTGGGGGTGAAGGCGTCGATCTGCTTCTGCTCGAAGGCGGCCTGCTGGGCGGAGGGGTCCGTGAAGAGGGGGAGCCACTTGACGCCGTCCCAGTTGACCTGGGCGTGGAACTTTTCGTGGCGGACCCACTCGGAATCGCCTTCGGCGGCCCACTTCTGGAGGACGAAGGCGCCGGTGCCAATGACGAGGTCGGCCTTCATGTTGGCGTAGTCTTTTTCGAAGGCGCGGACGGCTTCGGGGGCCTGGACCTTGGCGTAGGAGCCGGCGAGGGTGGTGAGGAAGAAGGGGTCGGGGCGGGAGAAGGTGACGCGAACGGTGCGAGGGTCGACGACCTCGACCTTTTCGACGTTGCGGAAGGCGGACTTGCGGTAGAAGTTGGGGTCCTCGGTGCCATCGAGGAGCTTGCCTTCCTTGTTGCGGTTGATGAAGAAGGCGATGTCCTCGGCGTTGGCCTGGCGGCCGTTGACGGGCGGCTTATCGTGCCAGTAGACGTTCGGGCGGACGGTGAAGACGATGGTCTGGTTGTCGGGCTGCTCCCATTTTTCGGCGATGCCGCCCTCGATTTCGGCCTTTGTGAAGCTCTTCCACTGGGTGACGCCGAGGTTGGTCATGCCCATGAGCCAGGCGACAGGCGAGAAGCGGGAGCGGTCGACGTCGAAGGTATCCCAGGTGTTGTTGGCGGAGACGAAGCGTGCGACGCCGCCCTTCTGCGGGGTTTGGGCCGCGGCGGTGGGGCTGGCGGCGGGCGAACCGGACGGTGTGGCGGTCGAGGTTCCGGCATCGTCGTCGTCATCGCCGCAGCCGACGAGGCCGAGGGCAGCCACGCCGACGCCTGCGGTGGCCGCGCCCCCGAGGACGCGGCGGCGGCTGATGCCCTGGCGGGCGAGCCGCTTTTTCCAGTAGTTGTCCTGCATGAAGTGATCCCCCCTTGCTGTTTCCGCCCCCGCTCTTGCGGTATCGATGGGATCGATAGACCAGAAAGGCAGGGGCAGTTTGGGGAGTATACGCACGGCGGCGGTTCAGGGAAGCTGTCTTTCCGGTAAATCGCCTTTTCGATGGGCCGAACGGTTCGCCTGAGGCAACGAAATGGGGTACGGCTGGGCCGGGATGAGAGCGCGATTGCCCGGGAGGGGTGGAGCCGCGATACTGATGTATTGGCCCGCCCGGAGGGTGGGACTCGTGGAGGCGTGCCCGCACGGTGCGCCGCTTGGACACAAGGAGCAACCGTTGGCGAAGAAAGTACGGGCAGTGGTAACGCTGCAACTGCCTGCCGGGAAGGCGAACCCGGCGCCGCCGGTTGGCCCAGCGCTGGGCCAGCACGGTGTGAACATCATGGAGTTCTGCAAGGAGTACAACGCTCGCACGCAGGACAAGATCGGACTGATAATCCCGGCGCAGCTGACGATTTACGAGGACCGGTCGTTCACGTTCGTGCTAAAGACGCCGCCGGCTGCGGACATGCTGCGACGTGCGGCCGGGATCGAGAAGGGGAGCGGGAACCCGCGGCTGAATAAGGTTGGGCGGGTGACTTCGGAGGATATCCGCAAGATTGCGGAGACGAAGCTGCCCGACCTGAACGCGAACAGCATCGAGGAAGCGATGCGGATCATCGAAGGAACTGCCCGGAGCATGGGCATCGAGGTGGTGCCGTAATGCCGAAGCGTGGGAAGCGGTATCGCGAAGCGGCGGCGAAGGTCGATAAGTCGAAGTTCTACGGGGTGGACGAGGCGATCAAGCTCGCGAAGGAGATTCACCCGGCGAAGTTCGACGAGACGGTGGAGCTGCACATCAAGACGGGCCTGGACCCGCGACACGCGGAGCAGCAGATTCGCGGCTCGACGGTGCTGCCGCACGGGCTGGGCAGGGTGCTGCGCGTGCTGGTGTTCGCGGAAGGTGAGGCGGCGAGCGCGGCGCGTGAGGCCGGGGCGGATTTTGTCGGCAGCGATGACCTGATCAAGCAGATTGAGAACGGATTCCTGGATTTCGACGTGGCGATTGCGACGCGCGAGATGATGGGGAAGGTGGGCCGGCTGGGGCGCATCCTGGGCCCGCGCGGCCTGATGCCGAACCCCCGCTCCGGGACGGTGGTCGGGGCGGAGGACATCGCCAAGTCGGTACAGGAGGCGAAGCAGGGACGGGTGGAGTTCCGCCTGGACCGCCTGGCGAATATCCACGTGCCGCTCGGCAAGGTGAGCTTCGAGGACCAGAAGCTGAAGGAGAACATGGCCGCGCTGATCGAGGCGGTGAATGCCGCGAAGCCAAAGGAGGCGAAGGGCCAGTACATCCGCAGCGCGACGCTGACGACAACGATGGGCCCGGGGATTCACCTGGACCTGGCGCAGACGCTGAGCCTGAAGCTTACGTAGGCTGGGTTCGTTCGAACGCCGAACGTGCAACCGCCCCGGGAAATCCCGGGGCGGTTTGGCGTTGGCCGTGCCGAATGCGGGCGGTGCTAATGGGCGGGGGCGTGGCCGCCGTGAGCACCGTGGCCGTGGGCGTCGCCGTGGCCGGTGTCATCGTCGGCGGGGAGATCGGCGGAGCGCATGATGGAGATTGGGGCGATCCAATCGGGGTGCTCGGGAAAGCCACCCACCTGGCGCTTGAGCAAGTAGAGGACGCCAAGGAGGACGGCAAAGACGGCGACGCCGGCAAGCGACCAGAGGATGACCGGGAGGATGTCGATGGTGGTCCCGCCAGACTGGACCATCGGGTCCGGGGTGCCGTGGCCGTCGTCGGCGAGGGCGGTGCCGGCAAGGGCGAGTGCCAGCGAGGTAGCGGTAAGGGTGGCAGCGGTGAGGCGGGTCTTCATCGGTGATGAAGTGTAGCAGCCGCGCGGGTGGGGGCCAGCCACGCGGGACACAAAATGAGGGCCGGTGGATGTGTGGAGCGGACACGACATCCAGCGCGACCCATTTATTTTTTAGCATTCACTAAGAGCAGACGCAAGTGCCCGGCGGGGGTGGACGCGAAAATTTTCGATGTTCCGGCGCGGAAGGCAGGTGGGCGTGGCTCGGATGGGGGCCCTGCCGGTCCCCAAGGGAGGGTCCATCGGCCCATGGCCGGCGCCTGGGGAGGGGGCAAGATGACGGGCAGCACTCCACGGGGGTGGACGCGATGCGCGCACTGGTACCGCTCGATGGCTCGGAGACGTCGCTGGCGATCTTGCCGGCGGTGCGGCGGCTGGCGGAGATGGCGCCGGGAATCGAGATTCACCTGGTGACGGTGCTCGACCCGCAGGCGGTGCGGGGACGGATGGAGCACCCGGTGGGGGAGCCGCTCAGCGCGGGGTTCGCGACGGCAGTGGTGCGCATCCCGGCGCCGCGGCTGATCGAGAGCCACGGGGAGGCGATCGCGCGGAAGTCGACAGAGTGGCGCGAACGCCTGGAGGGCATCGCCCGGGAGGAGCTGGCCGGTGCGACGACGGTGGTGCACGTGGAATGGGCCCATGAGCCGGCGAAGGCGATCATTGAGCTGGCGAACGAGCTGGACGTTGATGTCATCGCCATGGCGACGCACGGGCGCTCGGGGCTTTCGCACGTGCTGACGGGCAGCGTCACGGAAGAGGTAATTCGCGAGGGCGGGCGGCCCGTGCTCGTGGTGCGCGGTGCGGCCGGCGGGCGGAGCTAGGCGAGGAGGCGGAGGGTAGCGGCCACGGCCGCGGAGGCGGCGACGGCGAGGATGAGCGGCCCACGGGCGGCGAGGACCGCCGCGGCGGCGGCCACCCCGCCGAGGCGGGCATCGATTGCCAGGCGCGAGCCGTCGGCGATGGTGGTGGTCGCGACGAGGGCCGCGAGCAGGGCAGGCACCAGCGCATCGAAGAGATGCTGCAGGCGGGCCGGCGCGGGGCGGTTGCCGACGAGGACCGGCCCCGCCCCCTTGATGGCGATGGTGCCGAGACCGACAAGGAGAACGGCGGCCCACGCGGTGCTCATCGATGCCTCCAGCCTGCGAGCGCGCCGGCGGAGGCCGCGACGATGGGGACGCCCGCGGGTGTCCACGGGACGAGGAGGAGGGCGATGGTGAGGCCGGCAAGGGCGGCGGCCCGCCCCCGGGCCGTGCTGAGGCGGGGCGCGAGTAAACCGAGGAAGAGCGCCGGGAATGCAGCATCGAGGCCGAGGGCAGCGGGATCGGCGAGTGTGCGGCCAAGCGTGACGCCGGCGGCGGTGCCGGCAAGCCAGCCACCGTAGAGCATGAGCCCGGCGCCAGCCAGCCGGTGGGCAGCGATGCGGCCGCCGGGGGCGGCGGCGAGGGCCCAGGATTCGTCGACGACGAGCTGGGCGAAGGCAAGGCGGCGGAGCGGGCTACCGCGCAGCGCCGGTGCGACGGTGGCGCCAATGGGACCGTAGCGGGCGTTGAGGAGCAGCGCGGCCGAGACGGCCGCGAGGAGCCCCCCGCCATCGGCGAGGATGGAGACGACCGCGAACTGTGCCGAGCCCGCGAACGTGGTGGCGGACATGGCGAGGGCGGCGAGCGGGGAGAGGCCAGCGGAGGGGGCCAAGACGCCGAAGGAGGCGCCGAAGACGGTGACCAGGAGCGTGATGGGGAGGGCATCGCGCGCGCCGGAGCGGAACGAGTCGTTGGGTGCGGCGCCGCCCTGCGTCATCGGCTCAGCCTACGGCCGGGATGCGCAGTGGGCCACCGCTGCACCCCGGGCTGGGGATGCTTCAGGCGGTGCGGATGGCTCGCTCGCGGTCGAAGGCGCGCTGAACGGAGCGCCAGAGCAGGGCATCGATCGCGGCGACCGCGGCAGAGAAGGTGAGCCAGGCAAGGACGGTCGGCTCGATGGTGCGGGTGACGAGGAGCAGGACGGGCAGCATGGAGGGAAGCAGGACGAGGCCGCTGAGGTGCTCGGCGACGCGGACATCCCGGGCGCGGGAGGAGAAGTAGAGGCCGGCGAGCGTCGAGAAGAGAGCGAGCAGGGGTGCGGTGAGGAGCATGCCGACTGGCCACGTCCAATCGAGGGCGGGGGCGCGCACCGGAGGTTCGACAACGGCGGCGACGATGGCCATGTAGACGATGAAGATGCCCAGGGAGGCGACGAGGGTGGGGATGAGGACGGCGAGCGCTTTGCCGGCGAGGAGCTGGCGATCGGTGAGCGGGAGCGTGAGGAGGGGTTCGAGTGTGCCCTGGTCGCGCTCGCCGATGATGCCGTAGGCGGCCATGGTGGCGGGCATGATGACGGGGGTGAGGAAGAAGCAGAACATGGCCTGGCCGACGGCGAAATCTGGGCCGCCGATGGCGCGGGCAGGGTCGTAGAAGAGGAGGTTCGCGACGGGCAGCACGAGGAAGGCGACCGGGAGGATGGCGGCGGTGATGACGATCAGCCGGTGGCGTCGCAGCTCACGGAGCTCCTTGCGGGCGAGGGCGCGGACCGGGGGAGCGAGCACGGGGGCGATCATGCGGCGAGGCTCCCGGGGGCAGGCTGTGTCATGAGTTCGAGGTAGGCGCGTTCGAGGTCCCCGGCGGGTCGGACCGCGATGATGCGGGCGCCGGCGCGGACGAGGCGCGCGACGAGCTCCGGGGTGTCGCGGTCGGCGTCATCGAGGCGACAGCGGAGGGCGCGGGGTCCCCACCATGCTTCCTGTACGGCGGGGAAGGACTCGACGGCGCGACGGACGGGGGGCTCAACGATGCCGGCGAGTTCGACTTCGACGATGTGGCCGAGGAGCGCGGCCCGGACCTGGCCCGGGGTGCCGACCTGGAGGAGGTGACCTTCGCGGAGGATGGCAACTCGATCGCAGAGGCGTTCGGCTTCGGCGAGGCGGTGGGTGTTCATGAGGACGGTGGTACCTTCGCGGGCGAGGTGGCGGATGAGGCCCTCCATGGCAGCGGCAGCGGCCGGGTCGAGGCCACTGGAAGGTTCATCGAGGAGAAGGACGCGCGGGCGGTGGACGATGGCACGGGCGAGGGCGACGCGCTGCTTGAGGCCCTTGGAGAGGGTGCCGACGGCTTCGCGGCGGCGGTCGGAGAGGCCGACGAAGGCGAGGGCGCTGGCGATTGCGGCATCGGGATCGGGCAGCTCGTGGGCTTCGGCCCAGAAGCGGAGATTGGCATCGACGGTCTGCCGCTCGTAGAGGCTGGGGCGCTCGGGCATGACGCCGATCACGCGGCGGATGGCCATGGCGTCGGTGACGACGTCCCAGCCGAGGACGCGGGCGACGCCGGAGGTTGGGCGCAGGAGGGTGGCGAGGATGCGCAGGGTGGTCGTCTTGCCGGAGCCGTTCGGGCCGAGGAGGCCGAGGATCTCGCCCTGCTCGACGGCAAGGGTGAGTTCGTGGAGGGCGATGCGTGCATCGAAGGCGCGGGTGAGCGCGAGGCATTCGATGGCCGGGGACGCACCCTTCACACGGGGAGAATCGGCAGGCGGGCCGGGGATCTCCAGTCAGCGGGCCATGCGACCGCCATCGACGGGGATGATGGTACCGGTGAGGTAGCTGGCATCGCTGCTGCAGAGGAAGGCGACGAGTGCGGCGACCTCGGCGGGTTCGCCATAGCGACCGAGGGGGTTGGTGCTGGCGAGCTGCTGGTGTACGGCTTCGGGCTCATCGGGATTGATGCCGCGTTCGAGGGCGCGCATCATGCGGGTCTCGATCGGCGCCGGGCAGACGGCGCAGACGCGGATGCGGGCCGGGGCGAGCTCGAGCGCGGCGGTCTTGGTCATGCCGACGACAGCGTGCTTGCTCGCACCGTAGGCGATGATGCCGGGGGTTCCGCTGAGCCCGGCGACGGAGGCCGTGTTGACGATGGTCCCGCCGCCGCCGGCGGCCATGACGGGCGCCACGTACTTCATGCCGAGCCAGACGCCCTTCACGTTGACGGCGAGGACGCGATCGAACTGGTCTTCGGGGTAGGCAAGCATCGGGCCGATCCAGCCCTCGATGCCGGCGTTGTTGAAGAAGGCATCGATGCGGCCAAAGCGGTCGCGGGCAGCGGCGACGTAGCGTTCGACGTCGGCGGCGCGGGAGACGTCGGCCGGCACGGCGATGGCGCTCGCGCCGACGGCCTCGGCGGCGGCGACGGTCTCATCGAGGGCGGCGCCGGGGAGGTCGACGGCGACGATGCTGGCGCCCTCGGCGGCGAACCGTTCGACGGCGGCCCGGCCGATGCCGCCGGCGGCGCCGGTGATGAGGGCGACCCGGCCTTCGAATCGACGTTCCATGGGATGGCCTCCTGAGGGGGTTGGGGTGGTCAGGCCCGGTCATTCGGGCGGAGGAGCGGGTCGGGGGCGAGCGCCGGGTGCGCGGCGGGTGCCGGGCTGCGGCCGCGAAGGAGCGATGCGACGACGGCAGTCGCTGAGGCGAGGCCGGCGGCGAGGAAGGCTGCCCGGACGCCATCGACAAGGGCAGCATCGGGCAGGTCGGCGACGCGGGCTGCCGAGAAGCCGGCAGACGCGGTGGCGACGGCCACGAGGACAGCGCTGGCGAGTGCGAGGCCGACGGCGTTGCCGATGTTGCGCGCGGTGGCGACGCTGGCGGAGGCCGTTCCCAGGCGGTCGGGCGGGACGCTGTTCATGATAGCGGCGCTGTTGGGGGACATGAAGATGGGGGTGCCAATGCCGACGAGGGTGAGGCGGGCGACGATGCCGGCGACGGGTGTGGTTGCGGTGATGGTCGCGAGGGAGAGGAGGCCGATGCTGACGAGGGCGATGCCAAGGGTCGCCTGGTGGGTGAAGCGGTGGCGGTCGCTGATGCGGCCGCTGAGCGGCGAGAGGAGGAGCATCATGCTGGGGACGGTGGCAACGAGGAGGCCGACCTGGCCGGTGGAGAACCCGCGCACTTCCTGGAGGTAGAAGGGGAGGAGGAACGTGACGGCGGACTGGCCGGCGAAGCTGAGCGCGAGGCTGCTGACACCGACGGAGAAGGCGCGTGCGCGGAAGAGGGTGAGGGCAACCACTGGGCTCGGGGAGCGCGCCTCGATGCGGAGGAACGCGATGAAGGCAGCGATTGCGAGGGCGGCAAGGGCCAGGATGCGCGGGGAATCCCAACCCCACGCCTGCCCGCGGTTGACGGCGAGGAGGGCGGAGGCAAGGGCGAGGAAGAGGGCGAAGGCGCCGGGGATATCCATCCGGCGGCCGGCGGATGACGCGGCCGGGCGGGAGGGGCGAATGAGCAGCCACGCGAGGGCCATGGCGGCGAGGCCGACGGGCACGCGCAGGGCGAAGATGGCGTGCCAGGAGAAGACCTCGAGGATGAGGCCGCCGAGGATGGGGCCGGACATGAGCCCGGCACCGACGACGGCGCCGGTGGTGCCAAGCGCCTGGCCGCGCTGCTCGGGCGGGAAGGCTTCGGTGACGATGGCATTCCCGTTGGCAATGGCCAGGGAGACACCGACGGCCTGGATGAGGCGGGTGGCGATGAGCTGTTCGAAGGTGGCGGCGACGCTCGCGGCGGCCATGCCGGCGGTGAAGATTGCCCAGCCAGCCAGATAGACACGCTTGCGCCCGTACAGGTCGCCGGCGCGGCCAGCGGTGAGCGTGAGGCCGGTAACGACGAGGCTCGATACGAGGGTGGCCCAGACGACAGTATCGGGGGTGCGGTCGAATTCGCGCGCGAAGGTGGGCAGGGCAACGTTGACGATGGAGAAATCCATCGTGGCCATGTAGGTGCCGAAGGCGACGGCCAGGAGGGCGCGCCAGCGGTACTGCACGGTCGAACTCTACGCGGGGCCTTCGGTGGCCACAACGGCACCGGGAGCGGCGGAGCGGGAGGGGCACTCAGCGAGGGGGCAGCGCGAGCATGCGGGGGTGCGGGCGGAGCAGGTACGCCGGCCGTGCTTGATGAGCAGCATGTGGAAGGGATAGTAGTCGGAAGGTTCGACGAGGGTCTCGAGGATGTCGTGGGCACGCTCGGCGGTGGCGCGCTCGGGCACGAGGCCGAGGCGCTTCGCGACGCGCTCGACGTGGGTATCGACCGGGAGCGCGGGTCGGCCGAGGGAGAAGAGGAGGACGCAGGCTGCCGTCTTGGGGCCGACCCCGGGAAGAGAGCGGAGCCAGGCACGTGCCTCGTCGAGGGGGAGGGTGCTGAGGAAGTCGAGGTCGTAAGAGGGTGAGCGTTCGGCGACGGCGCGGAGGGCGGCCTGGACGCGCGGCGCCTTCTGGCGGGCGAGGCCGCCGGGCTGGATAGCATCGATGACCGCCTCGAGGGGCGCCTCGGCGATGGCCTGCCAGGAGGGGAAGCGGCGCATGAGGCTGATGAAGGCGCGGCCGCTGTTGGTATCGGAGGTGTTCTGGCTGAGGATGGTGAGGACGAGCTCGGCGACGGGGTCGCCGCTGGGCTGGAGCACGGGGTAGCCGTAGATGGGGGCGAGGCGCTCGATGATGGAACCAGGGGTGAGTGTCATGGGCGGGGGAGGCGGC
>FWPU01009362.1_pt1 | contig 15541 bp, 14 predicted proteins | sample 2228361 | NCBI WGS metagenome assembly FWPU01 (sample SAMEA103939777, study PRJEB20133) | metagenome
GCCCAAAGGCCCCCCTCCTCCGTCGTACACGCAGTACATATGTCTATTTGCCAGAGCTGTTACTCTGTATCTCGCAGAAATATACTCAACCCTATAAAGGTCAGCCCAATCCTCGTTAGTCCAATAATTGTGGCGCATCCCGATCAGGTAAAGGGATCCGTCTGGTTCACGCAAAAATGTCGAACTTTGATGTGCACCAGATCCAGTCGGCCAATCACCTAAGCCATTGCTATCGTAGTCCGTAGAGGTATCAAAAAGTTGAATATTTTCCAGAGTGAGTCCGTCTTGACGGAGATCCGAGCTCGTCGTCCTTTTAAAATACATGACTGAACCCCCATCTCCGTTTGTGAAGATAAGAAAGTTGCCGTCTTCGAGTTTGGTAATAGCTAAGTTATCTATTTTATGGTCGAGTTCAATTGCTTCTATGGGTGTTGGGTCGAGGGGGCCGCTTGCATTTTGGGAAAGATCGAAGAGCACTATTTGGCCGGTTGGAGCGCTATCATCAAGAGGGGTGTCCAAAGGGACAAATAAGACATCGTCGACAATGGCCATGCTTCCAGGATGAGCATAGGCCGGCAAGAGAGCGCCGTCGACCATCAGAGAGCCGTCAAAGCGGATCGATGTGATCCATGTGTCTGAAGCATCGGGGTAGGCTTCTTCGGTATCACAGTCTGGACGTTGAAGGTTAGATCTAAGGCGTTCACCATTGGTTGGTCGCGTGCCGAATCTTACTACGGTGAGATAACCCCCGTTACCGTGCTTTTGGGTTACATAAAATACTGGCACCCCAGTGGCTGGGTATCTTGCCAGTCCTTGGTAGTGGTCAAACAGGCTCGGGTCAGGCGCACCGAGACTCTCTGGATTACGCCAACCCAGAGCTTCGCCATGGTGCTTAAGATTGTCGAATTGGTCTAACGCGTTCTCAACCACAAATAGACCATATTCATTGCCTGGGCTCTGTGCCTGCGTGAGGGCCACGGTACTTCTGCTAGCCGCTTTGAATACTACTAGGCCCGATACCAACGTAACTACGAATACTAACACCCTGCATTTTGTGCCAATTAATGTCTTGCTTTTCATAGCCCCCCCTTTGGATCAGCATCTTAGAATCATGATCTTACATATCATGGGATGATAAGATCGTGCTTTACGATGGGATCAGTATATTAATAGAAACATTGTATGTCAAGCAAGAAATCTTGTCATATGTGTACGACCAAAGAACCAGGTGGCAGGAAGTGAAATTAGAGGAAGGGCAGGAATGGTTTTGTCTGGTCTGGGGACCCATAGAAGACAGTTTGCAGGAAAACGAGGAATCTTGGATAGAAGACTGCGCGACGATGAGGAGCAAATTATAGGAGATGGAGCGGATTGCAATTCGAGTTGAATGGTGGAACCTGGGAGAACTCATCTCAGCTATCAGCTTTCAGTTGCCCCCATCCCATACTGCAGGGGGGACTGACAAACTTGACTACATGACTGCAGTAGGATCTGCACCTACCGCAGTGTTTGCAGCGTGCCGCAACCTCTGATCCCCCGGTTTTCAGTCCTGGGTAGAGAGGCGCCTTTTTGGGACGACATACACGGTTTCAATCGCCTGATCGTTAGAAATTGCGACCTGCAGAGACTCAGATCTACCCCATTGCTGCTGCCAACATGGAGACGATTGCACCGGCACGATCCCTAGGTGTGTCGGCCAAATTTCTGGGCTCGGGTAGTGCGACCGTAGGTGTACGCCACACCAGAGAAACATTTGCTGAGCTTTTGATAGGCCCTTGGCAGGATCGAGTGCGTGGTAACAAGGCTAGACTTCGAGCCCTGAGACACAAAAACGAAATGTTCTTGTATAATTAAAAGAAAAGCATATGTTGCTACGTTTAATAGCTTCGTTTCACACCAACTGGTACTTATCGCCTGGCTCGAAGAGGAGATGCTCCATGAAAAAGATCTATACATGCCTTGCATTCACGATGTTGGCCAGCGTTGTCCTCACTACGGGCTGCCCCCAGGAGCCAAAGCGGTATTTTCTTACTGACGACCAGGGGAGACAATTAGTCCTCCACGGTCTGAACATAGCCAATACAGCAAAGTACGATGCTACTGGATTTTCATGGCACACAGAAGAAGATTTTGCACGGATGACAACCTGGGGTTTTAATGCGATACGGTTGCTTATCTTTTGGCATATGATCGAGCCTGAAGAAGATGTCTTCGACGAGCACTACTTGGATGGGGTTGCTGAAAGGGTACAGTGGGCAGCCAATCAAGGGTTGTACGTCATCCTCGATATGCACATGGATCTGTATGGCCTTACGTTTGGAGGTGATGGTGCGCCGGTATGGGCAACACGAGATGACGGGTATCCGTTCACGTGGATCGAGCCCTGGTGGCTGAACTACTTATCGCCTGCGGTTCAGGCAGCATACAGCCATCTGTACAATGACCCTGACTTGCAGAGTCACTACCGCGAGATGTGGGCCCATGTTGCAGCCAGGTTCGCAGACAACCCTGCAGTTTTAGGCTATGACCTTCAAAACGAGCCCTACTGGGGCAAAGAGAATCCCCTGACATTTGAAACACAGAAGCTTCTTCCCTTTTACAAGGGCATCATCGAGGCGATACGACTCGTAGACCATGACGCAGTGTGCTTTTTCAAACCAATGATCATCACGAGCACCGGGTTGCCGTCTTTTCTTCCTGCGATCGATGATCCACGTGCGGTGTATGCTCCACACTTTTATCAGGTTGAACAACACAACTTCGGGCTTCCCTACGATGGAAACGATAGCGTAATAAGGAACGCAGCACTTACAAGGGCACGTGAGGCAGAAAAACACCGTGTCCCGTGGATACTGGCAGAACTTGGAATTGCCGATACAATTGAGGGCTTTGATCTACATCTCCATCACCTCATGCGGGCACTGGACGATTATGCATCAGGATGGACCTACTATGATTATGAGAAAGGGTCTGGTCAGCAGATCCTCGACAACGATGGAAACGAGAAACCCAATCTATGGCCTCTCATAAGGACATACCCTCAGAAGGTTGCCGGTGAGATCCAGCAATTTTCTTATGATCCTGAGACCAGGGCCTTTGCGCTTACTTTTAAGAGAAAAGATGGAGTAATAGGGCCGACCGAGATATACGTGCCCAGCAGCAGGCTGTACGGAGGCTCTTTTGTGGTCAGCTCAACTGATCCTGATGGCTCTTGGTCTGCCACCTTCGATCCTACTCGAGAGATACTCTCGATCTACTCGGATCCGCACAGCATGGTACATACAATAAGGATCACGCCCACTCTGTAGAGGTAGAGACGCAATTGGCCAAAGGAATGATGTCCTACATGTCCAATCCGTATCTTGTGGTGAACACAGCCACACGAGGGCATGACAAGCATATAGTAGATCCTGTGTACGTTGAAGAAAGGCCTTTCACTATCCATTCAGTCCAGGCTCGAATCTCGTCCTTCGCGTAACGTGCCGGGTTCAACATAAGCGATACTCACTCCAGGCCAGGAGTTCCTTTTCCTCAGCTGTTTTTGTTTCATGCGGGATCAAACACCTGCACACGCTCCAGACGGTCCAAGACCACACCGTTACACCTTGCAGGGGTGTGCAGACTCCAGACGATCTTCTTGGGCCTAATGTCTGGCCAATCCTTTGTCGAGTGTACTCTCTTGTGGCGACGAAGGCAGGAGGGCTTGGCGGTTGGTCGTGATCCAGTCCGCAAGCAGCGAGGCAACATGATCGTAGAATCCAAGGATCTTTTGTTTCGCTGCTTCAATGGAAGCGCGGTACGCTGGATCAACCAGGCAAGGGCAAGCGTCCATCATGCGAAAGGCAGCGTCGTATTCAGGAAGCGTGGGCTCACATGTACGGCCCTGAATCTGTCGAAATACCCTCCAAAGTTCCTGGCAATAGGAAACGCTGAGCATCCGGGGTGCGTCGAGGTAAAGCTGATCGAGAAGGATTTCTGCCCTTAAACGTTCTTCTGGTAAGGGCTCTCGGTCCTTGATAACTGGCTCTTTTTTTAGATCCAACGACATGACAAAGTGCACCGGATATCTTCGTGAACGGATTTGGTCGAGGCGATAGTCAAGGTGTGCTCGATTGACGTACGGTCGCCTTGGAGCTTTCGGAGAAACAGCTATCCCGGGCACTGCCTTTCCTGTGCAAATGTCATAAGACTCTTGAATGCCGCCCGCGATACTTTCCAGGACGTAAAAATCCTCTCCAAACACTCGAACACGAAGCAGCGGCTCGTGCGAAGGATCATTGAAATATGGAAGGCGGATCACGCGGATCTGTTCACCTTTGACGAGATAGTGGAGCGACGTTTCTGTATCCCGGACTACAATCGGCCCTGATGCACCGAATGGAAAATAGGCGTCCACATGTGCCTTTGAGTGCATATCAAGAATGCACTGAATCTTTTGAGTGCGGTCCGCGGCCGGAGACTGGGCAGCCAGGAGAGGAACACGACAGAACAGAAATAGCGTGAGCGTGCATCCAATCCCTAAGACGATGGCTGTAATACGATGCTGCATGCTCCAAATACTATTGGTGTCGCTCATCCTCACCTAAGGCGCCTGTAGACAGGGTTGTTTTTTTAGCCCCACCTTTCTGTTTTCGAGTATTTTTCTAAGATTCTTTAACTTTGACAGGCCGCAGGCCATATGTATGAAATATCGCTGGGTGCCCCCTGCCCTTGATAACTTGTATGGGATCGGGCAGGTCCTTCGATTTCTCAAGGTCTTTGTGGTGCTGCGGAAAAATCCCTCCTTCGAGTATCAAACAAGAGCAAAAGAAACAATGCGCGGCAGAACTCTTTAGAGTAGCACTGAAGAGGATCTGCCACCTTTCTACTGCTCTAAGCATCGAAAGAACCTAAGGCCCAATGAGGATAGATTAGGTAGTGTGGAGCGTGCGTTTGAATGAAGGACGGCACGCAAAATCATGACATAACAATTACAGGGTAGACACCCTGATCGAGATAGAGGAGGGACATACCATGGCATTCGAATTACCAAGATTGAACTACGCATATGACGCCCTTGAACCATACATCGACGCACGGACCATGGAGATCCACCACCAGAATCACCATGGAACCTATGTCAAGAACCTCAATGCAGCCCTTGAAGGATTTCCGCACTTGGCTGATAAGAGCATCGAGGAGCTCCTTATGGACTTGAACCAGATCCCAGAAAAGATCCGTACCGCAGTCCGCAACAATGGCGGCGGCCACTACAACCACACCTTGTTTTGGACCATTATGGGACCGGGTAAGGGAGGTGCTCCTTCTGGAAAGCTGGGCACCGAGATCATCGAAACCTTTAAGAGCTTTGACAATTTCCGGGACGAATTCAAGAAGGCTGCCTTGGCCCGTTTTGGCAGTGGATGGGTATGGCTCCTGCTTGCCGACAACAACACATTGTCCATTGTGAGTACACCCAACCAAGATTCTCCCTTGATGGAAGGGAACGCGCGTGTGCTCTTGGGGCTCGATGTCTGGGAGCATGCCTATTATCTCAAGTACCAGTTCAGGCGGGCGGACTATGTGGACAACTGGTGGAATGTGGTTGACTGGGCTGCAGTTGAAAAGCGCTACGTGCGTTTTACCGGTCATGTGGCTGAGAAAGGACGGTCTAGTGGTCTAGCTGCCTGACCTACGGTGAGTACTCGAGTACAGGCAAAGGGTGGCGGCTCAGGGGGAAGCAAGATACTCTGAAAAACGGTATACTTGCTCTCCGAACGAAAGCATGTATCCAATACCATTGTTGCTGAGGAGAGTGCGATGTCCCGCCCTAAGCCTGTACAACTCGCCCTGTGTGGCGCAGGAGCTCGTGGCGAGCTCAACCTTGCGACCCTGGCAAAGAGGCATCCTGACAAGCTCCGCTTTGTTGCTGTTGCTGAACCTCACGATGGCAGAAGGGAGCAGTTTGCAAGGTCCTACGAGATTCCTCCAAAGAATGTCTTTCGCGACTGGAAAGAACTACTTGACAGGCCACAACTTGCAGATGCGGTGATTAACGCTCTGCCGTGTTCATTGCATTTTGAGTCGACCATGGCTGCCCTCCGGCAGGGCTATCACTGTTTTCTTGAAAAGCCTATGGCGCACACGCCTGCTCAATGCATCGCGTTGGTGCGCTGTGCTGAACAGCAAGGCCGGATCCTGCAGATTGCCCTTCAGGGGCGCTACACAAGAATCTATAGAGAGATGATGAAAGTCCTTGAAGGCAATGGAATCGGTCGTCTGATGACCATCGACTGCGCAGAGAACGTTGGCTATTGGCATTTCATCATGAGCTATGTGCGGGGGATTCACCATCGTTCCTCTCAATCCCATTCATTTGTTCTTGCAAAAGCGATCCATGACCTAGATTTGATCACATGGTTTGCACATGCGCGGCCACAGCAGGTGGCCTCTTTCGGAAGCCTTTCGTTTTTCAAGGAAGACAATGCGCCACCGGGCACACCTAAACGGTGCACAGACGGCTGCCCGATCGAGCAGGAGTGTGAGTTCAGCGCGATCAAGAATTTCGTGTCGCCCGGAAGACCGGACATCCCCTTTTCTTTGCTTTCAGGGATGTCATTGGGTGCTCTCGTAGACTACGTGAGGAATCCCCGATTTAGAACCCTGGCATCTGTCATTGTTCATGACATACGCATGGAAAGCCGCTTGAAGGTCCTTAAAGAGACGCCGCATGGATACTGCGTCTACCATAGTGACAATGATGTTGTGGACCATCAGACCGTGAGCATCGAGTATGAGAATGGCGTCACAGCATCCTTTTCCCTCAATGCGTTTAGTCTGCTCTGGGAGAGAACATTGAATCTGCACGGAACCAAAGGGGAGCTGCGCTCGGCTGATTTTACAGGGAGACTGGAGCAGCGCACGTACAACCCTGGCCGGGTAAAGAGCAAACGTATCCGCTACCACGGTATCATCCATGGAGGGGGAGATGAAATGATCCTTCTGGCCTTTGCCGATGCCGTACAGGGCAACAAGGCCAACACTGAGGTTCTCACCAGCGGCCTTAACTGCCTGGAGAGCCATATGCTGTGTTTTGCCGCTGAAGAAGCCAGGCGTACCAAGAGGGCAATCGATATGAATGAATTTCGGACACGTGTCGAGAAAGAGCCGGTGCTGTAATTAGTTGCCTTATCGCCTATAGCCCTCAAACGACAGACCTACTATGTCATACGTCGCTTTGAAGGTACTGGGCCTCTTTTTGCTTTCTTTGCCTCTTCATCCCCCTGCCACCAGTCATAGAGATTCACACAGGAGAGCTCACGGGTTTGAGCGTTTGACTTCCCAATTTCCTTTCTTCTAGAGTAGGAACGGTTTCGGTACCAAGGTATGAAGTAAAGGAGGCAGGGTATGTATGCTGTGGTCACCTTTGGCGAGGCTATGATCCGACTTTCCCCTCCTCATTTCCAGCGGCTGGAGCAAGCAAGGTGCTTAGACGTCAATGTCGGAGGAGCAGAGCTCAATGTAGCCGTAGGTATCACCCGTTTTGGGCTCAGCAGTGCCTGGGTCTCAAAGCTTCCAAAAAACAGCCTTGGCTTCTTGATACGTGATCGCGCCCTGGAATTCGGTGTCGATTGCTCCCACATCGTCTGGTCGGACAAGGGCAGGGCAGGGTTGTACTTTGTGGAATTCGGAGCCACGCCACGTGCCTCGAGTGTGCTGTATGATCGTAGAGGATCTGCGATCAGCATGATTCAGCCTGGAGAGATCGACTGGGCTCGTATCTTCGCTCAATCCACACATTTTCATATGAGCGGGATTACTCCGGCCTTGAGCGCCTCTGCAGCACAGGTGTCAGTAGAGGCCCTGCACGCTGCCAAAAAGGCCGGCTGCACTGTCTCGTATGACTTGAACTATAGGAGAAAGCTTTGGAGTCCTGCTGATGCAAGAAGGGTCCAGGAACCCATGATGGAGTATGTCGACATCCTGATCACAACAGAAGAGGATACGAATGTTGTGTTCGAGATAAAGGAAAAAGATTACGAGACAGTGGCCCGGCGGCTTTCCGAGGCATATGGTTTCAAGGTCGTTGCCATTACGCTCAGGGAAGACCTTTCGGTCTGGAGGAACACGTGGACAGCTATTGCGTATGAAAAAGGTAAGATCTTTTCCGACAAGAAGTACGAGGTGGAGATCGTGGACAGGGTTGGAGCAGGAGACTCGTTTACTGCCGGCTTTCTTTATGGATTCCTGGCAGAGAAGGATGTGCAAAAGGGTCTCCAATACGGCAATGCTTTTGCAGCGCTCAAACACACAATCCCTGGTGATTTCAACTGGAATACAAAGGAAGAAGTCGAGGCCCAGATCAGGGGGGCAGGACTTCGCATATCGAGGTGACCACAGGCGTTACAACAAGAGCGACATATGGAGTAGGGTCAGATGTACAAGACAGACATTTTGAATCGAATGATTTCCGAAGGACTGATTCCAGTAATAAGGGTCTCCTCTTCAGAAGAGGCGATCGACGTTGCAGATGCGATCAAACAAGGAGGCTCAAGCTTTATCGAAATCACCATGAGCGTACCTGGAGCAATCGAGGTGGTAAAGGAACTCACCCTCAGATATAGAGCCGAGATCGTGATTGGGGCAGGTACTATCCTCGATCCTGAAACAGCCAGGGCTGCATTGCTGGCAGGCGCCCAATTTCTTGTGACGCCTACGCTCAATCTGGATGTGATCAAGCTTGCCCGTCGGTACTCTACAGTAGTAGTCCCTGGCGCAGCCACGCCAACAGAGATCCTTACTGCGTGGACTGCAGGTGCAGATATGGTAAAGGTCTTTCCAGTAGCCCCGTTGGGTGGGCCGGATTACATCAGGGCCTTGAAAGGTCCTCTGCCGCAGGTACTTATGGTTCCAACTGGTGGCGTCACTATCGAGAACGCAGCCGCCTACATCAAGGCAGGCTCAGCAGCTTTGGCGGTAGGAGGCGAGCTGGTCGACAAGAAGGCGGTCAAGGAAAAGGCGTTTAACGTGATAACTGACAATACCAGAGCATTTCTCAAGGTGATACGTGAGGCACGAGAGATGTTAGGATAAGAGAAACGTACGTGGGCCTATGTTTCATTTCACGACAAAAATGTTTGCCGACGGCAAAAGGTCTTGTGAATGAATGTCTGCTTTGTAGACCACGTGTTCGAAGATCCTCGTGATATTGTCCTGCAAGGGTGCTCGATCGAGATCCATGGTCCGGTAAGTGATCCGGCTACCTTGATAAAGCGTGCCAAGGAGGCAGACATCCTCTGCATACGAGATCAGTTCATGAAATACGACCGTGCAGTTATCGATCAGCTTCCTAGGCTAAGACTCATAGTGACTCGGTCTACTGGATTCGACCACATCGATTGGAGGTATGCAGCGCAAAAAGGTATCCCGGTCTGCAATGTGCCTGGTTACGGCAGCACCACGGTAGCAGAATTCGCCATGGGCCTCCTTCTGAATGTCTCCCGAAAGATAGGGATGTCGTGTGCCAGATATCGCCTGAACGACTATTCCATAGACGGCCTGCAAGGCGTTGACCTCGAGGGAAAGACGATAGGGATCGTAGGGACAGGAAGCATTGGCCTGAAGATGGCCCGCATGGCAAAAGCCCTGGGGATGCGCGTATGTGCCTATGATATTCGGCCCAATACCAAGGTTTCAGAGGAGATAGGTTTCGAGTATGTCTCGTTCGAGGAACTTCTTTCCAAAAGCGATGTGCTTTCTCTCCACCTACCTCTGACAGAGACTACATATCATCTGATGAACGCAGATACGTTACGAAGGATGAAGAGGGGAGCGATCCTCATCAATACAGGCCGCGGCGAACTCGTGGATACCGAGGCGCTTATTTCGGTGCTTCGGGAAGGCAGACTTTTTGGTGCTGGGCTTGATGTCATAGAGAATGAGCGAAAGAAGGTCTACGACTTCGAAGGTCTCAATGTGGTCGTATCGACCCACATCGCCTGGTTCAGCCGCGAGGCGGTCAGCAGGATCGTTGCTATCTCGATGGACAACATCAGGGCATTCTTGCAAGGCAAGCCAGTCAATGTGGTCAACCCCGAATACGTGGTAGGCAGAGACAAGTGAGACGCACTCAGAGCATGCGGGCATTGGTCAAGAAGGCCAAGGGCAAAGGTCTGATCGAGCTGGCACAGGTCCCGATACCAAAAGTTGAACCTGACACAGTGCTCGTTCGCGTCAAAGCAGCAGGCATCTGCGGTAGCGACCTCAAGATCCTTTACGACGAGCATCCGTATTATCCACCTGTTGTGCTCGGCCATGAGTTCTCAGGTGAGATCGTCGATAAGGGCAAGGGAGTAAAAGGATGGTCAGTAGGCGACCGAGTCGTTGCCGAGGTCCACGGATATGTGTGCGGCAGGTGTCGTTTTTGTCTCTCTGGCAAGAGGCACCTGTGTCCTGAAAAGCGGGCGCTTGGATGGGGGATCGACGGCGGTTTTGCCGAGTACGTAAAGGTGCCAGCCTGGCTGCTCCATAAGATCCCTGGATCGTTATCTTTTGAAGAGGCAGCTCTTTCCGAGCCCATGGCCATTGTAGTGCATGGAATGCTCGAGAGGGCCTCTATCGAGCCAGAGGATGTAGTGGTGATCTTGGGATGCGGTCCGCTCGGGCTGCTAGCCCTCCAAGCAGCTAAGGCCTCAGGTGCAGCATACGTCATGATCACTGGCACGAACCAGGACGAAAAGGTAAGACTCAACGTGGCTGCCCAACTTGGCGCTGACGATACAGTCAATGTGGATACCACAGACCCTGTTGCAGTTCTCATGGAAACGACAAAGGGCAGGGCCGCAGACCTCGTGGTAGAACTTTCAGGATCGCCTTCAGCCATCAGGCAAGGACTTGATATGGTGCGTACCGATGGACGTTTCCTTGCCATAGGGATCCCTTCTGTGCAAAAGGTTTCTCTGCCGTGGAAGGATCTGATCTTTCGAGCACCACACGCAATCTTTCATTTCAGCTCCTGTTACACGAGCTGGGAACGGGCGCTTTCTTTGTTTGCCACAGGAAAAGTCAAAGTGCGGCCTCTTGTCTCACACGTGCTCGATTTGAGCCAGTGGCGTAAAGGCATGAAGATGACCGAAACAAGGGAGGCCATCAAGGCGGTACTTACACCTTGATCGCACGGTCACGATAGAAAAAGGAGTCCCTTGTGATGCCTGAATACATGAAGGCAGCAGTGCTGTACGGTCCACAGGATCTTAGGATCGAGCAGAGACCTGTCCCATCGCCTGGATACCAAGAGGTTCTCATCAAGGTAGAGGCCTGCGCTATCTGCGGGACCGATCCCAAGATCATTGCCAGCGGTTGGCAGCATATGCCTCCGTATGGAGAGTATGTGCCTGGTCATGAATATGCAGGCATCATCGTGCAGCTTGGCCAGGGTGTTGTTGGTTTTACCGAGGGCGACCGTGTAGCGGTCGAGCCGCACAAGGGCTGCGGCATTTGTGAGAATTGCATGCGCGGGTACTATACCGTGTGCTTGCATTACGGCAATCTCGCTTCAGGTCACCGTCACTATGGATTCACAGCAAATGGAGGATATGCGCAGTATGCGGTGAATCATGTAAAGACGCTCACAAAGATACCTGAGGGCCTCGATTTTGAAGAGGCCACGCTCATCACTACTGCTGGCACAGCAATGTACGGCATAACGCGCATCGGCGGCGTGCAAACCGGAGAAACCGTGCTTGTGGTGGGGCCAGGCCCCATTGGTCTCATGGCGGTGCAGATAGCTAAACAATGCGGCGCAGGCCGGGTGATCATTGCAGGTACACGAGAGGAGAGGCTCGCGCTAGCACATGAGCTTGGCGCTGATATCGCCATTCATGTGACCAAGGAACCACTGGTAGAGCGCGTATGTGAATATACCAATGGGCTTGGCGCAGATGCAGTACTGGAATGTGCCGGCACGTCTCGATCGCTCAGAGATGCCATCGAATGCGCGCGCAAGAACGGCCGTATCTCACTGGTTGGGATCTATAGCGAACCTGTTGCCATCAATGCCTTCAAGATAAACCAGTGGAACCTTACACTTGCAGGCAGCCGTGCTGAAGGGGAACGAAGCCTTGCAAAGGTTGCCCCTTTGATGGGTGACGGCCGTATCAAGGCCCGACCATTGATCACCCACACCTTTCCACTTGAACGTGTCAATGAGGCGATGGAGACCTTTGTCAACAGGGTGGGAGGGGCAATCAAGGTTGTGCTTATACCATAGCGCCTGGTTACACGAGGTCTTGAAAAATAGGTTGTACGGCTCCGAGACGCAACTGACCACTGTGCCTCACTGTGCGTAGCCAGTGGCCTTCTCACAAAAGGGCCTAAAGGCGCGTAAGCACAAGGCCCGGTTTTGCTATTCGAATCCGAGCCACGTCGTAAGACTCGCTACAGGTTCCCGCTCGCTCCTTACTGCGTTTGCCGGGAAATGAGGATCAGGATAGCCGATCGCGATTGCTATCACTATTCGTTTGGACGTAGGTATACGGGCAACCTCTCTTAGTACTTCTGGAAACATCACCCCTTGATCTTCGATACAGGTACCAAGTCCGAACTCCAAGGCTGCAAGGCATATGTTTTGGACGACAGCACCGATATCGAGGAGAGGCCCCTTTTCAGTCAGACAGGTATCCACCACGACGATAATAGCGGCTGGCGCATCAAAGTAGCGGAACCCTCGTTCCATCCATGCAGCCCTTTGTGCGGTATCTTCCCTCTTGATGCCCATGAGACCAAATAGTTGCTTGGCGAGCTCGACTTGTCTGCGCCGATAGACACTGTCCTTGGGCCAGCCCACCACTATGTGTTCTGGACCCAATCTGGTGCCATGCCTCAGGCACTCAATGTTCCGACGCCGTATCTCATCGAGCACGCCACCAGCGACCACATAGAATTCCCACGGCTGAGTATTCATTGCAGAAGGCGCACGGCATGCTGCTTCGAGGATCTGCTCAAGGATGTGCTTGGGCACAGGATCTGGCCGATATCCGCGTATACTCTTTCTCTGGCGCAGGGCATGGAGCAGCTCCATTGCCTTACCTCCTTTCTGGTGCTTGTGCCTTCATGTAGATGGATGCGTCTCGTAGCAGTTCGCCGATCTGCACTTGAACCTTTTCTTTGACCATTACATGTGGGACCTCTTCGAATCGGTCAAGGCAGGCGATCTCTTCTTCGGTCAGACCGACGAGAACCACACCCATCACAATACTATGTGGGTCTGGTACGAGGTTGAATCCTCTCTCGCCGTCTTTGAGAAAGGTCTCTCGGCGATACCCTCGTAGCACTGCTGGTGCAAAAGGGATCAGATGGCCTGTTAGTTTCTTGATAAATGCTGGATCCATGAGTAGACCCCACACGAAGTAAAGCTCGGCTGTTGCCAGGTCTGTGCTACTGTCTATTCGCTCGTGTGGTCCGATCAGTAAACTGCATGTCTCTTCTATCCATACATGTTCCAACATAAAGACCTCCAGTGGCTTTCGAGGGCTGATGTGCATAATAGGCAGCAGATTTCGGGGCGGTCAAGAGATGTGTGCGTCGGGGTCCTTTTCATAGGCAGACGGCGTGTTGCTCACATTATGCGAGTATTCCTTTGCCTCCTTGTTATAGTTTGGAGATGATCTCTGAACGCGGAAATCTTCTATCAAATGAGGCAGGGCAGAGCGTGTGATTTCGGGTTTGGCCTTGTAGTGGTTAATCACGGGCCAGTCGGACTTCTCCGCTTAGGAGACTCCCCTACGGGGTTGGGCTCTTATGTACGGTCAACTCGAAGCGCGCAGGATCATACCCTTTGGCGCGAAGCTGTGAAAAGGGCGCGCTCAAGGTCATCCTTGCTTAGCTCGCGTTGTCTGCTTAAGATCCAGCCGTACTTACGCGTTGGAGTTCCAACGAGGGCAACATCGTAGTCCTTACCAAGTCCTATAATCCAGTAATCCCCCCAAAAGAACCAGAACCCTAGGACACCCACAAAGCTGACGCTCAGTCTTCCATTCGTGCCTGTATCGACCACGCGGGCAATCCCCTTTGCCTTGAGCTGGGTCCCATCCTTTTCAATGCAGCGGTTTACCACATCGATGCGACCGTCCTGACGAAGGTTGTAGTAGGCCGTTGTGCAACAGGCACATCTTCGTTGAAAGCGATTAGGGATCTTGGCGATCTCGTACCAGGTGCCCACATAACGATCCAAATCGACCCTGTCGACAGTGGTAAGAGGTGCACTCTCTAGACAAGCACTGTGCACAGAGTTCATTACACATACACCCATGGCAATTACCAGTGTCATTGAGAACAATAGAGCAGGGAATCTCATACTCAGTGCTGATTCAGGCTGGGTAAAAGGGGATGATAAGAACACGTGTTACGAATGAAAGTAGTATAGGAAGGGCTCCTTGGTTGGTCAACCAACGTATCGTTCAACGCATTGTGTGCGCGCTTGAGAGCGAGGGCAGGGCCAAAAGAAACCTAGAGTAGAAACGAGGGACAGATTTGTTTTGTAGCGCTACTTGTTAGGCGATATAAGCAGAGATGAACAAGACCGAGGAGGGGAACTCTTCTTCCTGCCTGAAGAGTATTCCTCAGTTATGGCGACTGGGCAACGAAAATTGATCCGGCCTCTTTTGCTCCTTTCTCGGCCACTGCTAAGCTGAGAGGTTACTTATGAGCAGGTCGATTAAACGGCGAACCTCGGCTCGTGCATGATTGTTTATGATCCAGTCGTTTCTGTCGGCGTTGGGTTCCCCGTCGACGTGAGTCCGCAGGTTTCGAAGTAGCTGTATGGCTTGGTCATTTTCCCCGTTGAGTAGGTACTGCTCAACTGCTTCAAGAATGCTGATGATAGCGTTTTTGTGACCTTTGCGGTTACCGCTTAAGAAGGCATTATTAGGCAATCCGTTGACATAGTCTTGGACAAATTCCACATCCTCACCATCTAGCAGTCCATCCCCGTCACTATCTGGGTTCGTTGGATATTCATCAACACCGTCGGCAAGTCCGTCGTCATCGCTATCGCTGTCAAGCGGATCGGTTTCCCTCGCAACTTCTTCGCCATCGAGAAGCCCATCGTCGTCGGTGTCAGGATCATGAGGGTCTGTACCTATCGAGTCTTCGTATTCATCGCTCAAACCGTCGTTATCCGAGTCGAGCATAAGAAGCATAAGAGATATCAGAAAGGCATCGCCACCTCCTTGAGCGGGCTCACCGTTTGGTGTCGTTATCGTTGCTTCTGGATCACTTATTGTGCCCCCTGGTGTATCCATCGTTCCTGCTGGATCACTTATTGTGCCGCTTGGTGTTGCTTCTGTCCCACTCACACTGGATAGATAAAATGGAGGGGATTCATTGGTAACTCCGACTACATAAACTCGGTTATGAGCAAGGGCTGTGCCGTACCCCCATTCAGCTAAAGGACCAACGCCATCCCACTCGTCCCAACGTGTGGCCCACAGCAATTCGCCGCTGGAGCTGTACTTAACGATTAAGGCGTCATAGTCTTGTGTACGTATACCGAAGCTATTTGTGT
>FWPU01009363.1_pt1 | contig 15540 bp, 12 predicted proteins | sample 2228361 | NCBI WGS metagenome assembly FWPU01 (sample SAMEA103939777, study PRJEB20133) | metagenome
TTTTTCTGTTAATTGCTCTTTTGCTTTCTTTATAGCTTCAAAATTATTTTCTTTGTCTTTTCAAAATTTTTTGCTTCCAACTTTAAAAAGTAAATACCTGAAAAAATATTTAATCTTCTTAAATCAAGATAAAAGAAATTTTTACCTCTCAGACTTTTTAATTTTTTATGATAAATTTTTTCTCCTGATACATTAAAAATATAAAAATCTATTCTTTGAGGAATATTAATATTATAAAGAATCTGAACACTATCTGAAACAATAAGAGGAAAAACTCCAAAATCAGGATAAATAAGAGAAATTTCTTTTTCTTTAACCTCTGGTGTATACTCGTAGATTTCTGTTATAGGGTTTTCTTCACTTAAAAGAACCGATAAAACAACATCATTTATACTGTTATTATTTATATCATAAACCGTTGTGCTTATATTGTCCGCTGGCAGGTAAATTTTCTGCCAGATATAAGTATATCCCTGCCCCGGTATATACTGAATTATATAAACCTTTTTTGTTGTTGAAAGAATTATCTCAGGAATTCCATCACCTGTCACATCTCCTGCACTACTTCTTGCTCCATAATCCGGATAAGCAGGATTATAAGGAATTGAATCATACCAGATGACTTGATACTGATTGTCTCCGGTTGCCTTAATAATCCAGATATCATCCCGCCAGGTACCAGAAGAAGGCTTATGTGAATGAATCATTATCTCGGGTTTTCCATTATTGTTAACATCTCCAATGAAAAGGTTGTTATAATAATTTTCGCTGATCACATTGTCAAGAAGAAAAGTACTAACAGAATAAGAGAATCATTTACAAGTCCTTCAAAACCTTAACTTTTCCTATTCCACCACTTTTGCTCCTCTCTCTTTAAAAATTTTTTTAATTTTTTCATAACAGAAAAGGAAGGTTAAACACAATTTTTCTTTTTTATTATAAGACGGAGGGATTGCTGAAATGAAATTGCAAAATATAAAAGCATATTTATCAGAGAGAGTTCATACATAGTTCTCCCTTTTTTAATTAAAATTTCATATTGTATGATACAGGATTTTTTAAAATTTGTCAAGGAGTTGTGGTTATAATTTTGCAAATCGCAATTCTTTTTAAGGGCTTTAAAATCGTAATTTTTACTATTAAAAAGGTGAATGTTCCGCAAGGCATAAAAAGGGTTAGAAGATTGACCTCACAATTTTTAACAGTGAAAAAAACACAAGGGGTATAGATTTATGTCCTTTTTTTCTTCACAACATATTTCACTATCTCTGCACATTCCACTGCAGAGGAAACTTTCCATGGGAAAAAGAAAAGGATATCAAAATTGCTGTATGCCCTGACAGAATAAACGCGTTAGTCATAAAGACAAAAAGAATGAAACTTAACTCTAATAAATAAAAAGATTACAGAGACCTCTAACTAAAACATATTTAAGATTCAGAAACAGAAGAGGAAATTGTTTGTGGCTTGAACAAACAGAATAACAAACTAAAAATGGCGACGGGCGGGTTTGAACCGCCGACACAGGGCTTATGAAACCCCTGCTCTACCTCTGAGCTACGTCGCCGATTTAAGCAATATATTATAAAGGATAGCAAACTTTTCTTTCAAAACACCAAGTTGACTCATCAAAAATTTAGATGAAATTTTCCTTAAAATAAACAAAATTAGATTTTTATATAAGTCTACAAACTATAAACTGCTTGACAAATTTATTTTTTTCCTGTATTTTTAAAAAAATTTAAGGAGGTTTTTTAAATGAGAATCGAAAAGTTCACTGATGGAGCGAAGGAAACAATTGCAAGAGCTCAGGGTTTGCGCACAAAACTAAAACACCAACAACTGGATGTTGAACATCTCTTTTATACTTTGCTTGATCAGGAAGAAGGAGTTGTTCTTGAAATTTTTAGAAAACTTAACATACCAGTTTATACTTTAAAAGAAAGACTCATAAGAGATTTGAAAAGAACACCCTCTGTAGAAGGTTATTCCCCAACCCCTCTTCAAATTTACATAACACCGAGGCTCCAAAGGGTTTTTGAGAGCGCAGAGGAAGAAGCAAAAAGATTGAATGATGAATATATTGCGCAGGAACATTTCCTTCTTGCAATACAGGAGCTGGGAGATGGAGAATCAGGAAGAATAATTAAGGATTTTGGAATTGATAAGGAAAAAATTTATAAGGCACTTTATGAAATAAGGGGAACCCAAAGAGTTACAGACCCTTCTGCTGAAACAAAGTATAAGGCACTGGAAAGATATACAACTGATATTACAAAACTTGCAAAAAACGGAAAACTTGACCCGGTTATAGGCAGAGATGATGAAATGGAAAGGGTGATACAGGTGCTTTTAAGAAAAACAAAGAATAATCCTGTTCTTATAGGAGAACCCGGAGTTGGAAAAACAGCAATAGTTTACGGAATAGCCCAGAAAATAGTTGCAGGCAATGTTCCGGACCCTATTCAAAATAAAAGAATTTTAGCACTTGATATGGGCTCACTTCTTGCAGGGAGTAAATTCAGAGGAGAGTTTGAAGATAGATTAAAGGCAGTTATTGAGGAAATTAAAAAAAGAAAGGATGAGATGATTTTATTCATTGATGAAATTCATACACTTGTGGGTGCTGGTGCTGCGGAAGGTGCACTTGATGCTGCTAATCTCCTAAAACCCACCCTTGCCTCAGGTGAAATAAGAGTCATTGGTGCGACAACCCTTGACGAATATAGAGAACATATAGAAAAGGATGGCGCGCTTGAAAGAAGATTCCAACCCGTATATGTGAAAGAGCCAACAACAGAAGAAACCATAGAAATAATTAAAGGGCTTAAACAGAGGTACGAGAACTTTCATAAGGTAAAAATCATGGATAATGCGATTGTTGCATCTGCAAAACTTTCTCACAGATATCTAACAGGCAGAAAACTTCCTGATAAGGCAATAGACCTTCTTGATGAGGCATGCAGTTATACAAAGATAAAGGTTTCACAAATGCCCCAGGATTTGAAATCTCTGAAGGAAGAAATTGAAAAACTTGAGGAAGAAGGGAAAATAGCTGTTAAATACAGTGATGAAAAAAGGGCAGAGGAAATTAAAGAAAAACTTAGCCACTACAAAAAGATATTTGAAGAGAAAAAAAGGGAATGGGAAACAAAAACAAGAGTTGATGATGTGGTTGATGAAAACGATATCGCCTATGTAGTTTCAAAACAAACAGGGATACCTGTTCATAACCTGCTTGAGGAAGAAGCACAGAAACTCTTGAGAATGGAAGAGGAGCTTAAGAAAAGAGTAATAGGTCAGGAAAAAGCTATTGAAGTTTTATCCGATGCAATAAGAAGAACAAGAGCAGGAATTTCAGGGAACGATAGGCCCATAGGAGTATTTTTATTTCTTGGACCCACAGGTGTAGGAAAAACTCATCTTGCAAGACAGCTTGCAAGATTTTTGTTCAATGACGAAAATGCCCTTATAAGGATTGATATGTCTGAATATATGGAAAAGCACTCTGTCTCAAGACTTATAGGTGCTCCTCCTGGATACATAGGTTATGAAAAGGGAGGGCAAATTACAGAAGCTGTGAGGAGAAGACCCTATCAGGCTATTCTTTTTGATGAAATAGAAAAGGCACATCCCGAGGTTTTTAACATACTCCTTCAGGTCTTTGACGCAGGAAGATTGACGGATTCACAGGGACATGTGGTTGATTTCAGGAACACGGTTATAATAATGACTTCAAATATAGCGGGAGATAGACTTCTTGACAATACAAAATCATACGAAGAAAAATACATATTAGCAATGCAAGAATTAAGGAATTATTTCCGACCGGAATTTTTGAACAGAATTGACGAAATAGTGATATTTAATTCTCTCACACAAAAGGAAATCCTAAAAATTGTGGATTTACTGATAGAACCTCTAAAAGAATCTTTTGAGGAAAGGGGAATTTCTTTTGAACTTGATGAGTCAGCGAGAATATTTCTTGCCCAGCGTGGCTTTGACCCGGCATTTGGTGCAAGACCTTTAAAAAGGGTTATTGCAAGATATATGGAAAATGAAATAGCAAAGATGATTATAGAAGGAAAAATTAAAGAGGGTGACAGGATAAAGGTTTTTGAAAAAAACGGAATTCTGGATTTTGAGATAAAGTAAAACTCCTTCAGCAAGAATTCTCATTTTAAACAATGTAAATTAGCTGTGGGAAGTTTTTTGCTTTAAAATAATAATATGAAAAAACCCGAAATAATAGATGTGATGAAAGAACTTTCAAGAGGGAAGATAAGATATATAGTCGCAGGAGGTGTTGCCTTAGTAATCTACGGATATGAAAGGTTCACAAATGACCTGAATTTAGTGCTTGACTTTTCTCAACAGAATGTGAAAGGATTTATTAAATTAATGAAAAAATTTAAGTTTAAAACGAGGGTTCTGGAAAACCCGGAAAATCTTGCGGATAAGAAAAAAAGAGAGAAATGGATTAAAGAAAAGGGTGCAAAAACCTTTACTTTTGTTCATCCTTATAATCCCTTTATCTTTGTTGATATCCCTTTAGAATATGATTACAGAAAGATAAAGAAAAAAGGGTGAAATTTAAGTACATAGAAATTAAAGTTGTTTCACTAAAAGATTTATTAAAAATGAAAAAGAAGGCAGGTAGAATGAGGGATATGGATGATATAGAAAAACTTAAAAAGATTTACAATGAAAGATAAATTCACTTACAGACTCTTAACAATGGAATATATGAGAAATCTTATTGAAGAGATACATACTCCGGAGACTTATTTTAAGAAACTCGTGATTGATGGAAAGGAAAATACAAACCTGAGGTTATGGGTTTTAAGGTGTATGCTCGAGTTAAAAGAAAAAGAGATGGCAGAAAAACTTAAAATTCCTTTTGAAGAGTATAAAAAATATGAAAAATCTGGAGAAAAAGTTCCTGAGAAAGTTTTGAAAAAGATATCAAGAAAATTCGGTGTATCTTGGAAATGGCTGAAATGTAAGTTACCACAGTGGTTTCCTGAAATAAAAGGTTTGAAATAAGTTAAATTACATCTTTCTCCCTGATACTCCTGATTCTTTCCACCCCTTTTATCTTTTCTATCACATCTACAACCTCTTCTGGCAACAGTTCTCTCCAGTCATCTCCCTTTAACATCATCTCCCTTATCTTCTCTCCCACATATTCCTCTCTTTTTAAAAAGGGAATTGGTCTTACTTCCATTTTCTCTTTTTCCGCAAGAATTTTAACAAGGGGATGGTTTGAAAAAAGGATATCAAAAGGAGGGGCAAAAGATTTTAAATTGCATAGCCATGGAGAGTTATTTTCTATATTCAGGATGGGAAGAACTATTATTCTATCAAGAAATTTATTACAGGCAAACCTTATCATCCATATTCTTTCTCCTGCTGTAAAAGGGTTCTCAAGGGTAAAGTTATACTGGGCTGCCATAATACAGATTATAAGTTCATCAAACTCTTTCAGAATATATTCAACAGCATGCAGGTGCCCTTTATGAAAGGGTTGAAACCTTCCAGGGTATAAAGCTCTTTTTATTTTAATTTTTTAGCCTCCTCTATCATCTTTATAAATTCTTTTTCATCAATTCTTTTTATACCCATCTTTATAGCCTTTTGAAGTTTTGAACCTGGTTCTTCGCCAACAACAACATAATCGGTTTTTTTGCTAACAGAATCCGCCGCCCTACCTCCAAAATCTTCAATAATTCTCTGGGCCATTTCTCTTGTAAAGTTTTTGAGGGAACCTGTAAACATAAAGGTTTTATCGTAAAAGGGATTTTCCTTTGAAATTCTAAGTTCTTCAAAGTTCACTCCAGCTTCAAGCAATTTTTGAATAACTCTCCTGTTGTGTTCTTCTTTGAAAAATTTCACTATGGATTCAGCCATCTCAGGACCTATTCCCTCTATTTTTAAAAGTTCTTCAACAGTCACTTTGAAAAGTATTTCAAGGTATCCGAAGTTTTTTGCAAGCAATTTTGCACCGTGTTCACCAACAAGAGGAATACCGAGTGCGTATAAAAACCTTGCAAGAGTTGTTCTTTTACTCTTTTCAATTGCATTTCCTATGTTCTCAGCAGATTTATCAGCCATTCTTTCAAGGGTCGCCCACTCGTGTCTTTTTATGTAATAAATATCTGCAAGGTCCTTTACAAGACCTCTATCAACAATCTGTCCTATGAGTTTGGTCCCGAGCCCATCTATATCCATTGCCCTTTTACCTGCAAAATGTCTTATTGCACCTTTTAATTTTGCAGGGCATGAAAGATTTATACACTTGAGATAAACACCCTCTTTAAAGACATCTCCCCGGCAAACAGGACATTTTGAAGGAGGAATTATCTCTTTTTCTTCACCTGTTCTTTTTTCTTTAATAACCTTAACCACCTCAGGAATAACCTCACCCGCTCTTCTTAGATAGACCCAGTCACCCACTCTGACATCCATTCTTTTTACTTCGTCAAAATTGTGAAGAGTTGCTCTTTGAACAATTACTCCTCCCAGAGGAGTGGGGTCAAAAACAGCAACAGGGGTTATAATTCTTGTTCTGCCAACCTGGAATATAACTTCTTTTATTTTTGTTGTAACTTCAGGTGCAGGATATTTTCCTGCTATTGCCCATCTCGGAGCCCTTATTGTTCTTCCGAGCTTTTTCTGGAGTTCAAAAAAGTTAACCTTAACTACTATTCCGTCTATGTCGTAGGGCAATTTATCCCTTTTCTTCTCAAACTCACGATAATATTCTATGACTTCATCCATGTTTTTGCATAATTTTATAAGAGGGTTTACTTTAAATCCCCATGTTTTTAAAGCCATAAGCACATCCCATTGAGTCTTAAAATCAATTCCTTCGTAATAACCCATGCCCCAGGCAAAAAAATCAAGTTTTCTTCTTGCAGTTATATTCGGGTCAAGCTGTCTCAAAGAACCTGCTGCAGCATTCCTTGGATTTGCAAACAGGGATTCACCATTTTTAAGACGATTTTTATTGAGTTCTTCAAAATCTTTTCTGTTCATATATACTTCACCTCGAACATCAATTCTTTCGGGAACAGGAAAATCTTTATTTTCAATCAGATAAAGGGGAACTGTCTTTATGGTTTTTACATTTAAGGTCACATCCTCACCAGTAACACCATCTCCTCTTGTTCCCGCACCCTTTAAAATCCCCTTTTCATAAACTATCTCTGTTGAGAGACCATCTATTTTGGGTTCTGCAGTATAACTTATATTATGATTCTCAGAAAAATTTAAGAATCTTTTAACTCTTTTGTCAAACTCTATTATCTCGGCTTCATTTCTCGCATCCTGAAGAGAAAACATTTCCTCCTTATGAGTAAAAGGTGTGAATTCTTTTTTGGGCGGTGCTCCGACTCTTTGAGTGGGAGAGTGGGAACTTCTAAATTCAGGAAACTTCTCCTCAAGTTCAACTAACTCCTTAAATAATCTATCATACTCCTCATCAGAAATGACAGGGTCATTTAGGACATAATATCTATAATTATGATAATTTATTTCCTTTCTGAGTTTCTCAATCTTTTTTTTTGCTTCTTTTCTCGTCATATTCCCGCTCCTTTAAAAAATCAATTATTCTCAGGATAGGCAACCCCTACATTATTCTTACCAGTTCCCTTAATTTTAAACATTGCCTTATCAGCAAGGGAAAGTAAGTGATCAGGGTCATCTGTTGAAAAAGGAAAGGATGCGACTCCAAAGCTTGCTGTTATATAAAATTTATAAAGGGAAACCTTAAAACTCTGCATTTCAAAATTCTCTCTTAACATAATCGCAATCGCTTTGCCTTCCTCTAAATCAGTATTTGGTAATAAAATTGCAAACTCATCTCCACCGTATCTTGTAAGAATAGCACCCGGGAAACTCTCAAAAAGACTATCCAGTCTTTTACCCACCTCTCGCAAAGTCTTACCACCTACAAGATGTCCATGCATATCATTTATATTCTTAAAGTCGTCAAGGTCGAGAAATATCACAGTAACAGGATGATATTTCTTATCAGCACTATATTTTTTGATCATTAAATGAAAATATCTTGAATTAGAAAGCTGGGTAAGGTCATCTTTTATCAAAAGTTCCTGAACTTTCTCGTTAAAAGTAATGCTCTGATAAATTACTTCTATTAGAGGAAGATAAATTTCTATGGTATTTTTTCTATTACCATCTTCACTATTATGAATCACATAACCCAGAAGAGCATCGTATTTTTTAAAAGAAAGCAGTTTTTTAAAGAACATGCGGATATTCTTAAAAGTTAAAACTATATCCTCGTTCATAAGTTTTTTCTCATCTATTTTAAAGTTCAGAGGAACATCTATATTTCCTTTCTTTTCCCACAAATCAAATTTATCCTTTTTCTTCCTGTATATGAAAACACAATCAAAGTTTCCTTTTTTTAAAAGGTGTTCGAGAACTTCTTTCAAAAGATTTCTCACCTCTGAATAGTTGCCCATCTGATGTGCAAGTTTTTCTATAAAGTACATCTTGTCATGATTTTGTTTCATAAGGTTCTACCTCATAAACAAGCTTTACAGGATGATTTTTTACAAAAAACTCATCGTCATCACCGATTTCCAGTTCATCGGGAACCTGAAACAAAAGACCCTTTTCTTTCTCTGGCTGGTCAAGCAAATCAGTTCCTATTATTCTTATCTTTATTTCTCTCAATGGAAAATCGTAAATCCAGAAATCATCAAAATTATTAAGATAAAATCTGACCCTATCAAATACACTTTCCTCTTCACACTCAATATCCCACTCTGAAGAGTTTATAAGAAAAGAGAAAAATGTTGTGGAGTCAATATAAATCAAAGAAGTAAGAGGATTTTTCCCCTGAGCAAGCAAATTTGCCACATTTATTATAGAACCTGATGCATCTATATCTCCAAAACTATTATAATCTATATGGAGATGCTTTCCTGGTTTTCCTCCAGCAATTCCTATGCCAAGACGAAAAAGAGATTTAAGAGGAGGATAACTTTCTACAACATCAGGAAACCAGTCCCTGTATTTTGAATATCTATCTCTTATAAATTCAAAAGATTTTCTGTACATATCTCTTGCACAGAGAATTGCACGGATTGCAGTATCATCAGAGGGCAGAATCTTGACCTCTTTTTCAAAGAGTTTGGGAATTCTTAATGTCCTGCCTTTTGGTAAAAAAGCTTCCTCAAAAACTTCTTCAAGAATTTCTTTTGAGTTTCCAGAAAAAAGGACAATTCCTCCGTCTCCTAAATCTTTTAATGGAAACCCACCGTATTTTTTCACTACCTGCAGAATTTCCTTGTTGAACTGGTTTTTTATTGACAGTTCTTTCACGGGGTCTTTCAGTCTGAGCGACATAAAAGTTGAGCCCCTTATATCATAGACTAAAACACAGGCTATTTCTTTAAACCTGTTGATAAAATCTGATTCATTAATTTTCAAAGGAATTTCAATTCTTAAATTTTCCATATCACCCGCTATATAGTATTCCCCCTTAGGTAATTTTTTAAAAGTTATCCAGTAAGATAAATCCTTTTCTTTACCTTTATCCATCTCATCAGGTATTATATAAAGTTGATTGATCAAGTAAGAACCTGTTACATGAGTTATAAATACCTCATCCATAAAATAAGACAATTCTTTTTCAAAAGCATCAATATCAAACTGGGCAGATAAAAAACCTTTTTTCACAAAATTTTCAAGAAAAACAAAATCCACCTTCTCTTTCTTCTGCGTATAGTATTCAAAAAATATCTGTTCCAGAATTTTTGTAGTTTTCGCATCTCCCTTTAAAAGTAAAGTTTTCCCTTCTTCCCACTCTTTAATCAAAACATCAGGAGTGGGTAAAAGAGGGCTAAATTTATCCTGAAAAATACTTTTCCTAAGTCTATCCTCATAATTCTTTTTAACTTTCTGAAGAGATTCATAATCTCTAAGAATTATACCAAATGATCTCAACCACTTCGCAGTTTTTTCTTTTATATAGGGAAGCAAAAGGTTAAATTTATCCTTTGAGAGTAAATTTCGTAATTCTTTGCTAAAATCACCAATTTCCATATTTATACTTTCCTTCAAATCATTTATAAGTTTTTTTTCCTGTAATTCCACATTTTTTAAATAACTCTCATTTTCTTTCAATGTTATGTTCGCCTTTTCCCATTCCTTTTTGAGTTTATCCCGATATTTATCGGGTATGGTAAAACCTCTTAAGTATCTATTAAGATGCTCTTTTTCAAGAGTGCAAAGATTCTCAAAGTTAACATACACATAGAAGGTATGAAATATCTTTAAGATGCTCTGATATTTTCTGTCTATCTTATCCACCAGATTTTCAGTTATATTTTCTTTCCTGCTAATATAGTGTTTCATTTTCAAAACAGAATTGGAAATCTTCCTGAGAACATCATCACTAAAAAGGTTTAAAATATCCTCAATATACTCTTCTGGGACCTCTTCCTTGAATTTAATAAATCTCAATTTGGAAACAAACAGAAGATAAATAAATCTCTCCCTTTCAGATATACTTTCAGCATTATTCAGAAAATGTTCAAGTGATTCTCTCAGAGTTTTAAAATCTCTATCATTTTCAATAACAAATATCCTGGGTTTACCGTTTTCAAAAAGAAACTTTGCCTTTTCTTTATATTTCTCCATGAAAAATTTCTTTAGTATCTGTATTTCTTCCTCACTCCATGAATTTGAAATATTTTCAACCTTTGAACTGAGAGAAAGAATTAATTTTTCTAAATGCGATGTTATCAAACTATACTTTATTTAACCACGGTTGATTTTTCTCTTATCATTCTTTCCAATTCTTCAGGGTCTCTTGAAAAAGAAAGGGCTGTTTCCAGAGTTATTCTCCTCTGCATGTAAAGTTTATATAGGGATTGATTCATGGTCTGCATACCATATTTCTGTCCTGCTTGCATCAATGAATAAATCTGGTGAGTCTTGTTATCCCTCATCATAGCACGGACTGCAGGAGTTGCAACAAGGACCTCACATGCAAGAACTCTTCCACCACCCACCTTAGGTAAAAGTGACTGAGTAATAATTCCGAGCAAAACAAAAGCGAGTTGGGTCCTAACCTGTTGCTGTTGATGAGGAGGAAATACATCTATTATTCTGTTTACAGATTCCACTGCCGAGTTGGTATGGAGGGTTGCAAGGGTGAGATGTCCTGTTTCAGAAATGGTAAGTGCTGCACTTATTGTCTCAAGGTCCCTCATCTCACCCACCATCACAACATCCGGGTCCTGTCTGAGAGCATATTTTAAAGCTCTGCCAAAGGTTTTTGTATCAGACTCTACCTGTCTCTGTGTTATATAAGACTTTTTATTTCCAAAAAGATATTCAATAGGGTCCTCTATTGTAAGAATATGACATCTTCTTTCATTGTTTATCTTTTCAATAATAGATGCAAGGGTTGTAGATTTACCATGACCTGTAGGTCCTGTAACAAGAATAAGCCCTTTATGCCTTGAAGCCAGTTCCTCAATTACAGGAGGTAGACCGAGTTCTGAAAAATCTCTTATCTTATAAGGGATTGTTCTTATAGCAATGGATATAGAACCTCTCTGCTTATAGGAATTTGCTCTGAATCTTGAAAGTCCCGTAATACCAAAAGAAAAATCAACCTCCCATTCTTCCTCAAGTTTTTTCTTCTGTTCTTCTGTCATAACAGAATATATAAGCTGTTGAGCCTCTTCTTTTGTTAAAACATCGTAATTTGAAGGAACAAGAACTCCATCTATTCTGAAAAGTGGAGGCGTACCTGCTGAGATATGCAGGTCTGTTGCACCTCTGTGCACCATCTCCTCTAAAAGTTGCTTCATTGTTACAGGCATTTCACACCTCCTATAAAATTTTTTAAAACTCTGTTGTTATCCTTAAAATCTCTTCAGCGGTTGTAATACCCTTTTTGATTTTAAGTATACCATCCTCCCTTAAAGTGCGCATCCCATCTTCCCTTGCAGCCTCTCTTATCTCATCAGAAGAGGCTTCATTTAAAATAAGTTCTCTAAGTTTCGGAGTTATAGGCATTATTTCAAATATAGCTAACCTTCCTTTATATCCTGTTCTTCCACATATTTCACAACCTCTGCCTTTAAAAAATTTCATATCTTTAAGGAGTTCATCTTCTATATTCAGTTCCTTTATTATCTTTTCATCATATTCAATTTCTTCAATACAATTTTTACATATTTTTCTAACAAGTCTCTGAGCCTGTATTAGTATAACAGCGGACGCAATCAGATAGGGCTTTATACCTAAATCCACAAGTCTGTCTATAGTTGTAGGCGCATCGTTTGTATGAATTGTTGAAAAAACTAAATGTCCTGTAAGTGCTGCTCTTATTGCTATTTCAGCAGTTTCATTATCCCTTATCTCTCCAACAAGTATTACATCAGGAGATTGTCTTAAAAAGGCTCTCAATGCTTCAGCAAAATCAAGACCTACTTCCCTGTTCACGGGAACCTGATTAATCCCCTCTATGTTATACTCAACCGGGTCCTCAACGGTTATTATTTGTTTGTCAGGGGTATTTATTGTAGAGAGTGCAGAGTAAAGTGTGGTTGTTTTACCACTACCTGTAGGACCTGTTACAAGTATAATGCCATAAGGATTCCTTATACCTCTTTCAAACCTCTCAAGGTCATCCGACTCAAAACCGAGCTTTGTAAGGTCAAGTTGAAGCCCGGATTTATCAAGAATTCTCATAACAACCTTTTCACCATAAACTGTCGGGATAACTGAAACCCTGAAATCTATTACCTTTTTGTCAACTCTCATATTAATTCTGCCGTCCTGCGGTTTCCTTCTTTCAGCTATATCCATATCTGAAAGCAATTTAATCCTTGATACAATACCTGCCTTCATATAATAAGGAGGGGTCATAACTTCTCTTAAAACACCATCTATTCTGTATCTAATCCTCAATATTCTTTCATAAGGTTCTATATGAATATCTGAAGCACCAAGATTAACTGCTTGAAATATCAAATGATTGACAAGTTTTGTGATAGTGGTATCCTCCCCGAGTCTTTTGAGGTCCTCTACTCTTTCTTCTTCAATTCCTGCATCCATAAATTCAAAATCTTCTATTACAGCACTTATTTCACTTACCCCTTCCTCTTCTTCTCTTTTCGTTGAAGCAATAATAGTTTCCATTTCCGGGTAAAACTTCTTAAGGGCATCATTAAGAGCAGATTCAAGTGCAACTGCACAAGCCACCTCAAGACCTGTCAAAAATTTTATTTCATCTATTGCAATGACATTTGTGGGGTCAATCATTGCAATAATGAGGGTATTGCCCTTTCTTCCCAGGGGCAAAATCTGATATCTATAAGCGGTCTCAGCAGGGACAAGCGACAAAACATCATCCGGAACCGTTTTCAAAGTAGAAAGGTCAACAGGTGGAACTCCAAGTTGTTTTGATAAAAATTTAACAAGCGTTTTCTCGTCAATTAAACCCATCTCAACTAATGTTGAGCCAAGCTTCTTGCCTGTACCCTTCTGTCTTTTTAAAGCTTCTTCCAGGTCTTCCTGAGTAATAAGTCCCTCTTTAACCAGCATCTCACCTATCTTGAAAGCCATTTTATTCCATCCTTGTTTCTTTTATGATTTCTTCAATGGTTGTAATTCCCTCCTTTATCTTCCTTATACCTGCCTCTCGAAGGGTAATCATACCCTCTTCAACAGCCGTCTTTTCAATAATATGGGTAGGAGCTCTTTCAAGGATTAATTCTCTCATTCTTTTTGTAATAGGCAAAACTTCAAAAAGTCCTGCTCTCCCTTTATAGCCTGTTCTGTGACACTTTTTACATCCTGTTCCCTTATAAAAAGTGACTCCTTTAAATGTTTCTTCAGGGTCAGGAGATAAATCGTATAAGAGAGATTTTTCAGGGGTATAGGGAGTTTTACAGTTTTTACATAACTTTCTCACGAGCCTTTGAGAACTCACAACGAGTAATGTTGAGGCAATTAGAAAAGGTTCTATATCCATATTAATTAACCTTGTAATAGTAGCAGAAGCGGTATTTGTATGAACAGTAGAAAGAACAAGATGACCTGTTAAAGAAGCTCTTATTGCAATCTCTGCAGTCTCTATATCCCTTATTTCTCCAACCATTATTATATCCGGGTCCTGTCTGAGAAAAGATCTTAAGCCTGAAGCAAAGGTCATCCCAACCTCTTCCTTTACCTGAACCTGGTTAACTCCCATAAGCGTGAACTCAACAGGATCTTCAACAGTTGATATGTTTACCTCAATGGAATTTAACTCTGTAAGAGCAGCATACAGGGTGGTAGTTTTTCCACAACCTGTAGGACCTGTTACAAGCACTATACCATTTGGGTTTTTTATTGCCTTTCTGAAAACTTCAAGAGACTCAAAGTCAAAACCAAGTAGTTCAAGTTTTAAGGGAATTTGACTCCTATCCAAAACCCTTATTGCAACTTTTTCTCCAAATACAGTGGGAATAGTTGCAATTCTCAAGTCAACCATTTTATTTCCCATTCGCACTCGTATTCTACCATCCTGAGGTTTTCTTTTTTCCTCCAGTTTCATTTTAGCCATGATTTTAACTCTGGCAATCATAGGAGCAGCAAACTTCTTTGGTCTTTTAAAAATTTCATGAAGCACCCCGTCTATCCTGTACCTGACTCTAACATCATTCTCATAGGGTTCTATGTGCACATCAGAGGCTCCTCTTCTAACAGCATCAGAAATCACTGTATTTACAAGTTTTACAATAGGACCACTCTCAACTTCTGCCATTATATCACTTATCTCTTCTTCCTCAACCCGCGGGATGCCCTCAGCAGATATATCCTGCCCCTCAATCAAAGCTTTTATAACTTCGTCCTCTTCTATTCCCATGACACCGAGAGAGGTCTCGGAAGTTGAAGCTATACCTCCTTTACCCATCACCTCTATATTCGCATCCTGATCAATCCTGGCAATAGTATCCAGCATATCTTCAATGTTATAATATTTTTTAAGGGCATCTTTTATATTTTCTTCAAGGCTCACCACAGGAATAACTTCAAGTCCAGTAATGAATTTAACATCATCTACTGCAAACTGGTCAAAAGGGTTAATCATACCAAGAATCAAGCTTCGCCCTTTTCTGGCCACAGGAACAACTTCATATCTGGCCACAACATCAGGTGGAATAAGTTTTATAACATCCTCGGGTATATTCTCAAGTTGCTTTTTAGTAGCAACAGGAACATTAAACTGTTTTGAAAGGACCTTCAGTATATCCTTTTCACTCACGAGTCCCAGCTCTAAAAGGGCTGAACCAAGTCTTTTACCATTCTTTTTTTGATACTCAAGAGCTCTTTCTAAGTCTTCTTCCTTTAATACTCCTTCCTCAATAAGCATTTCACCCAGTCTTTTTATTTTTTTCATATTTTTAATAATAAAGTATTTTTAAAAATTTGTCAATTAACAGGGTATTCATAATCCAGGTCTATTTGATTAATTTTCAGCTCTATTTTCTCATCAAGCATATT
>FWPU01009365.1_pt1 | contig 15536 bp, 7 predicted proteins | sample 2228361 | NCBI WGS metagenome assembly FWPU01 (sample SAMEA103939777, study PRJEB20133) | metagenome
TCGGATGCCATCACCAGCGTCGGCGCACTGGCCGCCCTGGCCGTCGTGCGGCTGACCGGCTGGCAATGGGCCGATCCCATCGGAGCCGTGCTGATCGGCCTGTACATCGGGTGGATGGGCATCGGCCTGCTGCGGGCGTCGGCGGCGGGCCGGGGTCGGGCTGCGGCGGCAGCGGCAGGGCGCGGCTCGACGCCGCGTAGTGGAAGCCGATGTCGGCGACGCCCGCGTCGGGTGCGCCGGAGGTCGCGGTGCTGCCGCTCACGCCGAGCGATGCCGCGAGACCCGAGCCGAAGTCGACGGCCGCGCTCTGCTGCGCCTGGCCCGCGGCCGTCTGGGCGAGGCGGAAGTCGTCGTCCGCCCAGCCGTCGGCGCCGCCGAGGATGCCGTCGGGTCCGGCGGGACGGACGTAGCGCGGGCTCTTGCCGAGGTTGTCCCAGATGAAGATCGTGTCGGCGAACTCGTTCTTCTTGTCGCGGTCGCGGCCGTTGCCCGAGAACTGGTTGTGGTGGACCGTGGTGTTCGGGCCGCCGAGGTAGAGCGCCAGGTCGACCGTGTCGCTCAGGATGTTGTCGCGGACCTCGCCGCTCGCGTTCAGTAGGCGGATCCCGTTGCCGTTCTGGTGGATCGTGTTGAACGCGATCACGTTGCCGACCGACGTCGCACCGGTGCTCTCGATCGACACGCCGGTCTCGGCGTTCGCGTAGATCAGGTTGTTCCGCAGGTACGCGCCGCCCGTCTCGAAGAGCGCGACGCCGTGGCCGTTGCCCGCCCCGCTCACGATGCAGTTTTCGATCCGCGCCCCGCTCGTCCACTGCAGCCGGATCCCGAGGTTGCTCGGACCCGCGACGACGACGCCGGTCACGCGGATGCCGTCCGCGTTGCGCGCGTTGACGCCCTGCGCGCCGCCAAGGACGACCAGGTTCTCGATCCGCGCCTCGACGAAGCTGTCGACGTGGACGCCCGCCTGGAGCGGCGGCGGCGCGATCACGACCTCGTCACGCGGGCCGTCGCCGCGCAGCGTGAGCGCGTCGCGCGAGAAGTCCGCCTGCTCGGCGTACGTCCCGGGGAGGAGCGCGATCACGTCCCCCGGCGCCACCTGGGTCATCGCGCGCGCGATCGTCCGCCAGGGCGCGGTGCGGGACCGCGCCTCGACGGGCGTGCGCGCGTCGCTGCCGCTCGCTGGGTCGACGTAGTAGGTGACGCCGCTCCCCGGGGCCGGCGGACCGGACGGCGGCGTGGCGGGCGGCGGCGCGCCGGCGGCAGGCGGCGCGTCGTGGTGGTAGCCGAGGTCCGCCACACCCGCGTCGGGTGCGCCGTCGCTGCGGGTCGAGCCGCCGATGTCGAGGGTCGCGACGTCGCCCGAGCCGCGGTCGACGGCCGGGCTGTCCTCGGCTTGCCCGGCCGCGCGCTGCGCGAGCCGGAAGTCGCCCGCGGCCGCGTCGACGAAGAGTGGATCCTCGCCGCGCACGTTGCTCCACACGGTCGGCTCCTGGCCGCTCTTCTGCTCGAGCTCGATCGCGCTGCCGTGGATCAGGTTGTGGTGCACGAGCGTCGGTGCGGTGTTCGTCTCGATGCCGATCGGGGAGTTGCCGGAGAAGACGTTGTCGCGGATCTCGCCGAGCGTGTTGTCGAAGCGGATCCCGCCGGTCGTGACCAGGCGCCCGCCTCCGACCACCGTGTTGAACGCGACCACGTTGCCGTCGGACGGTGCTGCGAGGAGGCTGTTCTTGAACTCGAGGCCCCACTCGCCCGCGTCGCGGATCAGGTTGTTGCGCACGTACGCGCCGGTCGACTTCTCGACCAGCACGCCGCGCTTCGCCGGGCTTCGGACGACGTTCGAGTCGAGCACGAAGCCCGCGGTCTCGAAGACGTAGAGGCCGTTGTCGGTCTGGTCGAGGATGCGGCAGCCGCGGATCACGACGCCGTCCGCGTGTGACGCGCGGATGCCGTGCAGCCCGCCCTGCACCGTGAAGCCCTCGACGACGAAGTCCGGGTGGTCGATCGTGATGCCGATCCGCCCGTCCGGCGGCGCGACGATCACCTCGCCGGCCGCGCGCAGGACGATTCCGCCGCGCGAGCTCTTCGGCGCCTCGGCGTAGGTCCCGGCCGCGACCACCACCGTGCTGCCGCTCGGCGCGCCGTTCGCCGCGAGCGCGCGCGTGATCGCGACCGCGTTCGCGGGCGCGTGGATCTCGGTCTCGCCGCGGCGCTCGGCGCGCAGCGTGGCGCCCGCGGCGGTGAAGACGACGCTCTCGGCGCAGACGCCGGGCCGCACGACGATGGTCTCGCCGCCCGTGATCTGCGAGGCCGCGTGCCCGATCGTGCGCCAGGCGGTCCACGGGAACTGCGCCTCCCAGGCGCTGCGCCCGTCGTCGCCGTGCGCGCAGTCGACGTAGACGGTGCGGAAGTCGGGAGCCGGGGTGGGCAGCGGGCCGCCCGGCGGAGCGCTCGACGCGATCGCCGCCTGGTGGAAGCCGATATCGGCGACGCCCGTGTCCGCGACGCCGTCGCGCCGCGTCGAGCCCGAGATGTCGACCTCCTCGACGGGGCCGCTGCCCGCGTCGACGAGCGGGCTCTGCGCGCCGTCGCCGGCCGCGAGCTGGCGCAGCGAGAAGTCGCCGTTCGCGGGGTCGACGAAGAGCGGGTCGACGCTCACGTTGCTCGCCCAGAGCTGGAAGCCGCTCGGCCCGTCGTAGTCGCGCACGTGGCCGTACGAGACGTTGTGGTGGACGATCGAGCCGAGCCCGGGCTGGTCGAACTTGATCCCGGTCGGACCGTTCATCGCCGCCACGTTGTCGCGGATCTCACCCGACGAGTGGACGAGGCGGCGCGCCGGTTGCCGTAGACCGTGTTGAACGCGACCACGTTGCCGGTCGAGAGGGGCAGCACGCCGCCGTCGGCGCTGTTGTCGAGGCTGATCCCCCAGTCGCCGCTCCCGTACACCAGGTTGTTCCGCACGTAGGCGCGGTGCACCCGCTTCAGCAGGATGCCCTGCTTCGCGACCCCGGTGACGACGCAGTCCTCGACCGTCACGTCCGAGCCGTCGCGCACCTGGAGGCCGTTGGTCGAGATCGCCGCGACGCCGGGCGGCGGGCGGACGACGAGCCCGCGCAGGACGACGTTCAGGATGCGCGAGTCGCTGTCCGGGTGCGCGGCGAGCACGGCGCGGTTCGGCGACTCGATGACGAAGCCCTCGAGCGTCACGTCGTCGCGCTTCACGTTGAACGCGTTGCCGGTCGTGACGCGCACCACGGTCGCGCCCGGCTCGGCGGCGCGCAGCGTGACGCCGGCACGGTCGACCTGCACCTCGCTCTCGATCGCGCAGAGGCCGGGTGCCACGACCGCGACCTCGCCGAAGTCGAGGTTGCGCGCCGCGGGCTGCAGGGTGCGCCAGGGTGTCGACGGGTTCTGCGCCTGGAGCTTCGAGCGCGCGTCGTCGCCGATCGCGCAGTCGACGTGGTGCACGCTCCCCTCGCCGGGGCGCGGCGTCGGGGTCGGCGGGGCGGGCGTCGGCGTCGGCGCCGGAGGGGGCAGCGCCGGGCCGACGGGGAGCGCCTCCTCGTGACGCCCCAGGTCCGCGACGCCGGCGTCGGGTGCGCCGTCCTCGCGGACCGAGCCCGAGATGCCGAGCGCCTCGACGCTGCCCGAGCCGGCGTCGAGCGCCGGGCTCGTCGCGCGCAGCCGGTAGTCGCCGCCCGCCGCGTCGGCGAACTGCGGGTCGGCAGCGAGGTTCGCCCAGAAGACGGGCATCGCGTCGGTGTCGTAGTCGTAGGGCAGCGCGCTGCCGACGACCAGGTTGTGGTGGACCGTGGTCGGCGTGCGGTCCACCTTGACGCCGCGCGCCGGGTTGTTCGCGACCACGTTGTCGCGGATCTCGCCGGTCGCGTGCTGCAGCCGGAGCCCGCCGCCGGTCGCCGGCGCGGCACCGTTCCCGACCACGGTGTTGAACGCGAAGACGTTGCCCTGCGCGAGCTCGCTGCCGCTCGCATCCAGGTGGATGCCCCACTCGCCGCTCCCCGCGACGAGGTTGTTGTGCGCGTAGACGCCGCGCGCGCGGTTCAGGACGATCCCGCCCCCGCCGGCGCCGCGCACGACGTTGTCGTCGAGCAGCACGCCGCTCGCGTCCTCGAGCAGCACGCCGTTGCCGACCGGCGAGCGGATCTCCGAGCCGCGGATCACGAGGCCGTCGGTGAACGAGCCGCGGATCCCGTGCCGCCCGCCGACCAGCACGTTGTCGCGGATCTCGCCGCTCGCGTTGCGGAAGAGGAGTGAGCCCGCGTTCTGCGCCTGACCGCTGTCGCGGATCTCGTTGTCCGCGACGACGTTCGCGACCGACGCCTCCGACGCTTCCGCGCCGTCGAGCTCGACGCCCCACTCGCCGGCGCGGAGGATCAGGTTGCTGCTCACCTGGACGCGGCTCGAGCGCTGCACGTGGACGCCGCGGCCGCCCGGCTCCTCGATCGCGTTGTCCTCGATCGTCGCGCCGAGCGCGTCGGCGAGCGCGACGCCGCTCACGCCCTGGCCGCTGAAGGTGCAGCCGCGCACCGTGAGGCCGCTCGCGCCGAAGCCGCGGACGCCGTAGGCGCCGCCGGCGAACGCGAAGCCGTCGACCAGCACCCCCGTGTGGCGCACCGCGAGCCCGATCTGCCCGGCCGGCGGAGCGATCACCGCCCCCGGCTCGCCGCGGATCGTGAGCGGTCCGACCGCGGTGGTGGCCGCCTCGGCGTAGGTGCCGGGCGCGACGACGATCGTGTCGCCCGGCGCCGCGGCGTCCGCGAGGAGCGCCCGCGTGATCGTTCGCCACGGCGTCGCCGGCGACTGCGCTTCGATCTTGCTCCGCGCGTCGTCGCCGCGCTCCGCGTCGACGTGGTACGTCGCGGGACCCGAGGTGACCGGCGGACGGCCGGTCGACGGCGACGTCCCGGCGTGGAAGCCGAGGTCCGCGAGGCCGGTATCGGGAACGCCGTCCGCGCGTGCCGTGCCGTCGACGTCGAGCGAGGCCGCGTCGCCCGAGCCCACGTCGAGGGCCGGGCTCGTCGCCGCGAGGAGCAGCCGGTCGTCGCGCCAGCCGGCGGCGCCGCCCAGCACGCCGTCCGCGCCGGCCGGGTCCGCGAGCTGCGGGTCGACCGCGAGCATCCCCGTGCCCAGCGCGTAGCCCGCGGGGTTCACGGGCGTCGGGTTCTCCCACAGGAGCACGTGGTGCACCGAGGAGCCCGCCGGCGTGAGGCGGAGACCGACCGGAGCGTTGTGCGCGACCACGTTGTCGCGCACCTCGCCGATCGCGTTCGTCAAGCGAATGCCGCCGCCGCTCGCGCCGCCGTTGTACGCGACCGTGTTGAACGCGACCACGTTGCCGGTCGAGAGCGGCGGCTGCGGATCGCTCGCGTTCGTGTTCTCGAAGTCGATGCCCCACTCGCCGTTGTCGTAGACGAGGTTGCTCCGCAGGTAGGCCTCGCTCGCGTGGTCGACGAAGATCCCGCGGCTGCCCGCCGACGCGGCGATCGAGCCCTCGATGGTGAAGCCCGCCGTCGCGACGACCATGAAGCCGTTGAACTGCTGCGCGACCGCGACGCAGCGCCGGATGACGAAGTGCCCGGCGCGTCCTCGGCGCGCACCCCGTGCGTGCCGCCGACGAACACGACGCCCTCGACGACGACGTCCGGGTGCTTGACCTGCAGGCCCATGCTGCCGGCCGGCGGGGCGATGATCGCCTCGAGCGTCGGCTCGTCGGCGACGATGTGCACGCCGCCGCGCATGGTCTCCGCCTGCTCGACGTACGTACCCGGGCGGAGGCGTATCGTGTGGCCGCTCTCGACCTGACGGAGCGCGTGCGCGAGGGTTCGCCAGGCGAGCCCCGGCGACTGCGCCTCCACCGTCGAGCGTGCGTCGTCGCCCAGGACGGGGTCGATGTAGAAGTCGAGCGCCAGCGCTCGATCCGGCGCAAGGCAGGCGAGGAAGCAAGCCGCGACGAGCCCGGCGAGCCGTGCCGCGACGCACGTGCGTCGGTGCTCCCCCCTTTGGCTCATTCAAGCGAAGCTCTCGCGCCGCCCTCAGGGCACGCGCTTCACCGACTCGCAGCGTTTCGCCTTGTCGTGCTTCCCGTTGCCGCCGTCGCAGGTGTCCTTGCCGGCTCCGCCGTCCACGAGGTCGTCGCCCGGACCGCCGTCGAGCTCGTCCCTGCCTCCCTGGCCGCGCAGCGTGTCGTGCCCCAAGCCGCCGCTGATCACGTCCTTGCCGGCATCCCCGAAGATGATGTCGTTGCCGTTCGCGTCCTTGAGGAAGTCGTTGAGGAAGTCGTTCCCCGGGCCGCCGCAGATCACGTCGTCGCCGCCCTTGCCGTCGACCCAGTCGTCGCCGCCGAGCGCGACGATCACGTCGGGGCGGCCCGTCCCGATGAGCCTGTCGGGCCCGTCCGTGCCGACGATGGTCGCGACGCGGCCCATGCACTTCGGAACCCCGTTCGCCGTTGCAGGGGGGCGCTCGTGACCGCGACGATCGCCGAGATGGTGAAGAGCGACATGCACAAGAGGAAGGGTCGTTCGTTCATGGGAAGCCTGCTCGCTGCTCCGATCGATGGATCCCGGCGCGCGGGACCGGCTAGGGGGGTGCGCCGGTGGGGACGTGGTGGACGCCTCGCGGAAAGCAAGGGTCGTGCCTCGGCCAAGGTGCGAATTCGCGTGGCTTCCGGCCCGGGTGGGGCAAAAAGGGACGGCAGCGGCGCCAGCTTCGAGGGCGCTGTCTTCTCTTCACCGGTTCCTCGGGGGGCATTTCGCCCCGCCCGGGGCGTCAGGCCCCGGTCGTCAGGACGACGCGGAAGCGCGCCTCGCCGCTCAGCATCCGCTCGTACGCCTCGGCGGCGCGCTCGAGCGGGTAGACCTCGTTCATCGAGTGGACGCCGTTCAGCACGCTGAACGCCAGCGCGTCCTCCGCGTCGCTTGCGAGGCCCGAGTACCAGCTCTTGATCGAGCGTCGTCCGCCCGCGACCGTCGCCATCGCCTCGCCGCTCGTCACGGTGGCGAGCACGATGCGGGCGCCGCCGAGCGCGCGCAGGGCAGGCGCCGGATCCTCCGCCCGGCTGTCGATGTAGCGCCAGGCGCCGAGCTGCCGCGCGAGCGGCTCCTTCTCCGCGCCGCGCGCGATCGCGACCGTGCGGAGGCCCATCTTCGATGCGAACTGGACGCCGAGGTGCCCGAGCCCGCCGAGGCCGTGCACCGCGACGAGGTCGCCCGGACGCGCGCCCGAGTTGCGGAGCGCGTTGAACGTCGTGACGCCCGCGCAGAGGAGCGGCGCCGCGTCGGCCGCCGCGAGCTCGTCCGGCACGCGAGCGACCGCGTTGCGCGGCGCGACCACGTAGTCCGCGTAGCCGCCGTCGCTCGTGATGCCGGTCACCAGCGTCGCCGTCTCACAGGCAAAAAAATCACCGCGTCGGCAGGTCGAGCAGGTGCCGCAGTAGCCGCCGTTCCAGCCGACGCCCACCGGCTGGCCCGCCGCGAGGCCGGTGACGCCGGGCCCGAGCGCGTCGACGACGCCGACCACCTCGTGCCCCGGCACGCGCGGATACTGGAGGCCAGGAAAGCCGCCTTCCTTGGTCAGCACGTCGCTGTGGCACAAGCCGCACGCCCGCACCCGGATCCGCACCTCGCCGGGGCCGGGCTCGGGCACCGGGCGCTCGACGAGCTCCAGTGGACCGCCCGCCTTGCTCACCCGGACCGCGCGCATGCTCGCATCTCGCTCCTCCCCGGGGCCGGCGTTCATAGTGCCCGATCGGCGCGGCGAATGAACCGTGGGTGCGCGCGTTTCGCCTGAAACCGCGCGTCACGCCGTGCAACGCGCTGCTGCACGAGCGTCGCGGGCAAAGCGCCGCAGCGGCGACGCCGTGGGGCGACGCCGCTGCGGGCTCGGTGAAGCGCGGCGTCAGCGCACCTCGACGGTCGCGACCCCGGTCCGGACGAGATCGAGGACCGCCTCGGGCGCGTCCGGCAGCTCGACGCGCACCGCGACCTGGAGCGCCTCGCGGAAGCGGCCGGGCGAGAGGCCCGGCTCGCACTCGAGCTGCACGAGCCAGCGCAGCGTCGTGCGACCACGCGGGTCGAGGATCAGAATGCGCTCCGGCGTCCCTTCCGCCTCGCCGGTCAGCGGGTCGTCGATCAGGACGGTGTTGCAAGCGAGCGCCGGGTCGGCGATCGACGCGCTGAGCTCGGCGCGCACCGTCTCGCGCCGTCCGGCCGGGAGGAGGCGGGCCGGCTTTGCCTCCGGGTGGACCGGATGCTCGAGGCGCACCTTCACCTCGGAGACACGCGTGCTCTTCCCGGTCGCCGCGTTGACCGTCGCCTTCTTCACGCGGAACGGCCGCATGACGATCTGGTGCGGATGGTTGATGAGCCCTTCGCCCTCGGGATTGCACGAGAGCTCGCCGTTGCGCGGGCGCAGGTCGCGGCGGCCGTCGCCGTCGTTGTCCACCTTGTCGAGGCACGCACCGGGGACCAGGCGGCTCTCCGGCGTGCTCACGCGGCTCGTCGGATCCGACTGGAGGAGCGTCTCGGTGCTGTCGGCGTAGCCGTCGGCGTCGCAGTCCGCGAGGTCGGGACACGCGTCACACGCGTCACCCAGGCCGTCGCCGTCGCGGTCCGTCTGGTCCTCGTTGGCGAGCGCGACGCAGTTGTCGCAGCGGTCTCCGAGCCCGTCGCCGTCGCGGTCCTCCTGCCCCGGGTTCGCGTCGAGCGGGCAGTTGTCGACCGCGTCGAGGAAGCCGTCGCCGTCGCGGTCGAGCGGGGGCGGGAGGATGCGAACCGCCCGGCCCTCCTGGGCGATGCTCCGCAGCGACCCCATCGGCAGGCCGTCGGTCCCGTCGTGGTTCTCGATTCCGACGACGTCGTCGCGCAGCGGGAAGACGTCGCGCCACGCGAAGACGATGCTGCCGTCGCGCTCGAAGAGCAGCACCTCGAACGTCGCCGTCGTGAAGTCCCACCACGAGGCGAGGTTCTCGAACTCCATCACGAAGATCCGGTTCGGTGGCACGCCCACGGTTGCGGTACGGATCTCGGTGTCGACCCAGGGGAAAACGAATGGATCCCAGTACGGGTAGAGTGCGCCGTTCGGAGGCGACGGGCTCGGCAGCGGCCCGGGGAAGCCGGAGAACAGGTCGAGCGGAAGGAAGGTGACGAAGCCGTACGGCGTGACGAAGACCGTGTCGTACTCGATGCCGTAGAACGGGAAGGGGAAGGGCAGCGCTACCTCCACGAAGCCCTCCAACGGGATGGGCAGCACGTCGACCCCGTCGAGCCACACGGGCTCAACGTACCGGCAGCGGTAGCCGTAGCGGTCCGACGCCTCGCGCACCTTCAGGTTCACGGTCCTGTCGCTCGCGATCGAGACGCGCTTCGAATCTCGCTTGATGCAGATGCCGTCGCCCGTGCTGACCGTGTAGTCGCCCGCCGGAACGCCGGCGAACGTGTACGCGCCGGTGGCGTCGGTCGTCACCGGAGCGAAGGGGGTGTCGCTGACCCGCACCTCCGTGCCCGCGATGGGCTCGCCTGCGTTCGACGCCACCCGGCCGGAGAGGGTGAACCGCGGCAGCGGCGCGAGCTCCAGGTTGCGCTGCTTCGGGTTGCCCCGCCGGAGCGACAGCGAGCCGCTTCGCTCCGCGTAGCCGAAGGCCCGTGCGGTCACTCTGTACGCCTCCGGGCTGCCGTCCTCGGGCACGGGCAGGGAGGCCCGGTAGCGTCCCTTCTCGTCGGTTCTGACCGAGACGCTGAACCCGTCTCGAGTGCGCACGAAATCGAGGGACGCATGGGCGATCCTCGCCCCCGAATCGCGGTCGGTGATCCGGCCGGAGACGTCGGTCTGGGTGCCGCAGAAGACCGCGCACGCGATGGCGACGTCGAGCAGGCCCTCGCCGTAGACGTTGTTCGGATCGCCGCCGGGTGCGCCGCCGCACGTCGTGTCGATCACGTTCACGGCCGTCGACTCGAGCGCGAACGCGGTTCGCTGGAGGTCGCGGCGCAGCTCCGGATTCGCAGACCAGAGGAGCGCCACCGCCCCGGCCACGTGCGGCGCGGCCATCGAGGTTCCCTCGAAGACCGCGTACCCCTCGCCGGGGACGCTCGAGCGGATGGCGACGCCCGGCGCGGTGATGTTCGGCTTGACGACGCCCAGGAGCGACGCGCCCCGGCTGCTGAACCAGGCGATCCGGTCGGCGAGATCGGTCGCGCCGACGGCGAACGATCCCGGGTAGTCGGCCGGCGAACCGGTGGTTCCGCAGGCCGGTCCGGCGTTGCCGTTCGAGAACACCGGGAAGATGCCGGCCGCGCGCCATGCTTCGACCGCCTGGAAAAAGAACGGGTCGAAGAAGTCGATACCCCAGGAGTTGTTGACGACGTGCGGGCGGCGGTCGGGGTCGGGGTCGTTTCCGGCGAGGTCGGTCGGCGCGAGCAAGAACTGCGCGGCGGAGAGGAGGGCGAATTCGCTGCAGAAGAAGTCGCAGGCCTTCGCCGCGATCCAGGTCGCATCGGGCGCGACGCCGATGTCGTCCAGCAGAGGGCCGCGGCCGTCGCCGCCGAGGATCGTCCCAACCGTGTGCGTCCCGTGGCCTTCCAGGTCGCACGGCCCTTTCCCGGGGCACTGCCGGAGTGGATCCCACCAGTTGTAGTCGTGGACGAAGCCCGTGCCCGTGTTGCCGCGGTACTGCCGGACGAGAGCCGGGTGCCGGAAATCGACGCCGGTGTCGATACTGCCGACGACGATCCCCTGCCCGGTGATGCCGCGGTCCCACAGCTGGTCCGCACCGATCCGTGCGACGTTCCACTCGACGGTGCCTGCGCGCGGCTGGGGAGTCCCCGGCTCGAGCGGGGGCAGCTCATGGATGCGCTCCTCGACGATGCGCTCGACCCCCGGCAGCGTGGCGAGGCGCTCGGCGACCGCGAGCGAGCCCGTCACGTGCACCACGTTCGCGATGAAGAACGGCTGGTGCGGGACGCCGAGCTTGGCGAGCTCGGCGAGGATCGGCGCCTGGCTTTGCGCCGCCGTCTGGCGGAGCGTCTCGTACGCGAAGCGCCCCCGCGCGCGCCAGTCCCGGATGTTGATCGCGAAGTCGAGCCGCGCGCGCTCTTCGAGGACGACGAAGAACGACGCTTCACCCGAGCTGGCGAGCGTACGGCGAAGCCCCGGGTCGAGCTTGTCGGCCGAGGCGTTGGCCCGAAGGACGCTGGGCGGCGCGATCGTGCTCGCGACGGCGAGCAGGAGGACGAGGAGCAGGTTCGAGCTGCGCATAATGTCCCCTCCGTGGGCGCCCGTGTCCCGTTCCCCCGACGTTACGGCGACGGCGCCCTCCGCTGGCGGTCTCGCGGCCCGATGCAACGCACATGCCGCTCGAGGGTCGCAGCGACCCGGCGGGTCGAAGAGTGGGTCGTGTGCACGACGGTGCGCAGCAGCGTGAACGCTGCTTCAGCGCGGGCGCGTTCGGGGCACGGCGCGACACCTCGCACAGGCCGCGCGGCTAGTCAAGCGCGCTTTCTAGGCTGACGTCGGGCGACCGCCGCCCGATGCCGCGCGCGGGGCGCGCGGCCCGGGCGCAATCGCGCCGTCAGGCCGAGGACGTCCGGCCGCCCGCACCGCCTCGGGCAGCTCGCCGTCCGCGGCCGCCGCCCCGCGCCGGATCGAGGTGACGGGGCGCGCCGCGGCGCGGCGCTTCTCGAAGCGCAGAACGCCGTCGTCGATCGGGCCGAAGCGCAGCATCTTCTTGTCCCGCGAGTAGCTCTGCGGGTTGATCCACGGCTCGCGATCGCCCTGCTTCGGGAAGCGGTGCATCATCCGCAGCATGTAGTTCGACGAGAAGTCGGCGATCCACGGCCGGGCGGGCATGTCGTAATCCGACGGACGCAGCCGCGGGGTCGCGCTGTGCGCGCCGGTCTCGTCCATGTGGTTCAGCAGGCGGCAGACCCACTCGGCCGTGAGATCGGCGCGGAGCGTCCACGAGGCGTTGATGTAGCCGAACGTCGTGACCAGATTCGGGACGTCCGAGTACATCATGCCCTTGTAGGTCCAGGTCTGCGCGAAATCGACGGGTGCGCCGTCGACGAAGAACTCCATCTCCCCGAGGACGACCAGGTTGAGCCCCGTCGCGGTCACGATGATGTCCGCCTCGAGCTCCTCGCCCGAGACGAGGCGGATCCCGCGCTCGGTGAACGCGTCGATCTGGTCGGTCACGACGGACGCCTTGCCCGAGCGGATCGCCACGAAGAGGTCGCTGTTCGGCACGAGGCAGAGGCGCTGGTCCCAGGGGTTGTAGCGCGGCGTGAAGTGCTTCTCGACGTCGAAGCCGGGAGGAAGCTCCTTGCGCACCATGTCGAGAAGCTTGCGCTTGACCTGCTCCGGATTCGTGCGGGTGCGCCGGTAGAGGAGCTGCTGCAGCGCGACGTTCTTCCAGCGCGTGATGGCGTAGGCCCAGCGCTCCGGCAGCACCTTGCGCAGCGCGTTCGCGATCACGTCGCGGTCGGGCCGTGAGATGACGTAGGTCGGCGAGCGCTGCAGCATGACGACGTGCCCGGCGTCCTTCGCCATCGCCGGGACGAGCGTCATCGCGGTCGCGCCCGAGCCGATCACCACGACGCGCTTGCCGGCGTAGTCGAGATCCTCGGGCCACTGCTGCGGGTGCACGATCCGGCCGCGGAAGCGCTCGACGCCCTCGAAGTGCGGCGTGTAGCCCTCGCGGTAGCTGTAGTAGCCCGCGCACATCAGGAGGAAGTTGCAGGTGAAGCGCACCCGCTCGCCGGTGTCCTCGCGCGTCGCCTCGACGGTCCAGGTCGCGTCCTCGCTCGACCACTCGGCGCGCCGGGCACGGTGCCGGTAGCGGATGTGCCGGTCGACGCCGTACTCCGCGGCGGTCTCCTTGACGTAGGCGAGGATCGACGGCCCGTCGGCGATCGCCTTCCCGTCACGCCATGGCTTGAAGCTGTAGCCGAGCGTGTACATGTCGCTGTCCGAGCGGATGCCGGGATAGCGGAACAGGTCCCAGGTGCCGCCCATCGACGAGCGGCCCTCGAGGATGACGTACCGCTTGCCGGGGCAGCGCTGCTGCAGGTGGACGGCGGCGCCCACGCCGGAGAGGCCCGCGCCGACGATCAGGACGTCGAAGTGCTCCATCGCCGCTACGCTAGACGAGCGGCCGACGCATTGCATCCCGGCTTTTCAGGCCCCTTGCACCGGGCCATGCTCGAGGGAGGGGGGCGAAACGATGGAACCGTTGTCGGGCGACGAGCTGCGACGGGTCGATGCTTACTGGCGCGCCGCGAACTACTTGACGGTCGGCCAGATCTACCTCCAGGCGAACCCGCTCCTGCGCGAGCCGCTTCGCCCGGAGCACATCAAGCCGCGGCTCCTCGGGCACTGGGGCACGTCGCCGGGCCTGAGCCTGGTCTACGTCCACGTGAACCGGCTGATCCGGGCGCACGACGTGAACGCGATCTACCTGGCCGGGCCCGGGCACGGCGGGCCCGCGATCGTCGCGAACGTCTGGCTCGAGGGGACGTACTCCGAGATCTACCCCGAGGTCTCGCGCGACGCCCCCGGCATGGAGCGCCTCTTCCGCCAGTTCTCGACGCCGGGCGGCATCCCGAGCCACGTGAGCGTCCCGACGCCGGGCTCGATCCACGAGGGCGGCGAGCTCGGCTACGTGCTGGTGCACGCCTTCGGCGCGGCGTTCGACAACCCGGACCTGCTCGTGGTCGCCGTGGTCGGCGACGGCGAGGCCGAGACCGGGCCGCTCGCCGGCTCGTGGAAGAGCGTCCGCTTTCTCAACCCGGCGCGCGACGGGGCGGTGCTGCCGGTGCTGCACCTGAACGGCTACAAGATCGCGAACCCGACGGTGCTCGGGCGCGAGGACGACGAGACCGTCGCGCGCTTCCTCGCGAGCCAGGGCTGGGAGGCGCAGCTCGTCGAGGGCGACGAGCCCTTCGAGGTGCACCGGGCGTTCGCCGCGACCCTCGACCGCTGCTACGCGCGCGTGCGAGAGATCCAGGAGGAGGCGCGTCGCGGCGGCGTCTCGCTGCGCGAGGCGCCGCGCTGGCCGGCGATCGTGCTGCGCACGCCGAAGGGCTGGACGGGACCGAAGGAGGTCGACGGGAAGCAGGTGGAGGGGACGTTCCGCGCCCACCAGGTGCCGGTCGCCGAGGTGCGGACCAACCCGGCGCACCTCGCGATCCTCGAGCAGTGGATGCGCAGCTACCGGCCCGAGGAGCTGTTCGACGCGGATGGCCGTCCCGACCCGGAGCTCGTCGCGCTCGCGCCCGAGGGCGACCGGCGGATGGGCGCGAACCCGCACGCGAACGGCGGCCGCCTGCTCGTCGACCTCGACCTGCCCGACTGGACGGAGCACGGCGTCGCCGTCGAGCGTCCCGCGACCGAGCGGCACGAGTCGACGCGCCGGCTCGGGAGGATGCTGCGCGACGTGTTCGCGCGCAACGCCCATCAGGCGAACTTCCGGATCTTTTGTCCGGACGAGATCGAGTCCAACCGCCTGGGCGACGTGTTCGAGGTCGAGAACCGCTGCTTCGTCGGCCCGATCCTGCCGACCGACGACCACCAGTCACCCGACGGGCGCGTCTTCGAGGTGCTGAGCGAGCACTGCTGCCACGGCTGGCTCGAGGGCTACCTGCTGACCGGGCGGCACGGCCTGTTCGCGACCTACGAGGCGTTCGCGATGGTCTCGGCGTCGATGACCGTGCAGCACAGCAAGTGGCTGGCGCACGCGGTCCGCCTCCCGTGGCGGGCGCCGATCGCCTCGCTCAACATCCTCCTCACCTCGACCTGCTGGCGAAACGACCACAACGGCTTCAGCCACCAGGGTCCGGGGCTCATCGACACGATGTTGTCGAAGAAGGGCGCGGTCACGCGCATCTACCTGCCTCCCGACGCGAACTGCCTGCTGTCGGTCGCCGACCACTGCCTGCGCAGCCGCAGCTACGTGAACCTGATCGTGATCGACAAGCAGCCGCAGCTCCAGTGGCTCGACGTCGAGGCGGCGCGGCGGCACTGCGCGCTCGGCGCGTCCGCCTGGGACTGGGCGAGCAACTGCGACGACGGCGCGCTCCCCGACGTCGTGCTGGCGGCGGCGGGCGACGTGCCGACCCAGGAGATCGTCGCCGCCGCGTGGCTCCTGCGCCGCCACGCGCCGCACGTCCGCGTGCGCGTGGTGAACGTCGTCGACCTCATGTGCCTGTTCCTCCCCGAGAACCACCCGCACGGGCTCGAGCCCGAGAGGTTCGTCGAGCTCTTCACCACGGACCGTCCGGTAATCAACGCGTTGCGCACCATGCGCGGCGTGGACAGAGCGCGCGCGTGGTAACGGTCGCTCCACACGGCGCCGCGTCGACCGAGCGCGCAATTGATGGCGCGCGCCACCAGGATGGCGAAGCCTCGCATGCCGCTCGAGAGCGCGCGCGTGCTCGACGCCTCGACGATCAGGTGCACATGATCGGTCTGCACCGTGTAGTGCACGCCCCGGAAGTCCGGACGCCAGACGTGTCCGATCGCCTCCGCCA
>FWPU01003944.1_pt1 | contig 15534 bp, 14 predicted proteins | sample 2228361 | NCBI WGS metagenome assembly FWPU01 (sample SAMEA103939777, study PRJEB20133) | metagenome
GCTAACCATCGGCACGGCTACCTCAAACTTCGCGACGGTCTTTCTGACCCAGACGCAAACCGGCATGCCGTGCCACCATCAATCATACTACCATCAATCATACTAGAGCGCGAAGCACGAAGAGCACGAAGGTGCCTGTTGCGGACGTGATCTCCGTGACCTTCGCGCTTCGTGGACTTCGTGAGCCTTCGCGCCTCGGTGATCCAATCCCTTGCCGGGCAACCAATATTGGGACAAAATACGCTCTGTGGGGTCATGTCGATGTTCCTTTCGTTTGGTAACCAGGAGCATACATCACCACAAACCCATTTTATGTACACTGACCATGCATTACCACGATTCGGTGCAGTACTACCCGCTGCGGGAGGACAGATGTCATTCCACCGCACGCTCGCCATCCTCCGCAAAGAGTTCCACCACATCGCTCGCGATAGCCGCCTGCTGTTCCTGGTGACGTTCTCGCCAGCCCTCCTCCTCCTCACCTTCTCCTACGTCTTCGCCCGCGACCTGGGCCAGGTCACGCTGGCGCTCATGGACCAGGACCGCAGCCGGCTGGCGCGTGAATACCTGGCCGCCCTCACCGCCGACGACAAGGTGCGCCTGGTCGCCACCGTCTCCAGCTACGCAGAGGCCGATCGCCTGCTCGTCGCCGGCCGCGCCGACGCCGTGCTCGTGATCCCACCCGGCTTCGAGAGCGCGACGCTCGCCGGGCGCGGGGGACAGCTCCAATTGCTGGTCGACGGCGCCGATCCCAGCACGGCGCGCCAGGTGATCGGCGAGTTCGCCGCGCGCACGACCGCCTTCGCCCTCCAGCGCCAACAAGCCGGGCTGCTGCCGTCCTCAGCGCTCGACGTGCGCACGCGCGTCCTCTACAACCCCAGCCTGAAGTCGTTGATCAGCATGGTGCCCGGGCTGATGGGCGTCTTCCTGGTGATGCCCGCCCTGGCGCTGACGCTGGCCCTCACCCGCGAGAAAGAGACGGGCACTTTCGAGTCCCTGATCGCCACGCCAGTGCGCGGCCTCGAGTATCTCGTCGGGAAGCTCACAGCGTACCTGAGCGCTGGCATCATCAGCGCTCTCATCGCCCAGTTGGTGGCGATCCTCTGGTTCCGCGTCCCCTTCCGCGGCGAGCAGGGGGCCTTCCTGCTGCTGACGCTCATCTTCCTCAGCGCCAACATGGGGCTGAGCGTGGTGCTCGCCAATTTCCTCAAGAACCAGCAGACCGCCATGCTCCTCATGCTCATGGTATCGTTCGTGCCCAGCTTCTTCCTCTCCGGGCTGATCACGCCGATCAACACGACCTCCTGGCGCTCCCTGCTCCTCTCGAGCAGCCTGCCCGCCACCCATTACATCCCGATCGGGCGCGGCGTCTTCCTCAAGGGGCTGTGGATCACTGATCTGGCCCAGCCCGCGTTGATCCTGTTCGGCATGGCCGCAGTCGCGCTGACGATGGGCGCGCTCTTGTTCCGTAAGCAGATCGAGTAGCCTCCGATGTTCCTGCGCACGCGCAACCTCATCATCAAAGAGTTCATCCAGTTCGGCCGCGATCGCTTCTTCGCGCTGTTCATCCTGCTCTTCCCGGCGCTTCAGCTCATCTTGATCGCGAACGCCACCGGCCAGGGATGGAATCATCTGCCTGCCGCAGTATGGGACCAGGACCGCACCGAGCTGAGTCGCCGCCTGACGACGGCGCTCGACGTGACGCAGGAGCTGGACGTCGTCTTGTATCCGCAGAGCCTGGAGGAGGCCAACGCGCTCCTGGCGACGGGCAAGGCGACGGTCGTGGTGATCATCCCCGCCGGCTTCGCCCGCGATCTCCTCGGATCGGGCGCCCCGCCCGCCGTACAGGTCACGATCGACGGCGCCAACAACCTGATCGCCGGTGTGGCGTTGACGGCCAGCGAGGGCGCGATCAACGACTTCGCGCGGCGGCTGATGGAGGAAGGAGGCAGCGCGCGCGCCGCTCCCATCGACGTACAATCGACGGTGCGCTTCAATCAGACGCTCAACATCCAGCATCAGGCGATCCCCGCGCAGGTGGGGCTGATCGTGTACCAGGTGACCCTGGCCGTGGCCGCCATCTCCCTGGCGCGCGAACGCGAGCTGGGCACGCTCGAGCAGTTGGCCGTGACGCCGCTCCGACGCTTCGAGCTGATCACGGGCAAGGCGATGCCCGCCGCCACGCTCGGCCTCTTCGATTTCCTGGTTCTGTTGGGGGTGATGATCTACGGCTTCGCGGTGCCCATGCGCGGGTCGTGGTTGCTGCTCCTGCTGGCCACCGTCATCTTCATCGCCGCGGAGATCGGGTGGGGGATGCTGATCTCGGCCCTGTCGCATACGCAACAGCAGGCCATCCTCCTCGTCTTCATCGTCGCCATGACCGACGTCAGCCTGTCCGGCTATATGGTAGCGGTCAAGAACATGCCATCATTGCTGCGCGCCCTTTCCTTTGGTTCGGCCATCCGCCACTATCTGACGATCCTGCGCGTGATCATGCTCAAAGGGGCCGGGATCGAGACGATCTGGCCAGAGCTGGCGGCGCTGGCTGGCATCGCCCTCATCGTCGGCGCGCTTGCGCTGGTGGCCTTGCGACAGCGGCTGGACTAGCGTTTCACCTTGTCCGCCAACCCGGCGATCCCCCCGCGCCCCCGCGCTCGCCGCACGGCGCGCACGATCGCCTGCGCTACCATCTCGGCTGCATACCCTCCCACTACATTGACATCCGCTGCCGCCGCGCCCGTCGCCAGCGCGAAGAGGGTGTCGCCGTCATACATCGTGTGCGCCGGCCGCACTGCCCTCGCCAGCCCGTCCTGCGCCATCTGAGCGACCTTACACGCTCCCTCTTTGTCCAGCCGCGCCGTCGTCGCCACGACGCCGAGGACGGTCGACTCGATCGCGCCGACGCGCGCCGCCCCCTGGTCGCGCAACGCCTCCAGCGCGCCGACGAAACGCCCATCGGCCCCCCGCGCGCCAGCCAGGATGCGCCCCGTCCGCGGATCGACGACGTCCCCCAGCGCGTTGGCGACGATCAACGCGCCGACGATCACGCCGTCGCCCAGGTCGACCGCCGCCGTGCCCACGCCCGCCTTCATCGCGCCCGCCATGCCCAGGGCTTTGCCGACCGTCGCGCCCGCGCCCGCGCCCACGCTCCCCTCTTCGACCGGCCCCGCGTGCGCCGCCTCACACGCTCGCCAGCCCATCGCTGCATCCGGATACGCGCGCGCGTCGCCGATCGCGAGATCGAAGAGGATGGCCGCCGGCACAATCGGCACGCGCGCCCCGCGCGCGTCGTAGCCGACCCCGCGCGCCGCCAGCCAGCGCATCACGCCGTCCGCCGCCGCCAACCCAAAGGCGCTGCCCCCCGCTAACACCACGGCGTGCGCCTCGCGCACGAGGTGCAACGGGCGCGCCAGATCGGTCTCGCGCGTGCCGGGCGCGCCGCCTGGCTGATCGACGCCGACGACCGCGCCCGCTTCGCACAGGACCACCGTGCAGCCGGTGATCCCCTCTTCGTCCGTGGCATGTCCCACCCGAATGCCCGGAACGGCCGTGATCCCCAACGCCCGACTCATCGGCCCTCCTCGTCCATGGCCGCCAACAACGCGGCGACCTCCGCCATCACCCGCTCCGCGACCGCGTCCTTAGCAAGAAGCGGCCACGCCTCTGGCTCCCGCCCCCGCCGCAACAGCGTCACGCGGTTGGTGTCGACCTCGAAGCCCGCATCGGGCGCCGACACATCGTTGGCCACCACCAGGTCCAGGTTCTTGGCGATCAGCTTCTCGTGGGCGTACGTCAACAGGTCCTGCGTCTCCGCCGCGAAGCCGACGACCACGCGCGGCCGCCCGCTGCTGGCCCGCTGCTGGCCCACCGCGGCCAGGATGTCGGGCGTGCGCTCCAGGCGGATCGCCAGCTCGGCCGCGCCCTCTTTCTTCATCTTGGCGGCGGCCGGCGCAGCAGGCCGATAGTCGGCGACCGCGGCCGCCCCGATCAGGACATCCGCCTGCGACGCGCGCGCCATCGTCGCCTCGTACATGGCCTGCGCCGTCTCCGTGAAACACGCGTCAACGCCCCACGGGACAGGAACCTGCAGCGGCCCGTGAATCAGCGTCACGCGCGCGCCCAGATCGCGCGCCGCCCGCGCCAGCGCCGCCCCCATCTTGCCCGATGAGCGATTACCGATGTAGCGCACTGGATCGAGCGGCTCGCGCGTGCCGCCCGCCGTGATCAATACGGAGCAGCCAGCCAGCGGCCCTGTGCGCCCGAGCAGGGCGCGCGCGGCCTCGAGGATCTCCTCCGGCTCGGCCATGCGCCCCACCCCGGCCGCGCCCGACGCCAGATGGCCCTCCGCTGGCCCAACGAACGCGACGCCGCGCGCTCGCAACAGCTCGACATTGGCCTGCGTGGCGGCGTTCTGCCACATGTGCGATTCCATCGCCGGCGCCAGGAGCCATGGCGCCGTACAACTGAGCGCCGCCGAGGTGAGCAGGTCGTCGGCCAGCCCGATCGCCAGGCGCGCCAGGGTGTGGGCCGTCGCCGGCGCCACCAGGAAGAGGTCGGCGGACCGCCCCAGATGGACATGCGCGATGCGCGCCGCCTCGCCGTCGGCGACCGGCTGCCACTGATCGACGTACACCGGACGCTGCGTCACCGCCTGAAAGGTCAAGGGGGTCACGAAACGCGTGGCGCCCTCCGTCATCACCACGTCCACGCGCGCGCCCGCCTGCGTCAAGCGACTGGCCAGATGCGCGACCTTATACACGGCGATGCCGCCGCTGACGCCCAGCAAAATCCGCTTCCCCTCCAGGATCATCTCAGCCCCCTCGCCCATTCGTTGATTCGCCCATTCGCTCTCTCGCCGATTCGCCCTCTCGCTGACTCGCCCCCTCGCTGACTCGCTCACACCACCTCCACATCCTCCGCCTCCGGCCCGTAGATCTCCCGAAATCGCTCCCGATCGAGCGCTGCCGCCGGGCCATCATACACCAACCGCCCCTCCTTGAGCGCGAGGATGCGCGTGCCGTACCGTCGCGCCCAGCTCGGGATATGCAAACTGCAGATGACGCTGAGGCCATCCTCGCGGTTGAGTCGCTCCAGATACCCCAGGATGCTGTGCGCCAACACCGGATCGAGGCTGGCAACCGGCTCATCAGCCAGGATCAACTTTGGCTCCTGCATCAGCGCCCGCGCGATCCCCACCCGCTGTTGTTGGCCGCCGGACAGGGACCGCGCGCGGTTATACGCCTTGTCGGCGATCCCCACGCGCTCGAGGTTGCGCAGCGCGCGCGCCACTTCTTCTTTCGGGAAGATCCCCACCGCCGTCGTCAGGGGGTTCAGGTAGCCCAGCCGCCCCGCCAGGACGTTGGTCAACACCGACGACCGCTCGACCAGATTGAATTGCTGGAAGATCATCCCGATCGAACGCCGGACGCGGCTCAACTCGGCGCCGGACGCAGCCGTCACATCGACGCCGTTGAAGACCACCCGGCCCGACGTCGGCTCCACCAGGCGATTGATGCAGCGCAACAACGTCGATTTGCCCGAACCGCTCAGCCCCAACAACACCACGAACTCGCCTTCTCCCACCTGAAACGACACGTCGCTGAGCGCGCGCGTGCCGTCCTCGTAGATCTTGGTCAGATGTTCGACCTCGAGCATGGCTCCCTCCAGGCGCATCGGTCAACGCGCGGCCGCCGCCGCGTCTACTGCGCCCGCAGCTTGCGCAACTCGGCGACCGCCCCCGCCGCCCGCACGATCAGCCCGGCCAGCAGCGCCGTGCGCGGCGCGATCGAGTCGATCTCCAGATACTCGTTCGGGCTGTGGTCATCGCCGCCGATCGGCCCCAACCCATCCAGCACAGGGACGCCGCTGGCCGCGCAGAAGTTGGCGTCCGACATCCCTCCCGTGCTCGCCTCCCCCAGCGTGAACCCCAACGCCGCAGCCTCAGCCCGCGCCAGCCCCGCCAGAAATGCGATGGCTGGCGAGCGCGGCATCGGCGCCGTGAAAGGCCGCGCGCTGAGCAGCACGCGCGTGCCGCGCACGGTGGGATGGGTCGCCTCTTGTTGCAGGCCCGCCCACACCACCTCCGCATCCTCGCGCGCCTGCACGCGCACATCGATCTCGGCGCGGGCGCGGTCCGCCACCACATTCGGCTTGGTCCCGCCCTCCACCACGCCGACATTGACGGTCAACCCCGGACGCGCGCCGTTGAGGCGGTGCGCCGTCTCGATCAGATACGCCATCTCCAGGATCGCGCTCGCCCCCTTCTCCGGCTCGACCCCCGCATGCGCGGAGCGGCCGGTGACCAGGGCATGGATCGTGCCGCCGCCCTTGCGCTGCACCACGATGTCGCCATTGGCTCGCGCGCTCTCCAACACCAACACCGCATCAGCCTGCGCCGCGATCGGCGCGTACAAAACTCGCGAGACCGGCGATCCCACTTCTTCCTCGCTGTTGCAGAAGAACACGATCTCGGCGAAGTCATCGAAGCCAGCCGCACGCAACGCCTGCAGCGCGTACACGCCCGCGAGCAGTCCATCCTTCATGTCCGCCACGCCGGGGCCGAAGGCCCTGGCTCCCTCGACGCGCAGGGGACGCTGCGCCGCCGTGCCATCAGGATACACTGTGTCGAGATGGCCGAGCAACATCAACCGTAACTCGCCGCGCCCGCGCAACCGCCCCACCACGCAGTCGCCGTATCCCGGCGCGGCCACGCGCTCGACCTGACAGCCTAACGCCGACAGGTGTGCGGCCATCAGGTCGCCCACGCGATTCACCCCCGCCACATTGTGCGTCCCGCAATCAAGCTCCACCAGCGCGCGCAGCTCGTCCAGATACCCGTCGCGCTGCCCCGTCAGAAATGCCAAAAAGTCCATATTCCCCCTCGCTGATTCGCTGATTTACCCTCTCGCCGACTCGCCGATTCGCTCCCTCGCCCATTCGTTGACTCGCCCATTCATTGCCACCATTCGTTGACTTGCCCTCTTGCTCATTCGTTGGCCCGCTCCCTTGCTGACTCGCTCACGCTTCGACAAATCTCCCCCTCTCGAACACCTTCACCCCATCCACATAGATCGCCCCCTCCTGCCGCAGATCCTTGATGATATCCCAGTGCAGCGCGGACTGATTCTCACCGCCGCACTGCGGATAGGCGCGGCCGAGGGCCACATGAACGGTGCCGCCGATCTTCTCATCGATCAAGATGTCCTTGCAAAAACGGTCGATCCCCTCGTTGACGCCGATCCCGAACTTGCCGATCGCGCTGGCCCCGGCGTCGGTCGCCAACACCTCGCGCAGAAAGGATTCGTTGCGGCTGGCGCTGGCGTGCACCAGCCGTCCACGCTCCCAGGCCAGCCGGATGTCGGGGACCAGTTGCCCGCCGAGCACCCCCGGGAACTCGAAATAGATATGCCCCTCGACGCTCTCCACCACTGGCGCCGTGTAGATCTCCCCATCCGGCAGGTTGAAGCGGCCATCGCCCACCAGCCACCGCCGGCCGCGCGTCGAGAAGCGCAGATCGGTCTCTCGCCCGGTCACGCGCACCTCCGCGCCCGCGTTCAGTCGCTCCGCCAGCGCCCACCACCGCGCGGCCTCCGCCTCCCAATCGCGCAACACGGCGTTGAAAAAGAAGTCGAGGATCGTCTCCTCGTCTGTCTCCGCCTGCTGCGCGAAATCGGCGTTGGGCACGCGCACCAGACACCAGCGCGTCTTCTGCCAGCGTAACGCCGAGATCTTGCCCAATGCCTGCCGATGGCGGGCCACCCGCGCCGGATCGACGTCGGCGAACTCGTACAGGTTGTGGGCGCCGCGCAGGCCGAAATAGACATCAGCCCATTCCATGCCATACGCCTCGATCTCCGGCGCCCAGGCGATCTGCTCCTCGCTGCCATACCGCAACAGATCGTGCGTCAGCAGATCCGAAAGAAACTGCACCTGCACGAACGCGCCTGCTCGCACCGCCGCCGCATAGGTCGCGCGCGCCAGCGGCAACGTCTCCACCTCTTGCATGGCGATCATCACCCGCTCGCCGGGCCGCACGCGCGCCGAATAACTGACCAGGAGATCGGCCACCGCTTGCCAACGTTTGTCCATCGCTCCCCTCAAACCGATTTCCTCACAGCGCCGCCCATTCAAATGGACGGCGGGCCATGCACAAACCCGCTGCGCAGGGTTCAGCGCTCCCCGACGGCGGATTCTTCCGATGCCACACTCGCTGGCTATCGTAGCACACGCCGCATGATCTCACAACCCTTCTCCCCCATCCCCTGCAACGCCCCACGTCGCAGAAGAAGCCGCTCACATCTACGCAGAGGACCGCAAGCGCCCATCGCCATTTCATGCTATACTGAAAGCCACAATCTCTCGCAAGGAGCTGTCCCATGGAGAAACTGGCCATCCACGGTGGGACCCCAGTCCGCACCCAACCGTTCCCGAAGTGGCCGATCTGGGGCCGCGAGGAGGAGGAGGCCCTTCTGGCCACGTTGCGTTCCGGTCAGTGGGGCATCGGCGGCGATCGCGTCAGCCAGTTCGAGGCCGCCTTCGCCCGCTTCCAGGACGCCCAATACGGCGTCTGCGTCACCAACGGCACCGCCGCCCTCGAGATCGCCCTGCGCGCCGTCGGCGTCCGCCCCGGCGACGAGGTCATCATCCCGCCTTACACGTTCGTGGCCACCGCGACCGCCTGCCTGGCCCTGGGCGCCCTGCCCGTCTTCGCCGACATCGATCCCGAGACCTACAACCTCTCCGCCGACGCCGCCGAGTCGCAGATCAGCGCGCACACCCGGGCCATCATCGGCGTCCACATCGCCGGCTGTCCAGCCGATATGGACGCCCTGCCCGAGCTGGCGCAGCGCCACGGCCTGGCCCTGATCGAAGACGGCGCGCAGGCTCACGCCGCCGCCTGGCGCGGCCGCCGCGTCGGCGCCATCGGCGACCTGGGCACGTTCAGCTTCCAATCGAGCAAGAACCTCAACGCCGGCGAGGGCGGCATCATCCTGTCCAACAACGAAGAGCTTGCCGAACGCTGCTGGTCGATCCACAATGTCGGCCGCGTGCGCCAGGGCGCCTGGTACCAGCACGAGACCTGGGGCAGCAATTTCCGCATGACCCAGTGGCAGGCCGCCATCCTCCTCGCCCAGATGACCCGCCTCGAAGAGCAGAGCGCGCGCCGCGAGGAGAACGCTGCGTACCTGAGCCAGGAGCTGTCCAGGCTTGGCCTGCGCCCCCTGCGCCGCGACCCGCGCGTGACCCAACACGCCTGGCACATCTACATCTTCCGCTACGATCCCAGCCTCGCTCGCGGCGCCACGCGCGAACAATTCATCCAGGCCATGAACGCCGAAGGCATCCCCTGCGCGTCCGGCTACGTGCCCCTGTACGCGACCAACGCCGTGCGCGCTGGCGTCGCCGATACCCTGCGCTGGGTCGGACGCGATGCGGCGGACATCGATCGCCTGCTGCGCCCCTGCCCCGCCGCCGAACGCGCCTGCTATCAAGAGGCCGTCTGGTTCTCCCAGACAATGCTCCTCGGCTCGCGCGCCGATATGGATAGCATCGTCGAGGCCGCAGCCAAGGTGCTGCGCTTGCTTGAGCCCTGAAGCCGCCCGCGCCCATGCCGCCGACGACCGCCCCGCTCGACGCGCTGGCCGACGCCGTAGCCGGAGCCGAGCGACTCCTCATCCTCCCCCACAACGATCCCGATCCCGACGGGATCGCCAGCGCGCTCGCGCTTCAATTCCTGGCGCAGCGCTTCCTGAAGCTGCCCGGCACGATCGTCTATCGCGGCATGATCGGGCGCGCCGAGAATCGCGCCCTCGTCCGCTATCTCGGCGACCCGCTGCGCCCCTTGACGGAAGATGATCTGCGAGCTGGCTGCCCGCTGGCCCTCATCGACACACAACCTGCGGCCGGCAATCACGCGCTGCCCCCTGGGTTCCCTGTGACCCTCGTCATTGACCACCATCCGCTGCGCCCCTCGTCGACGCCCAGCCGTTTCGTCGATGTGCGCCCGGAGCTGGGCGCCACTTCCACGATCCTGACCGAATACCTGCAGACGGCAGGGCTGGCCCTCACTCCCCCTCTGGCCACTGCCCTTTTCTACGGCATCAAGACCGACACGATGGGATTGGGGCGGGGGGCCAGCCCTGCCGATATCGCCGCCTATCTGTACCTGCAGCCGCGCATCGACTTCGAGGCGCTGGCCGAGATCGAGCGCGCCCAGGTGCCCGCTGGCTACTTCAAAAGCTTCGCCGCCGCCCTGCGCGCCGCCCGCATCTATGACGATGTCCTGATCTCGTATGTGGGCGCGATGGGCTACCCCGACCTCGCCGCCGAGCTTGCCGATCTATTGCTGCGCGTGCAGGGAGTCAGGTGGGTGATCTGCATGGGCGTCTACGGCCAGGAGATGATCGTGGCCGTGCGTACACGCAGTCGTCAGGGGGGAGCCGGGCGGCTCGTACAACAGATCGTGGCCGAACGTGGGCTGTCCGGCGGCCATGGGATGCTGGCCGCCGGACACCTGCCGATCGGGACAGAGGAGCCGCGTCGTCTGGCGCGCCAACTGCGCCAGCGCGCGCTGCAAACGCTGGGGATCACAGCGAGGTCGGCAGGTCGCCGGCTCGTGTAGCCGGGCACGGCTCGGTGTGCACGATCACGTCCGCCCCCGGCAACGCTGCGCGCACCGCCGCCTCCGCCTGGTCGGCGATGGCGTGCGCGGCCGCGAGAGACTGGTCGGCGGTCACCCGGACGGTCGCATCGACGAACAGGCCAGCGCCTGCCCCGCGCACGCGCACGTTCTCCACAGCGACCACCCCGGCCACCTGGGCGACCGCCGCGCGCACCTGATCGACGGCGCCCGCCGGCGCAGCGTCCATCAGCGCGGCGATGGAACGCCGTCCCAACTGCATGCTGACGTAGATGACGATCAGCGCCACCCCTAACCCGGCGATGGCATCCAGATGGTGCAGCTCCCGCAACGCCGGGAACTGCCGCGATAGGCTGACGCCGATCAAGCCGAGGATGACGACGGTGGAGCTCCAGATGTCAGTGGAAAAGTGCAGGGCGTCCGCCTCCAGCGCCTGACTGTTATGCTTGCGCGCCGCCTGCATCAGCGCGCGCGAGCGAGTGATGTCGATCACGATCGAGGTTCCCATCACCACGAAAGCCCATACCGAGACCTCCACCTCGACCCACTTAAAGAACAGGCGCTGCACCCCTTCATAGATCACCCAACCAGAAGTGGCCAGCAACAGCACGGTCTCGACCAGCGCCGAGAGGTTTTCCACTTTGCCGTGCCCATACAAATGCCGCGCGTCGGCCGGCCGGTCGGCGATACGCACCGCGAAGAACGTGATGGCCGCAGCCGCCAGATCCAGGCCGGAATGCAGGGCCTCCGAGAGGATGCCCAGACTGCCGGTAGCCATGCCGACGACCAGCTTGAATCCGGTCAAAAAGACCGCGGCGATCACCGAGCTGAGCGCGACCAGACGCTTCTCGCGCGCCGCAGAGGTCTGCGATTCCGTCGTCCGCAGCAACGTCGCTGACGAGACCGCCTCATGCATCTGATCGCTGCCCGACTGGCGCGCGACCTTCTCCTGAGCGCTCAACCGATTCCTCCCCTTTTGCTGTGCTGCCGCCTTCCCTCTGTGACTCTTCTCCGACCATCTCCTGCAGGATGCGGTTGATCGCCGCCGCGTAACGCGGCGCAAGCTCCGTCTTGCGATGGATGAAGCACTCGTGCGCGGCGAACTCCAACATCGCCACGATCAGGCCAGCCATCACCGGGGGGTCGGAGACATGCAACGCCCCCGCCGCGTTCCCCTCTTCCAGCAAAGCGGTCCAGCCGGCGATCGTCTGATCACGCACGCCGCTGGCCAACTCGTCGATCGCTTCAGCTTCGAGCGCCAGGCCCAAATGCAGGAGGCTCAAGATGTCCGCCTCGGCTTCCATCACATGCAAGGCCGCGCCCACCGCACGCCGCAGACGCTCCCTCCAGTCGCGCTCCGCAGCGACCTCCTCGCCGAAACAGTCGCGCGCCAGATGGTCATGCAACGCCTGGACCAGGGCCAGGACCAGATCGCGCTTGCTCGTAAAATACAAATAGAAAGTGCCCTGGGCAATGCCAACGGCGCGGACGATGTCGCTGACGCTGGTTTGCGCGTACCCCCGCTCCATGAACAACCGTCGCGCCGCTGCCAGAATCTCTTCACGACGATCGCCGCTGCGCCGAGACGCCATCTCCCCTCTCCATATGACTGACTGTCAGTCATATTCTACGCAAAAGGACCTGACCGGCAAATTTCAGTCCGCTGCGCCATGGCGCGAGACATCGCAAAGCGGGAGCCTGCTCGCACGTTCCGTGACCTGTATGCTATAATCTCAAGGCGGACAGCGCAGCACGGCGCACAGGTTGAGACCTTCCGGGCCAGCCGTAAACATCTCGACGACCGTCAAACCGACGGCCTCGGCCAGATCGCGTATCCGCGCCTCATCCAGCCAGGCGCAGTAGCGCAGGCCCTCTCCGCCGCGCCGCCAATCGAGGAGGTAATCTTCAGGGTCGACATCGCTGGCGCGCAGCCCGATCCGCTCCCACGGCAACAGCCGTCGACGTAAACGGGGGCTGCGCAGGAACTGCCAGGTCGAGAGCAGCAGAATGCCGCCAGGGACCACGCAGCTCGCCAGGTCACGCAGGAGATCGAGGCGTCGCGCGCGGCCCGGCACATGATGCAATAACGCCAGCGCCGCTGCGACCGTGTAAGGACGCCCAGGCACAGCGTTCGTCCAGCCCGGCGCCAATACGTCAAGCTCCAGGAAATGCGCCGTAACGACGGCGAGCGCGGCCGTGGCCTGATGGGCATACATCAACAGCGCCCGACTGCTGTCGACGCCGACGTAGCGCACGCGGCGGCCCAGGCGATCCAGCGCCACCGCCAACTGAGCGTTGCCGCACCCGACATCCAGCAGGGCGCTATCTGAGGGGACATAGGCGAGCAACCGCTCGCCGCCCGGAAGAGGAGCCGTACGGCTGGCCGCGAAGGCAGCCGCCTGTTCTTCGTAGAAACGCCGATTTAAGTCGATGAGTTGTTGAGCAACGACAGGGTCCACGGATGGATTATAGCATAGACGAGCGCGCGCGCCGGGTGCGCGCCGCCCAGCAACGTTGGCAGCGCACGCGCGGCCTCCCCCTCGATCTGGCCGCCCATGAAGAGGCCCTCTGGGGCATCGTGACCATGGTGCGCGCCGCCGATCCCTTCACCGAACGCACCCTCTCGCTGGCGCTGAACCGCTACCCGCGCGCGGGGCGCTCCCATTTCACCAAGGCGCAATTGGTGCAGGCCTATCGCCACTTCGTCGCGCAAGGCCGCCTCCCCTTCGAACGCGAGACGCTGCGCCGCCTGCAGATGAAGCCGGTCCGCACGGCCTCCGGGGTGACGCCAGTGGCCGTGCTCACCCGCCCGGCTCCCTGCCCGGGCCGTTGCATCTTCTGCCCCACAGACGTGCGCATGCCCAAGAGCTACCTCAGCGACGAACCAGGGGCCATGCGCGCGCTGCAAAGCGAGTTCGACCCTTACCAACAGGTCGCCAGCCGCATCGCCAACCTGGAGACGATCGGCCACAACACCGACAAGATCGAACTCCTCATCCTGGGCGGCACCTGGTCCGCCTACCCGCGGACCTACCAGGAGTGGTTTATCCGCCGCTGCTTTGACGCCCTCAACGAACGCGAGGCGCCCTCCCTCGAGCAGGCGTTGGCCTGGAACGAACACGCTCCCCATCACAACGTCGGCCTCGTCATCGAAACGCGCCCCGATTGGATCACCCCGCGCGAGATCGTGCGCCTACGTCGGCTGGGCGTCACCAAAGTGCAGATGGGTGTGCAAAGCCTCGACGACGCCATCCTGGACCTCAACCGTCGCGGCCACACCGTAGAAGACACACGACAGGCGGTGCGGCTTCTGCGTCTGGGCGGCTTCAAGATCCATCTCCACTGGATGCCCAACCTCCTGGGCGCCACCCCAGCCTCTGACCGGGCCGACTTCGCTCGCCTGTGGACGGACCCCGCCTTGCGCCCGGACGAGCTGAAGATTTACCCCTGCATGCTCGTCCAGGACGCCGATCTCTACACCGAATGGCAGCGGGGCGCCTATCAGCCCTACAGCGAGGAGGAGCTGGTCGAGCTGCTCGTCGCCTGCAAGACGATGACGCCCCCCTACTGCCGACTCAACCGCGTCGTCCGTGACATCCCGGCCACCGACATCGTCGCTGGCAGCCGCTCCTCCAACCTGCGCCAGATCGCCCAAGAGGCGATGCGCGCGCGCGGGCTGCGCTGCCGCTGCATCCGCTGTCGCGAGATACGCGGGCGCGCCGTCGCCGCCGAATTGCGCCTGGAGACGCTGACCTACGCCACCGATGTCAGCGAAGAGCGCTTCCTCAGCCTGACGACCGACGACGACGCCCTGGCCGGCTTCCTGCGCCTGTCCCTGCCTCGCTCCGACATCGACCCGGCGCTTCAGCCGGAAGAGCTGCGCGGCGCCGCCGTCATTCGCGAGGTTCACATGTATGGGCCAGCTTTAGGGATCGGAGAAGGCAGCCAGGGAGAAGCGCAACATCGGGGAGGAGGGGCGCGTCTGGTGGAGGAAGCGCGCCGCCAGGCGCGTGAGGCAGGCTATCGGCGCCTGGCTGTGATCGCCGCCGTCGGCACGCGCGGCTACTACCGCAAGCTCGGCTTCACCCTGGGCGACCTGTACATGCACCACAATCTTTAACCTGGCGCCTTAAGCCGGCCGAGAGCCAAAACCCGCAGCCTCTGCACCCCTCCCTCTGCAAGCGCCCGTCAGAGATCGCGCGTCTCCGCTTCGGACGGTTCCGCAGATTCGCTCGCCGTCCGCGCGTAGAACCGCAGGAGCGTGCTCCCATAACGACGCTCATCGTCGAGCTGTAAGGAGCGCAGGAGCACCTCCTCCGCCTCGCGCGGGTGGATCTGGACGATGGCCAGGCCCTCAACGCTGAGGAGATCGGGATGCTCGTCTACCGCCATCAGGGCGCGCCGCCATAACCCCTGATATTGCGGCGGCGCGATGTAAATGAAGTCGAAAGGGCCGACATCCGCTCGGCGCAAGTAGGCGAACGCGTCGCCATGAACCACCTCGGCGCTAGCGGCCAGACCGGTATCCTGCAAGTTGCGGCGGATGGTCTGTAGCGCCCGCCGGTCCCGTTCCACGAACGTACAATGAGCGGCCCCGCGGCTCAGCGCCTCGATGCCAACCCCGCCGGTCCCCCCGAACAGATCAAGCCATCGGCTGCCAGCGACCTGCATCTGCAAAATATCGAACAGCGCTTCCTTGACGCGATCGGTGATCGGGCGCGTTGCATCGCCCGGGACCGCGCTCAGCCGCCGCCCCTTGGCGCGCCCGGCGATCACGCGCACGGTTGCCTGCCTCCACCGGAAGCGGCCAGATCACGAGCTTTCATCGCCTCCCCTCCCGCTTCGCCGACCGCATTATATCATCGCCAGGGATTGGCGCACCTCGACCTTTTACA
>FWPU01009366.1_pt1 | contig 15534 bp, 12 predicted proteins | sample 2228361 | NCBI WGS metagenome assembly FWPU01 (sample SAMEA103939777, study PRJEB20133) | metagenome
AGGCCGAGGCCAAGAAAAAGGCCGAAGAGGAGGCCAGGAGAAGGGCCGAAGAAGAGGCCCGATTCAAGGCCGAGGAGGAGGCCAGAAAGAAGGCCGCCGCGGAGGCCGAGGCCAAGAAAAAGGCCGAAGAGGAGGCCAGGAGAAGGGCCGAAGAAGAGGCCCGATTCAAGGCCGAGGAGGAGGCACGGAAGAAGGCCGCCGCGGAGGCCGAGGCAAGGAGAAAGGCCCTGGCGGACGCGTCACCGGTTCACAGGGAAATCCAGGAAGCGGTCCGCATGACCAACGAGGCCGCGCCCATCTTCAAGGAGGTAGCCGGCAAGGCCGGCGATCTACCCGACGACAATGATGCCTTGAAATCTCTCCTTGAAAAGGCCCGGCGTGCCGCCGGCCTGTTGTCGGACGCAAGGACGATTTACGCGCGCGTCAAGGGCAAATCGACCGACCCCGCCTTGATCGAAAGGCGTATCGACGCGCTCGACGAATGCGTCGACACCATGATAGCCATCATCAAGGACATCAGGGAGATGCTGGAATAGCAGATGCCCGCGATACGCCGCATATGGCCCGCTGCGCTGGCATTGATCGCCTCTTGTGGATCGACAGGGGATCCCGCACCGGGCAGATTCGTCCCCGATCAGGCGCGTCCGTTCCTATCCGCGGCGCCTCCCGCCGAGGGGAACGCGGTCCCCAAGTTGCCTGCCCCCCCTGAGCCGGCGCTGGCGGCGGGAGACGTGCTGGCCATCTACGTCTACCAGCAGCCGGATCTCACGATCGAGGTCCGCGTTCCTCCGGCTGGATTTTTCACCTTCCCGCTGATCGGCGCCGTGGAGGCCGCGGGCCGCCCGACGGCCGAAGTGGAACGCGAGATACGCGACAGGCTCGCGAAGGATTTCCTGTACGACCCGATGGTAACCGTCACAGTAAAGGAATACGCCAGGAGGATGGTATACATCCTGGGCGGCGTGCAGAAACCCGGCGGCTACGAGATGTCCCCCCGCCAGGGGATGACGATCCTCCAGCTCATAGCAAGCGCCGAGGGCTTCACGGACCGCGCCTGCAAGGAATACGCCCAGATCGTGCGGCGGCGCGGCCGCGACCGCGAGGTCATCCGGCTCTCGGTGGCGGAGGTGGAGCGTCAGGTGGCGCGAGGCCGGCCGGAGGCGGATCTGGAACTCCACCCCGACGACCTCGTGGTGATCCCATCCTCCGCGCGCGTATTCTATGTCCTCGGGCAGGTGAAGAACCCGGGCGCCTTTCCCCTCCCGGTGGACACCCGCGTCACCGTCTCGATGGCCGTCAGCCAGGCGGGCAGCTACACCAAGTTCGCCTCCACTGGGCGCATCCAGGTCCTACGCCAGCCGCCCCTGGGCGATCCGGTCAAGCTGACGGTGGATCTCGACGAGGTGATCGAAGGCCGCCTGGAGAAAGACGTTGAGCTCCAGCCTGGCGACGTCATCTGGGTGCCCGAGCGCGGCATCTTCTAGATGAACAGGGCGCACTGGCTCTGGATCTCGTTATTGACCATCTGGGCGCTCACGCAGCTCTTTTACGGCGCGGTGGCGCCCTGGGCCCAGGCGGCGTCCGCCGCCGCCCTCGGGGCGCTTTACCTGGTCGCGCGGGTGGTCATCCCCGAGCCGCTCAGGATATCCCGCGCGGCGCTCGCATGGATGGCGGCCGTCGCGGCGGTCTTCCTGGTCCAGTTCCTGCCGATCCCGTTCCTCTTTCCGCACGCGTCGGCGATGAGACGCGCCCACGGCGTGGGGCTCATGTGGCCAGGAACGGCCGACGCGCACCAGACGGCGCGGGTCCTCGCGCAGGCATGCGCATACGTCCTTTCGGCCCTCCTGGTGCTCAAGCTCCGCCAAAGCGGCCTCCGCTCCAGCGGCGTCCTCAAGGGCGCCGTCGCGGTGCTGGCGCTCCAGGCTCTGTACGCCGCGGCGCAGGCGGCGTTCGACATGAAGGAGATACCCTTCTACGGCCCTCGCCATTACACGGCGGCCAGCGGCACGCTGGTCAACCGCAACAACTTCGCGGGGCTCATGGCGATGGGGATCGCCGCGGCCGCGGGGCTGGCCTGCCTCAACTTCATCTACGGCCGGAGGCGCCCCGGCGAACCCATCTGGAACCGCCGGATCGAGACCGGTCTCTTGTGGGGCCTGGCGGGGGCTCTCTTCGCGGCGGGGATCGTCATGTCGCAGTCAAGGGGGGGCGCCGTGGCCGCCCTCGTGGGGCTGGCGGCGCTGCCTTTTCTCTGGAGGGGGAAGGCCAGCGCCGCGGGCGTCCTGTCGCTGCTCGTGGCCGGCGCGGCGGCGGTGCTCTTGGCCCATCCGGGCGGGCTCATCGAACGGTTCGGGCGCATGGATCCTTTCGAACTCACCTCCGACCAGCGCGTGCGGCTGTGGGAGACCACCGCGGCGGCCTCACTCCGACAGCCCGTGCTCGGCTTCGGCGCGGGGACACACAAGATCGCATACCATCCGTTCCAGCCGGTCGACATCCCGGGCCAGCCGGACCACGCCCACAGCGAGTACGTGAACGCGTTCTTCGAGGGAGGCGCGGTCCTGACGCTCGTGCTGCTGGCGGGGCTGGCCGCGTGGTTCGTGCGGGTCTGGCGCGGTCTGAAGGCCCTCCAGGGCCCGGACCGGATCGCTCCGCTGGCGGCGATGGCCGCGGTCCTCGCCGAGGCCGTGCATTCCCTGGTGGACTTCGACCTGCGGATAACGTCGGCGGGGATGCTCTTCGGCATGATGGTCGCGGTGGGGGCCTCCAAGCTGCGGGCGGGCGCCGTCTGGCGGCGCGACTGGGTACCGGGGGCGGCCGGGCTTGCGGCCGCGGCGGCGCTGGCGATCCTGCCGCTCGATCCAGGACCGCGGCTTGAAGGCTCGGAGGAGGCGCTCAAGCGCGCGGCGGGTCTTTCCCCCTACGATCACCGCGTCGCCTGGAAGCTTGCGCGGCGCGCGCAGGAGCGCGGCGACCGGGAGGAAGCCGACCGGCGGTTCCTCGTCGCGGCCGATCTCTGGCCCGCGCATGGCGACGTTCAACGCGAGGCCGGGCTGTGGTTCTGGGAAGGTTACGAGGAGACGGGCGATCTTGATTTCCGCAATCGGGCCTCGCTGTGCCTGGGAAGGCTTTTCCTGCAGAGGCCCCAGGCGGCGTGCGAGGTGATGGAGGAAATCTGGGATCCCGACCGGCCGCTGGTGGATTACGAGGCGCTGCTGCCGCCGGCCCCCGCTCCGGCGGCCCACATGGCCGGCTTCCTGGTCCGCCGGGCGCTCTGGACCGAGGGGATGGCTCTCTTCGACAAATTCTGCGGGGGAAACGCTGCGGCGCACGACGTCTTCGCGGCGGCCCTGGAATCGGCCGGCCAGTGGGGACTCGAGGCGGTCGTCCGCGAACGCCGGCTGGCGGTCGAATCCGACGCCTGGGCGCACGCGGCGGCTGCGCGGGCATGGCTGAGGCTGGGTGAGCTCTCCAAGGCCCTGGAACGGGCCGAGATGGCCTCGCGGATAGAGCCGCTGGGACCGGCCTGGCACGCGTTGAGGGGAGACGTCCTGCGGGCCCGCGGCCGGCGCATGGAGGCGGCGGAGGCCTACGGGGAGGCGATCCGCGCGGCGCCCATGGAGCTCGGCTATCGGATGGCGCGGGCCTCGACCTACCTGGAACTGGAGATGCCCTCCCCCGCCGCGGAGGATTTCAGAGAGATACTGCGCTCCCGTCCCGACGACAGGAGAGCGGTACTGGGCCTTGCCCGCGCGCTCCTGGCGCTGGGAAACCGCGCCTCCGCGCGAATCGTGCTCGACGGGTTCCTCTCGCGTCTTCCAGGCGACGCGGAGGCGAAGCGCCTGCGCGAATCGATCAGGGAATGACCGCCGCCCGCTCGACTTCCCGAGCGGTTACGCCTGCGGCGCGGCGGCTTTGTCCTGGGCGGCCTTCTTCTTGGCGAGGGCCTGGTGGTACTCCGCCCAGCGGCGCTTCTGGCCGGCGATTATCCTGGCGCGCGCCTCGGGGGAGAGGCGGCGCCTGGCTTTCTTGGGGGGACGGCCGGGCTTCCTGCCGGTCTTACGGCCGGGCTTCGCCTCGCCGAGGAGTTTCTCGATCTTCCTCTCTATCTTGGCTAGCCGCGCCGCCAGGCGATCTCGCTCCTCCCTGAGCGGAGCGACCTTCTCCTCCTTCCTCTTCTGCTTGATCAACGCCTTCAGGTCCTCCACCGAGAGTCCGGCCAACGCCCGCTTGGAGATAGCCATGTAAAATCTCCCAAACTTACCCGGTCGAATCCCCTGCAACGGCATGTTACAAGCCACTTATGCCTCGCGGACCAGCCTGATTACTACCGAAAAGGCCATGTTATTGCCAGATAATTTTAACGTCTCGACAACTAACATCGGTTGAAAACCGGTTAAGTGCCGCAAACCTATCCGCAACCGCCGTCAATCGTAGGGCTCCACCATGCTCTCGTCTATCTCGAGGCTCACCGCGCGGCCGATGAAGTGGACGCGCAGGAGCAGGCGGGGTCCGGATGGGACCTTCAGGAGCTCGCCATGGAGCCCCCTGAGCGGGCCCCTTGCAACCCTCACGGGGCGGCCCGCCTCCGACCAGCGGACCTCGATCAGGCGATCGTCCGCCGCCAGCGCCCGCGCCACGCCTTCGAGCTCCTTTCTCAGGCGCTCCTGGTCCGGCGTCTTCAGTATCCCGGCGACCCTCTTGGATTCATATACCACCCGGTCCTCCGCCGAGCCGACGTCGTAAAAGACGTACCCCGGGAATAGCGGGACGTTGAACCACCTGATCTGCCGCTTTCCCACGTTACGGCGCCGAATCATCGGCAGATAATGTGGTATCCCTTTCTCGTCGAGGAATTCGACCAGCTTCTTCTCCGCCCGCGCCTTGGTGTGCGCCGCGCCCCACGCCCTGGCGGCCGGCAGCAGGGCCGGTTCATCCCCGGATCCAGAGGACATCCCTAGCCCGCGGATTCGTCCTTGTCGGAACCGTAATACGAATGATAGTAATAATAATGGTGACCGTAGTAACCGTATCCGTACGAGCTCCCCCGGCCCTCAATGCAATTCAGCACCGCGCCCAGCATCCTGACTCCCAGGCCCGCCAGCCTTCGGCAGGCGTGGCGCGCCGGGCCGCGGCCCGTCCTGCCCTCCCTTACCACCAGGAGCGCGCCGTCGGCGCGCGACGCGATCAGGGAAGATTCCGCCGCCGGGATCACGGGGGCGGAATCTATTATCACGACGTCGTAGCGCTCCCGCGCCGACCTGAGCGCCCCCTCGAATCTCGGCGAGCCGGCCAGCTCCGCGGCCCCGGTGGTCCCCTTCCGGGCGCCGACCACGTCCACGCCGGCGATCCTGCTGGCCCTCGCCGCCGCCTCCAGCCCCGCCGCTCCCGACAGCACGTCCTCCAGCCCGGGGCCCTCGCCCTCGGCGAACCGGCTCATCATCGGCCGGCGCATGTCCGCGTCGAAGAGCAGCACGCGGCGGCCCTCCATCGCCAGGACCTGCGCGAGGTTGAGCGCCACCGTGCTTTTGCCCTCCTCGGGCAGCGCGCTGAGGACCGCGATCACCTTGGCATCGGGAGAGACGCGGCGCAGGCGCGCCACGACCTCCGTCCGCAGGCCCCGGAACGACTCGAGATCGGCGACGCTCGATCCCTTGTCCAGCAGGAGAGGCCCGTCGTCGGCGGCGCCGGCCGAAAGCCGCGGTATCGCCGAGAGGACCTCCAGTCCGACGAAGGCCTCCACCTCCTCCGCGGAACGGATACGGTTGTCCAGCTGGTCCATCAGGAACATCGCCCCGAGCCCCAGCATCAATCCCAGCGCCGACCCGAGCGCGAGATTCAGGCTCACCTTGGGCTTGTAGGGAACCGTGGGGACCCGCGCCGGATCGACGACCCGCACGCTGGCAAGGCCCGTGCCGGATGTCGCCGCCACGTCCCCGTGCCGCCTGAGATACTCGCCGTACAAGTCCTTGGCCGCCTTGAGCTCTGCGTCCAGCTTACGGTATTCCGCCAGCCCCTTGCCGGCCTCCGCGATCTCGGCCTCCAGGCGCTTTAGTTCCTCCACGAGCGCCGCCTCCTCCAGCTCCGCCGACTTGAGATCGGTCTCCAGCGCCCTGAGCGTCCCGTCGGCCGCCTCCAGGATCTCCCGCTCGATCGATTTCATCTCCTCCGTCATCTGGCGGATCCGGGGGTGCCCCTCCTTGAGCACGGTCCCCTCCCGCGCGAGATTCTCCGCCAAGCGGTTGCGGTCCTGCGCCAGCCTCTCCAGGTGCCTCGTTTCGTTGAAAGTCCTGTGGAAAAGCACGCCCGGCGCGTCAGCCCGGTATGAGCCCAGCGCGTCGAACTCCGCCGCCAGGCGGACCTTGGCCAGGCGTCGGTCCGAGAGCCGCTCGTTCACCTTGCGCCAGTCGTCAAGAAGCGATTTGTACCGCTCCTCCACGTCTATGAACCCGTGGGCCTGGTTGAACTCCAGCAGCGCCTTGTCGGCCTTGTCGACCCGCTTGCGTATCTCCGGAAGCGCCTCGCGCGTGAGGGTCTCGGCGGCTGAGCTCTTTACGTCCTTGAGGCGCCGGTTGGCGCTCTCCAGGTAGACCGAAACCAGCGCGTTGACGACCTGCGCCGCCTTCTTCGGGTTCTCGTCGACGAAACCGACCTTGAGTATGAAGCTCGTGCGTACCTTCTCCACCTCCACATGATTTCCCAGGGCCTTGATCGGGTCCGGCTGCGATTCGTATTCGCGCCGTATGGCCTCCGGCAGGGCCTTCAGCAGGGCGTCCAGCGTCGATGGGCTCGTCAGCAGGCTCTCCTGAGTCCTGTAGTAATTCTCCCACATGTACGCCCCGGCCCAGAAGCGCGAATCGTCGACGGACGACGGCACCACCGGCGTCTCGGGACGCACCTCCAGCGTCGCCTGGGGGCGGTAAAGGCGCGGCGCCGTGAATGTGTAGACCGCCGTGCCGCAGGCCACGAGCGCCCAGACGGCCGCCAGCACCCGCCAGCGCCGTCTGAGTATGATCAGGCCTCGGCGGATCGACGCGCCCGCGTCCGTTTCTATCTCCGCGATCTGAGGCTGATGCTCCATGGCGGAAAAGGAGAATCTAACCGAAATGCGCGGCCGAATCAAAGCGATTCCGCAGGCCCGCGGCGACAGGCGCCCGGGCCTCAGAACGTGACTGCCGCGCCCACGGAAATTATGCCGTCCACGAAGTCGATGTTGGTCCCGTCGATCTTGCCCTGCCTGTACGTCGCCGTGGCGTCCAGCACCAGGTTGTCGAAAACCGTGTAGTTGGCCCCCGCGGAGATGCTGCCGTACTCCCGGTCCGCGTAATCAGGGCTCTGAACGAGGTCGTACTGCCCGCGGATCGTCACCTTCAGCTTTTCCGCGGCCGCGTAGTCCAGACCGCCGGCGGCCCGGTTCACGATCGCGTACGAACTCCACGACCCGAACGAGACGCGGCGGGTGAAATCGAAATGTATCGTCACCCGTTCGCTGGCCTCGAACCTCAGTATCGCCGACACGTCACCGGTCGTCCTCCTCTGGCTCTTGATGCCGAGCTCGCTCACCGAATCGCTCGCGGCCCGGGTGACGCCCGCCAGGAGGGACATGTAAAGCTTCTGGTGCGCGTCTCCGCGGAACCCGCCCCGGACGTAATAACCCTCCACGTCCGGCATCCCCGGATGCTCGTCGTCGGTCGGATCGTTGGTGTAATCGATCCCCAGGATCCCGCCGTCCACGAGGACCTGGATGCCGGAGGGCAGCTCGTATGAACCCAAGAGCCCCGCCCGCCAGCTCAGGTTGTCCGATCCCTCGAAAATGTCCTCGTCGAACTTTACGTATTGTATCTCGCCGTTGGCCTCCACCATCACGACCTTGGTGACCCAGACCGAAACCCGCGGCACGGTCGTGGTCACTATCCTCTCGACGCGCTCTACTATGGTCGGATCGATGTACGGATCGCTCTCCCTGCGGAATATCTCCGAAAGCTCCACCTGCACGTCCGAGCCCGCCCAACGCGCCCTGCCGAAGAGGCGCTCCTCGTGCCCCGACGCGTCATCCTCGTGGACGTAGTAGTTGTAGTTCGCCTGGAGATCCAGCGCGGCGTCGAAGTTCTCCTCGGCGTAGTCGAGCCTGACGTTGCCGAACGTCACGAATATCGTGTCGTCCTTCTCGTCCTCGTCCTGGAGATAGACGTTCGAATCCCAGAAAACCCGCTCGCCCGCGAAGAAACGCACGTCCAGCGGCTTCGGGCTCAGCGGAGCCTTCTCCTGCTCCAACTGGCGCACGACACGATCCATCCATTCGCGGCCGTAATCCTGTCCCCACGCCGAGGAGACCGCAAGGGCGAACAACGCGACAGCCGACGTCAGCGCCGTCTTCATCGCCTACCCCCAATATAGACCAAGGACCTCTCCCCGGTCTTCGGCGTCTTGCCTCCCCACGCCCGTTCCCTTGGACTATAACACAAGGTCCGATCATGTCAAACATTAGTCACTAAAAACAGACCGCCGCGCCTACAGACAGTATCACGTCCACGAACTCGCCTCCGGAAGCGGGCTTCGGATCCCGTTCCCCGGCCCGGACGGTCGCCCCCGCGGTGAGGGCCACGAACTGCTGGACCTTCCACTCCAATCCCGCCGAAACACTACACAGCCGCCTCTCCTCTCCCCAAGCCCCTTTGACCCTGTCGTATTGCCCCCTCAACCGCGCCATGACGCCTTCGAACAACTCGTATTCACCGCGGGCCGCCAACCTGTCGGTCACCTGGAACGGCGACCCGCCCGAGGAGAATCCGAACCTCCTGGTGTAGTCCGCCAGGAAGGCCAGCCTTTCGGACGCCTCCCAACGGAGATGGACGTCGAAATCCCCAGTGGCGTGCCCCTCGGCCTCGCCGGTCGCCGGGGACCTGTCGGCCTTGATCGCCGCCGCCCCGGCCCACGCGTCGAGCCGCAGTGAACTCGTGAGATCCCCGCGCGCACCCAGGCGCGCGAACCAACCTCGAGCGTCCGGCGGCGATCCCGGTTCCTCCTCGTAGTCGATCGCGACGTATCCGCCCTGCGCCGCGACGTCGAAGCCGGGCGCCATGGCGGCGGCCAACCCGAGCGCCGCCCGCCCGGTCTGGTTGTCCAGCGCCTTGAAATCCTCGTCGCGGAACCGTACGATCTGGGTCTCCGCGCCCGCCTCGACCGAGAAGACCATGCCCAAAGGGAGGGAGGCCCGCGGATAGAGGCCGGCCATGGCGCGCTCCACCCGCTCGGCCACCTCGGGGTCGGTGAACGGATCGCTCTCCCGGCGGAGTATCGCCGCCAGCTCCCCGGCGAAGGCCGGGTGCTGTAGCCGCCCGCGGCCGAAGAAGCGCTCCTCGTGGTCCGAGGCGTCCTCCAGCCTCGCGTACGCGCTGTAGTTCACCATGGCGTCCGCCTCCACGTCGAACATGGGCTCGGCGTACTCCATGCGCGCGCGCCCGTAGGTGACGAAGACGGTGTCCGAACGCCGTTTCTTTTCCGTAAGGAACACGTTCGAATCCCAGTACACGAGCTCGCCGGCGTCGATCTTGAGCCCGACGGGCGCCGGTTCAAGGGGAACGGCGTCGTCCTCCAGGCGCTGTGAAACCTCGTCGATCCAAGCCCTTCCGAAGTCCTGCGCGCCCAGGGCGGTTGGGAAGCATAGCGTGCAGAAGACCCCCGCGGCGACGGCCGATTCCCTCACGGTTCCGCCCCGGATATTGAACGCGCCGAGAGCCTGCTGCGCGCGAAAACCGTGGGCCGTGCGCTACTGTCCTGAGGGGCTAATCGGGGAGAGGAAGCGCACCGTGGCCGAATCGATCGCCTCCGCGCCCACGAACGGATCGTTGTCGAATACCCTTCTGACGCGCGGCCTGACGCGTCGCTGGACGGTCTTGCGGACGTCGGGGCGCGCTTCGCGGGCCTTCTGGGCTTGGCGTGCCGCCTCGCGCAGCGATTCAAGAGTCTTGTCTGGATCCTGCTCCTGAAGGCGGACGCGAACCGGTGTCGTTCCCAAGTCGGCGACCGGGATCGTCGCGGGGGATTCCACCGAGGATTCTCCCACCAAGAGCCGCCGCCGGCCGTGCGTGGAGAGTACGATCGTGTCGCCCTTCTTCTCGGCTCGTACGCCGGGCTCCAGGGCCAGTGTCCGGCCGGGCGCCGCCTCGATCTCCAGTACCGCCGCAAGAGGCTCCACGACCGAGCCCGACACCAGGATCGACGCGCCTCCTGCGTCCTTGAGCTGGAGCACAGGACCCTGAACCAGCGCGTCGCCCACACGCACGCCCTCGGCCTCAAACCTTACGGCGGGCGCGGACGAGATGACCGTCAGAAACGCGGCTCCGGCTGCAGCTGCCTTCATATGCACACCCCCGGGTTTCAATGGGAAGGATATCGGATCCAGCGCCGTTGCGTCAACAAAATTCCGAAACCGCACGCGCACGCCGTCAGGCGGTCGGGGGGGCCGGGGGCGACTCCTTCGGCTTGGCCTTCTCTATGACCTTGCTCAGCGAGAGGCCTATCTTGCCCTCGGAAGGTTCCAACTTGACGACCTTCACCTCGACCACGTCGCCAGGCCCTAGGCCGGCCATCTCGCTCTCGCGGTCCATCTTGGATATGTGGAGGAGGCCCTCCAAGTCCTTTTCCAGTTCCACGAACGCCCCGAAGCTCACCATCTTGGTTATCTTGCCGGCCATGACGTTGCCCACCGCGTAACGCTGGGGGATGGTGGTCAGCCAAGGATTCTCCACAAGCTGCTTGAGCCCGAGGGCGATCCGTTTCTTCTCCTTGTCCACGGATATGATCTGGACGTCGATCTTGTCGCCCTTGTGAACCACCTCGCCGGGGTGGACGACCTTCCTGGTCCAGGACATGTCGTTTATGTGGAGGAGCCCGTCGATGCCGTCCTCCAGCTCCACGAAGGCTCCGTAGCTGGTGGTATTGCGCACCTTGCCGGTGACCTTCATGCCCGGCTTGTACTTCTCGTCGACCTTGTCCCATGGGTTGGCCTCGGTCTGTTTGAGGCCGAGGGAGAGTTCCTGCTTCTCGGTGTCCACGCCCAGTACGACCACCTCCACCTCCTGTCCCGGCTGGAGCACCTCCGACGGGTGGTTGATCCTCTTGGTCCACGACATCTCGCTGATGTGGACGAGCCCTTCGATCCCGGCCTCGAGCTCCACGAAGGCTCCGTACGGCATGAGGTTGACCACCCTGCCGCGGACGCGCTGGCCCGGGGTGTACTTGGCTACCACGCGCTCCCAGGGGTTGGGCTGCAGCTGCTTGATGCCAAGGGCTATCCTTTCGGTGGCGCGGTCGACCTTGAGCACCTTGACCTGGATCTCCTGCTCCAGCTTGACGACCTCGCTCGGGTGGTTGATGCGGCCCCAGCTCATGTCGGTTATGTGGAGCAGTCCGTCGATGCCGCCGAGATCGACGAACGCGCCGAAATCGGCGATGTTCTTGACGACCCCGCGGCGGACCTCGCCCTCCTTTATCTCGCTCAGCAGCCGCTGGCGCGCCTCCGCGCGCTGCTCCTCGATGAGGCGGCGGCGGGAGACGATTATGTTCATCCTCTTCTCGTCGATCTTGAGGATCTTGCACTCGACGGTCTTGCCCAGGAGCTCCCCTATGTCCTCCACCCGGCGGACGTCCACCTGCGAGGCGGGGAGGAAGACGGGTACTCCCACGTCCACCAGCAGGCCGCCCTTGATCTTGCGGATGACGCGGCCGCTGATGACGTCGCCCTCCTTGTTCTGCGTGATGATGCGTTCCCAGCCTCGTATCTTGTCGGCCTTCTGCTTCGAGAGCGCTATCACCCCGGACTCGTCCTCCACCGATTCCAGGAAGACCTCTATCTCGCGTCCCAGTTCCAGGTCCTCGGGGCGGACGAAGTCGTTCTTCGGGACGACGCCCTCGGACTTGTAGCCTATGTCAACCAGCACGTCGTCGCCGACGACGTTGAGTATGCGTCCTTTTATTATTGTGTCCGCGGTGAAGTTCTTCACCGATTCCACGTAGAACTTCTCGATCTCCGCCTGATCCTCGACCTTCACGTATTCCTTGGCGAGCCTGTCGGCCTCGGTTTCCGAGATGCTGAGAGACTTCACGAGCTTGCGGTTCGACATCCTTTCATTTCTCCTTTCATCGCGAGGATCGCGTCGCGGACGCGGTCCCCTGCGCCCGGTTCCGGTTCCAGCGGCTTCCCGAAGGCGATCCTGATCCGGCCGAAAGGCCGGGGTGGTCCGCCCTTGGGCCAAACCCTGTTCGCGCCCTCGATGAGGACCGGGACGATCGGAACGGAGGCGCGCCCGGCAAGCATGCCGATGCCGGCCTTCATGCGTCCGACCGATCCGTTCAGCGTCCTCGTGCCTTCCGGAAAGACCAGAAGGGCCGCCCCGGCCTTGAGCCTCGCTATGGCTTCTTTCACCCCCTTCACGTCCGCCGCGTCCCGGTCTATCGCGAACGCGTTGCAGCGGGCGATTAAGGCCCCGAAGGCCGGGTTGCGAAAGAGCGACCTCCTCGCCATGAAGTGCATCTCCCGCGGGAGGCACGCCGCGACGAGTGGCGGATCCAGGTAGCTCTGGTGGTTGGCCGCCAGCAGGACGCCGCCCCTGGCGGGGACGTTGTGGGTCCCCACGCACCTCAGTCCCCAGAGGGCGGCGCCGCCGACGCGGATCAGCGCCTTGCAGGCGAGCCACCACCAGCGCATCAGCGGGACCCGATCGAGGCGATGATTTTAGCCACGACCTCTTCCGGGGTCAAGTCGGACGTGTCTATGACCACAGCGCCCTTCGGGCGCACCAGGGCCCCGACAGGGCGGGACATGTCCTCGGCGTCACGCCGCTCCATGGCGCGGCGCACTTCCTCCGGATCGCCCCCCTCGTCGCGGTGGCGACGCCGGGCGCGGATCTCTATGGAAGCGTCCAGGTAGAACTTGTATTCCGCGTCGGGGAACGCCTCCGACCCCTGGTCTCGCCCCTCCGTCACTAGCCCCCCGTCGCGGCCCAGCTCACGCTGCATCCGCACCAGCTCCGCCCTGCACTCCGGCGAGTCGGCGATGTGGCGCACCGCGGCGGTTATCTCGGGCCTGCGGATCGCCTCACTGACGTCCTGGCCGTCGCAAGTGACCCTTGCGCCGTCCACGGTGATGCGGGTCTCCCGGATCATGCTGGCGATCCGCCGAGGGTCGGATATCCCCAGGCGCCGGGCCTTCAAGGCCGTCGCCCGGTACATCGCGCCCGTGTCGAGGAAACGGAATCCCAGCCTCTCGGCCACGAGCCGGGCCACCGTGGTCTTCCCGGCCCCGGCGGGCCCGTCGATTGTTATGATCGGCTTCCGGCGCACGGCGTCGCATCACCCGCAACTGTTAACGTTTTCGCGTCGCTGAAACGTTAACAGTTCGGCGGGGCACTTTACCACGCCTCCGGTGTATCCTTGGACGAGGCGGCTTCCGAGCGCGGGTCCCGCGAACACCGGGCTTGGCGGACACCTTCCGGCGGGGATATCTGCGCGCCTTGGTTTTCGATACCGGCGCCGCGCGCGCCCTCTTGCCGGCGGACCTGCGACTCGAAGCGGCCCTCCGACGGCGGGCGGGCCTGGTCTTCCCCGCGGTCTTCCTACGCGGCGCCCGTCCGGCCTTACGCTCCGTACGTCGCGCCGGTCCGCGTCCACGAGCAGGCCATCGTCGTTTCCCGCCGCCTTCCTTGCGGGGCGCGCCGAAAATCCAATTCGTCAGCGTTCCACCCAGCGCGTGGGCGATATGGGCAGCGATCAACCGGACCTCGTCAGGCTGGAACTTCGTCTGGCCCATCGAGCCCAGCGCCCTCTCCAGTTCCCCGCGCAGGACCGCACGCATGACCTCGGTGCGGGCCGCGGAATCCTGTATGCCGGCCAGCTCCCGGCGCAGATCCCCGATCACGCCGCTCTTGACGCGGTCGGCGGTCGCCTCGGCCACCCGTTCCGCCAGATCCGGCGGCGCCGGCGGGCGAGAAACCTCCACGCGGCGGGCCACGGAATCGGCGATCTTCTCCGCAAGGTCCTCCGCGACGGACACCGGCGGACCGGTCTTGCGGCGGCCCTCTGCCGCGTCCGAAGCCGGAGCGCCCAGCAGGACTGCCCAGGGCCGGGCCGCCCGGAACCGCCTGGCCGCATCCTCCCTGATGAGGTTCACGGACGCCTTGTCATGCGCGGCGTCAACCACCTCCGCCAGGCGTCGCTCAAGCCGTCCGGCCATCTCGGTCCATTCGGCCGACAGCCTGGAAACTATCAGGCGCAGCAGCTCCACCCTGGCCTCGGGCGCCTCGCCCGCACCGTCGGGGACCCTGCGGATCATCCGCTCCATCTCGAGAGGGAGATCCACCAGCAGCGACGGCACCACGGCGCGCGCCGTGGCGGCGGCTATGTCCTCGAAGGTCAGCGTTTCCGGCGCACGCCGCGCCACCGGCACCGTCCCGCGTATCTCTTCGAGGATTTGATCCACCTGGCGGCGGATCTTGTCCTCCAGCTCCACGTGCCCTGAATCGCCTTCCATGCCCACCCCCGCGTCGTTCCCTAATTATATCGCCCCCTCCAGGCCGACGGATTCACTAATTCCCGCGGCCGGCCCGTTCCCCGCACGCCGGCGGATCAGAACGCGACCAATCCGGTCGCATCCAGCGCAGATTAACGGCGGTTCTGATCCTACCGGCGGCCGAATAGCCTGCCGAAGAAGCCGCGCTTACGGGGCTGTTGCCCCTTCGGCTCTTGCGGCTGGACGGCCTCGGAGGGACCGGCCTGTTCGCCCTGCCCGATTTCCTGAGCACCGTCCGCTTCGTCCGCGGGCACCGCGGGCAACACCAGGCCTGGGGTTTCCGAGGCGTCATCCGCGACCGGGACCGCCTCGGCGGGCTGCGCCTCGACTTCCGGCGCGGCCGCCTCATCCGCCACCACCGGCCTCACCGTTCCGCCCATCTCCAGGATCGTGTCGTCCGCGGGCAGGTGGCCTTCGACTTCGGCGGGGGCGGGTATGGACTCTATGGCCGGGACTTCGCCGGAGGCCGCCCGTGCCTTTTCCAACACTTCCTCGGGCGACTTGGGCGTCTCCGCGATCGCCTCCGGGGAACCGGGAATGACATGGGGAGGCACCTCCGGCTGGGGCTTTCCTACGATATCGACCAGTCGGTGCACGCGGTCGGTAAGCCCCTTGAGCGCGAACGCGAGGCTGTCGAAATTACGCGCCAGATCCTCCGCGATATAGCGCACCTCGTTGGCGCGGCCGCCGGCGTCGCCCTCCTCCTTTTGCTCCGGTTGGGCGGACTTCGCGGCATCCATTTGCCGGCGCAGCTGCACATTCTCGGACCGCGCCGCCGCGAGTTCCGATTCGAGTCTGGAGATGGCGGCGTCCTTCTCCGCCGCGGCGGCCGCCACGGATGCGGTGTCCTTCTGCGCGTCCTGCATGCTCTCGAATTGCCTGAGCAGTTCGCCGTACTTCTGGTCGGCATCCAGTACGTTCTTCTCCAGTTGTCTGATGCGCGCCTGGGCGGCGGTCAGGCGTGC
>FWPU01009375.1_pt1 | contig 15516 bp, 11 predicted proteins | sample 2228361 | NCBI WGS metagenome assembly FWPU01 (sample SAMEA103939777, study PRJEB20133) | metagenome
GGCCGCAGACGAAATAAGCCCCTGACATCACCAGGAACGGCCGGTTCCGCATCGCCTGGCCGAGCACCTCGCGCATCGAGGTCGTTGTTGTGCTCCGCGCCGGCATCTTGTCGGCGCCACCGGCCCAATAGGCCGCGGGCAGCATCACGGCCGCCATCAGCACGAACAGCAGCATGCCGATCTGCCACGGCTGGTGCGCCAGCACGGCCTGGGTCGTGATCGGAACGACGAGCGTGCCGAGCGATCCGGCCGCGGAGACAACTCCGAGCATCACGCTTCGCCGCGCCTCCGAGACTGCGCGCACGCATGCAGTCATCGCCAATGACGTCGCGGTGCATGACAAGGCAATGCCGGTCAACGCGCCGGCGACGATCAGATCGAACGTCCCTTGCGCCGCCGCCATGATGCCAAGGCCGACCACGTAGATCGCCGCTCCGGCCGTCATCGTGATGCGAAGACCGAATCGGTCGGCGATTGCGCCGACCAACGCCTGCGTGAGTCCCCAGACAATGTTCTGTATCGCCAACGCCAGCGTAAAATTGGCCGCCGTCACCGCGAGGTCTTGGGTGATCGGCGTCAGAAACAGTCCGAAACTCTGGCGTATTCCCATGCCCAGCGCGAGCAGCAAGGCGGTTCCGATTAGAATCAGCCGAGCCTGGCTGCTGCTTGCGGCGATGATCCGTGACATTCGGGGGACATTCCTAAGGGCGGTGATATTGGGCGACTTTCTTCATTCAACGGGCGACACCGCCCAAGCTCTATCATAGCCGCACGCCCGGCGTCGCAGGCCGTGCTGGCCTGGGCCCGCAGTGCCTGGCCCGTCCGGGGGGGGGGGTGACAACGAATTGATCGCGCGTGGGTTGGCGCGGTTCGAGCCGGATGAGACGCGACGAAACATCGTTGTCGAGGGCATCGATGTTTACAGACTGCTCGATCGGGAATTTCGGATCGGCTCCGTGCGGCTGCGCGGCTCGGATATTACGAGACCTTGCCATGTCCCGTCGGCCGCAGCGGGTAAGACCGGGCTCAAGGAGGCATTTCACAACCGCGGCGGAATCCTCGCCGAGATTTTGTCGGACGGCCTTATTTCGGTCGGCGATTTCTTGGTGGCCGAAGCGTTTCCGAGGTAACGGATATGTTCACCGCTCCCCCCTCAATCCCATCCTTTGCAATCGCGGCAGCACCTCGGCGCAGAAGTAGGGCAATTCGTCCGCGTAATTGACCAGCGACAGCGCGATCCCGCGCATGCCGGCCCGAGCGAGCGCGCCGATCTGTTCGGCCACCTGGTCGGGCGTGCCGACGATCTTCAGGCCGCCCATGCCCATGGCGTAGCCGCTGCGCTGGCGCAAGAATTCCTCCTGCCCGACCCGCTCCGGCGTGATGTCCTTCTTGGCGAGGATTTGATCCACCGCCGACCAGTCTGCATGCTCGACGATGCAGTAGCGAAAGTAGTCCTCGGCCTCTTTCTCAGACGGCCGGCAGGTGACCACGCCCACCGTATAGACATCGAGCTCGCGGCCGTACTGCCGCGCCTCGTCCTTCGCCTCGCGGACGCGCCGCGCCACGTCGTCGAGCGACGTGCGCGAGGCATTGGTGAAGAACGCATCGCAGTTGCGGATCGCGAAGCTGCGGCCGGTCGGCGACGCGCCCGCGTTCATGATCAGCGGCCGCGCGCCGCCGTACGGCTTCGGCTTGGCCCGCACGCCTTTGAGGTTGAAGAATCTGCCCTCGAAATCGAACTCCTCCGGCTCCGACCAGCACCGCTTCACGACGGTGAGCCACTCCGCGCCGAATTCGTAGCGCGTCTCGTGGTCGCGCTGCGCCACGCCGAACATCTCGAACTCGTCCTCGTTCCATCCCACCACGACGTTGAGCCCGAACCGCCCCTCGCCGATGTGGTCCGCCGTGACAAACTCCTTCGCCGCGATCACGGGATGGAACAGCGGCGCGTGCACCGTGCCGAACACCACCAGCCGCCGGGTGGAGGCGAGCAGCGCGCACGCCCACGTCACGGTCTCAAGCGTCGCGCCCTGATAGTCGGTGTCGCCGCCGTAGCCCTTCCAGCGCCCGATGGGCAGCATGAAGTCGATGCCCGCCTCGTCCGCCATGCGCGCAAGCCGCAAGTTGTCCGGCCAGTTCCCGGACCACCGCTCCGGCACCTTGGTGACCGCGCGCCCCGAGGAGCAGTTCGCGCCGAACAGTCCGACCTTCAGCGCGTTGCCGTTTCCCATCGCCATGCGCTCGCGCAGCGTGAGGCGGCGCTCGGTCGCGATTGCTGTGCTCAATTCGTTCATCCGTTCACCGAATGCACCCGGCTGGCTCGCTAGCTGCTCGGAACGACCGGCAGCAACAGATGCGAGGGTCGGGTGCGGTCGTGATAGATGCGGTGCAGCACGGTTTTGCTTGAGCAGATGTGATAGGGGACGTACTCGGCGTTGGTCGCGCCTGCCACACCCGTCGGAAGGTCGAGGCTCGTGATCTCCACACAGATGCGGTGCCCGCGGCGGAACAGGTTCGCGGTTGCAAGAATCTCGATCTGATATTCCTCGATCGCGCCCGGTTTGACCGGCTTCTGCGCCTCGCGCGTGAGCGGATGCCACGGCCGTCCCGGCAACGAGCGCTCGGGATCCACCGCGCGGTGCGAGGCCTTGAGCCACCCGCGCGTCAACTCGCGCTCCGGCAGGTTTTTCGGGACCTCCCGCTCGCCTTCGCGCACGGTGCGCACCGAATGATCCGGCCCCACGTCCTTCAGAATCACGATCCAGTTGGTGTCCTCCTGGTCGATTTCCGCATAGAGCGTGAGCACCGACGGCCCTGCGATCAACACGTCCTGCGGCAGCGGATCGGTGAGGTAGCGCAGCTTCTGGATGGTAGCGGTCTGCGTCGGCGGCATCTGCGCGAACACGTCCGGCGCCTGCGTCTCCGCTGCGCTCGCCGGCGCCGGCAGCCCCGGCACCAGCCGCTCCCAGCTTGCGAGATACAGCTTGGTCCACTGCACCTCCGGCGGCGGCCAGTCGCTCGCCGTGCGCCATTCGTTGGCGCCCATGACCCAGTATTTCACCGACGGCTCGTCCATGATGCCGGTGTCGAGCCCTTTCAGCCAATGATCGTGCCAGCGCAAAATCTCGTTGTGAAAGGAATGGAAGGGTCGCTCCAGATGCGCGGGGCCGGCCAGCATCAGCTTTTTCGGCGCCTTGATGCGGCGGAACCAGTTCTGGCAGCCGTTCAGATGCGTCTTGTACGTGTAGCCGTACCAGCCCGAACCGGTATAGGTCGGCACCTTGATCTGCGCGAATTCCGCCTCGCTCTTTTTGACCGCCGCCTCGCTGTCGTAGGGGTCGATCAGCACGTTGAAGAAGGGCGGCATGTGCTGTCCCTTCTGTGCGATCAGATTGTAGACGTGCGGATACATCTTGTAGTCGGGGTTGCTCATCGCCTCCTGCCAGAGCCTTTCGCGCTCCGGCGGCAGCGGTCGGGGTGCGCCGCGGTTCTGATGCATCGCGCTGAAATGGCCGACAAGGTAGCGGAACAGGTGAATGACTCCGCCCGGATATTCGTCGCGGAAGCCGCCCAGTTCGCCATAGGCGCCGCGCGAGTCGAACGGGAAGATCGCCTTCAGATGCGGTGGCTGCTTCTTCGCCGCCGCGAGTTGCTCGGCGCCGAAACCGGAAATGCCGACCATGCCTACGTTGCCGTCGCACCACGGCTGCGCTGCGATCCATTCGATCAGGTCGTAGCAGTCCCACTCGCGCGAGCCGCCGCCCTCCGACTTGCCGATGCCGCGCGGCGAGCCGATGACGTGTGCATAGCCGCGCGCGACGAAGAATTTGGTGTCGCCTGCCTCGATTGGCCCGGTCCACAGCGGCGCCCAGGCCGGCTGCGGCGGCAGCGCCTCCGCCATATCCGGGCCCTGGATGTCCTTGTTGTAGATCGCAAACGCGAGCAGCGCCGGGAACTTTTCCGGCGCATCCGGCCGGTAGACATCAACGCAAAGCCTCACGCCGTCGCGCATGGGCACGTATACGTCGCGTTCCTTGATCATGCGCTCGTAGGTCGGCGGTCGATCGTAATCGGTGGGCGGGCGGTCGCCCGCCGCTACAAGTTCCGCAGTCGCCTGCCGCGGTGATTCCATGGTTGCCTCCTCAGGGGCCGTTGCGCTTGAGCAGATACCGCCCGCGCTCGTCGCGCCCGAGCTGCTTTGCTTCATAAAGTGCATCGAGTTGGCGGACAACTTCGCGGCCGTCGCGCGTCCCGAGCGCCGCCATCAGTTCGAGGAAGCTTGCCGGACCCGCTGCCAGGGCCGCGGCCACCGATTTCCGCCGCGGCTTGTCCGGCAGCATCGGCGGCGCCGGCACCCCCCATTCCAGCGCCGCCCGCTTGCCGAAAGGAATCGTGCAGTCGAACCCGACCTTGGCACCGGTGCGGGCCCCGCCGAGCGACGGATCGAGCGGCACCACGCGGAACCCGCTTGCCACGATCAGGTCGCGGTCGCCCTGGTGGCGCGTGGCCAGCGCCCAGTCCACCTGCTCGTCGGAGAACACGTCGATGTCGTCGTCGAACACGAACACGTGCTTGGCCTCCGCCATGGAGCCGAACACCGCGGCAACGGCATTGCGCGCCTCCCCCGGCACCCGCTGGCGCAATGAGACCCGCACATTGTACATGCCACCGCTGGACGGCGTCGCGAACACCGCGACCGGCTCCCGCACCGCGGTGACCAGCGCCGCCCACGCCGCCGACTCCGTCTTCACGGTGGTCACCTGCGCGGTGTCCGTGCGCGCCAAATATTTGCCGCCGATGGTGACCGTCTGGAACAGCGCATCCTTGCGATGGGTGATCGCAGTGAGATGGAACACCGGATTGGTCTTCACCATGCCGTAATAGCCGACGTATTCGCCGTATGGCCCTTCGGGCTCACTATGGCCCCTGGCATCGAGATAGCCTTCCAGGAAGTATTCGGCATCCGCCGGCACGTACACGTCGTTGGTGACGCATTTGACCACCGGCACCGGTGCGCCGCGCACCGCACCGATCACCTCAAGCTCATCCATCGGCGGAGTCGCGCTGACCGCCGCCATGAAATCCGCCGGATGCGAGCCAATTGCGAACGCCACCGGTAGCGTTTCCCCGCGCGACACGGCATCGAGGTAGTTGGCGCGCAGATCGCTCGGCGCGATCAGATCGATCCCCGCCGTGCGCGGCCCGCGCAGCATGATGCGCCGGCAGCCGACATTGGTGTGGTCCGTGCCGCGCATGATGGAGAAATCCAGCCCCGCGGAAATGTACGGCGCGCCGTCCTCGCCGTGCTGCAGGTGCACCGGCAGCGCACAGAGGTCCGCGTCCTTCCCGTCCCGCACCACCTCCTGCACTGGCGCATCCTTCCGCGGCACTTTGATCGGCTTGTGCGGCTTGCCGAGCCGTTCGGCGAGCGTCGGCATCAGGCCCTTCTCGTCGGTGTCGAGCGCGATGGCGAGCCGTCGCCGCGAGCCCATCACATTGCCCACGAGTTCCGCCCGCTCCGGCCCGACCGCCGTGAACCGCACGGCCTTGGGGTTGCCGTCCAGCACCGCTGCGACGTCGATCAGGTCGATGGGTTGCTCGCGAACCTCGCATTCCCCCATCTGGGTGAGCTTGTCGACGAAGCGACGCAACCTGAATCGTTCCGTGTCCGGCATCGCACACCCCTCATCAAACGCGGCGACGCGCCGCGACGGTCCAACCACCCCTGCGTCATGCCCAGGCTTGTCCCATCCATGATGCGGTTCGAAACAAGCCTATACGGCTGTTTCCGCTGCCGGTCATCATGGATTGCCGGCTCAAGCCCGGCAACGATCTCGATGGCTTGCAAAGAATAACGCCGCGGGGGCCGCCCGCGGCGTTGCGATGCATTCGATGGTGCCGGCGCTTATGCCGCCCGGATCACCGCATCCTCGTACTTGCCCGTGCCCATGCCGGTGTCGGCGAAAATGCCGCGCTCGGCGATCCACTTGAAGGTCTCCTCGTAGACCTCCTTGGTGTACGGCTCGAACACCAGCCGCTCGCCCGGACCCCAGCGCCGCGTGTCCATCTGCGCGTGATAGCGCACCGGAAACTCCTTCTTGTAGTAATGCGTGTAGCGGTCGGGCCTGAGATCGATGTCGCGCTGCGCGCGCCTGAGCGCATTGAAATATTTGCGCAGGTCTTCCGGATCGGGATCGCCGGTGATCATGGTGGCGATCATGAACGTGCAATCGATCACCTTGCGGTAGCCAAGTTGCTCGGCGAAATAGTACGGCCCCGAGAACAGCGTGGAGGCCTGCGACTTCCCGCTCAACAGCTTGTCGAGCCGCGCAAACAGCATGCCGTCGGCGAAATTCAGATTGATCTTGTCGAGCGGCATGTAGGCTTCGAGGGCCTGGATCGTGGCGTAGTGGCTGCCCGACTGATAGCCGACCGAGATCGGCACGCCGGCAAGCTGCTCCGGCGACTTGATCGGCGAATCCGGCGGCACGAAGATGCCGCACGGCGACACCGAATAGACCTCGCCGTAGAGCTTCGCCTTCCCCTTGGCTGCCGCGACGCCGACCGTCCAATGGCAGGCGCAGCTCACGTCGCTCTGCTTGCCGGCCTCGATGAGTTGCATCGCGCCCTTGCGGTCGCCCTTGTCATGGTGTTTGCCGTCCGTGGACTGAATGGTTTCGCGGAAAATGTAATCGAGCCCTTCATCCTTGAAATAGCCCTTGTCCTCCGCCACCCATTCCTGCAGCCGGAAGTGTGGCTCGATGATGAATTTCTGCTTTGGCATGGCGTCCTCCGTTCAAGTTTGAAATTCAGCTCATCCTTCCGATCCCGTCATTCCGAGCGCCGAGGGCGCGCACCCGGAATCCGTAGCCCCGGTCCGTGTTCATGGATTCCGAATTCGCCGCTTCGCGGCGCCCTGGAATGACTGAGGAAAGTCATCATTAGCAGCATCCCGCCTCCGCCTTTCGTTTCCGCTCGCGCTCCGGCACGCGCCGCGCGCGGATCATTTTCACATGATCGTCCATCAGCCGCCGCGCGCCTGCGGGATCGCGCATTTCGATCAGCTTCAGCAGCTCCCTGTGCACGTCGAGAATTTTTCGCGCCACATCCGGCGTCAGCGTAGGATTCCGCTTCGGCCACGACACGTGGTCGATGGAGATGAGCTGCACCACCAGAACGCGGTTGTGCGAGGCCTCCGCCACCGCGAGATGGAAGTCGCGCGACAACCGTGTGTAGAGCGGCACGTCGTCGATGTTGGCTTCCGCCTCGGCGACGAGCGCCCGCAGTTTCGCGATGTCCTCTTCGGTTGCATTCTCCGCCGCAAGCTCCGCGCCGAGGCATTCGATGGCGCGCTGGGCGTCGAGGATTTCCGCCGCCGTGACGCCGACAAGATCGAGCTGCACCGCCAGCGCCTCCGCGAACAGCCGCGGGTTGCCGCGCGCGATCCGCGCCCCGCCGCCCTTGCCCATCCTGATCTCGACGATGCCGAGCGCTTCCAGCGTGCGCAGCGCGTCGCGCACGACGATCCGGCTCACGCCGTAGTGCTGTGCGAGATCGTGCTCGGTGCCGAGGAAATCGCCGGGCTGAAATTTCTTGTCGAACAGCGCAGAGCGCACCTCGTCCACGATGCGCGACGACAGCGAAGCCGAGCGCCCCGGCACGAAGATGCGACCCGGAATGCGGCCGGCAATATGCGGCGTGCGGGTGTCCATTGGTGAGCCCTGACCTGCCAATATCTTTTATAGCGGCGGACGATAAGTTAGTAAAGATATTATCTTTATTTTGCAACGCCTGGATGCATCCACGCGACGGATAACCTATTGTCGACGTCCGAGCGCTGGCGACGCGAGCCAAAGCGAGGTGGGGGCTATGAGAAAATCAGCGACTTCGGCAATCGCCATTGCGATGCTCTGCACGGGTTGTGTAACGACGGAATCTGTTCGGTTCCAGGCCAAGACCAATCAACAAACTATAATGCGCGACGGTCAGCCCGCACTCATCTCGGAGCGAAAAAACTCAATAGTGATTATCCGGCCTGCCACTCGACAAGCTCGAATCGGTAGCCGCCCCGTCTTCGTTGTCGGCATATTCAATCGAACTGCAACCCCTTTGGAATTTCGGGTGGATAGAATTCAGGTCACACAGATTGTCAATGGCCAAAGAACACCGCTAAAGGTCATCACCTATGAGATGCTTGCGGAGGAGGAAAGGACGCGCCAAGCCATTGCTGCGCTTGGCGTAGGGTTGGCAGCGGCGAGTAATTCTATCGCAGCTTCCCAGGCCGGATACTACACGGCCAATTCGACAGTCTACACACCGCGCGGAACCTATTTGGTTCAGACTTTCGGCTTTAGTCCGACGGCTGCTGCAATCGCACAATCGAACGCTGATGCCCGAAACGCCCAAATGATCAGCGCTGAAATCGAGCGTGGCCAAACAAACATGGCGATGCTGGAGAGAGCCGTTATCAAGGACAACACATTGATGCCGAGTGAGTGGTACGGCGGTCAACTGCATATCCAGCCATTGATCTCAGGTGCTGGAGCGAAGCTCTATTCGATATCGCTTCAGATTGGCTCAGACATTCACGAGATATCAGTTGCACAGGGTGCAACGGAATAATCACGTTAATTCCGCGCTCTGACCAGCTATTTCCGCTCCATTGGCTCGGCGCGCCCGTCGGAAACCGATAGCCCAGCCGTTATCCCGAGGTGCGATGTGACGAAGTCGCCGAGTCGCGAAGGACGATGGCTCGATCCGCGGCGTCGCCCTTCGAGGGCGGCCTTCGGTCGCCACCTTAGGACGTCGGCGACTCGCTTCGCCCGCCCCGTACGATGACGGAGGCTACTTCCGCCCCGTCAACTCCCTCGCCTTCTCCAGATGCGCGAATGAGCGCGTGGGCGCGCACATCAGGAAGCGGTAGCCTTCCTTGATGATGCGCTCGGCATTGCCGACTTCCACGTGCGGATGCCCGACCACCACGTTGTGCTTCTTGCAGGTGTCGACAATCCGTTTCATCCACTTGAGCAGCTCGGGGTGGTCGTATTGCCGCGGATACCCGAGCTCCTGACCCAAATCGCCCTCCCCGATCAGGATCGCGCCGATGCCCGGCACCTTACTCAAGATGGCATCGAGATTCTCCACGCCTTTGGTGTCCTCGATCTGCAGGACGACGAAGATTTCGCCGTTGGGGTTCAGCGGCCACACGTCCGCCTTCTGGTAATACTCCTGCTGTGTGAGCCCCCAGTAGCGGCACGCCGCCGTCGGCCCATCGCCCCGGATGCCCGCGGGCTCGTATAGCGGCGCCGTTTTGAGCCGCGGATAGCGGCAGGCCGCCACAGCATTGTAGGCCTCCTCCACCGTGGAGATATGCGGGAACACGATCCCGTAGCAGCCAATATCGAGCGCCTGCTTGGCGTGCCATTGCCCCATTTCGATGCCGTTGACCGGCACCCGCACGAACGGGGTCACCGCCGGCGCAATCGATCCGGATTTGGCGATCTGCGCCCGGTTGAGCATGTATTGCAGGCAGTCGCGCAAGGCGCGCCCGTCCCACGGATTGTGCTCCATCTCGAACACGCAGCCGTCGAACTTCGACGTGCTCAGCGCGATGGCGGAGTCGATCTCCGCCGGTGAAAAGCACGTGAGCGCGTGCTGTCCGGATTCGAGCGCGCGAATAACCCCGTTCAGGCGCGGTAAATCGGCCATACTGAAGCCTCCCCATGAATAACGCCGTCATCCTGAGGTGCGCGCCGAAGGCGCGCCGCGAAGGATGACGGCCGTCACCCTTCGAGGCTCGGCCGCTCCGCAGCCGCGCGCCTCAGGGTGACGGCTCACGGCTTCCGTATACCGAGCCGCATCCGGGTTTGACAATGCCGCAGCCGCGTTCGTACAAGGTTCCCCGAACAACGGCCATTTCGCGCACCAACAGCGTCACGCCATGATCATCGACTGCCACGGCCATTACACCACCGAGCCCAAGGACCTGCATCGCTTCCGGAAGGAACAGACCGCGGCCGCCAACGCCAAGGACAAGGCGGCCATGCCCTCGCGCGCGAGCCTCAAGATTTCCGATGATGAAATCCGCGAAAGCATCGAGCAGAATCAGCTCAGAATCCAGCGCGAGCGCGGCACCGACCTCACCATCTTTTCTCCGCGCGCCTCCGGCATGGGCCATCACATCGGCGACGAGAGCGTGAGTCTCGAATGGTCGCAGATCTGCAACGACCTGATCGCACGCGTGGTCTCGTTGTTCCCGAAGAACTTCATCGGCGTGTGCCAGTTGCCGCAGTCCCCCGGCGTGCCGCCCAAGAACTCCATCGGCGAGCTCGAACGCTGTGTGAAGATGGGTTTCATCGGCTGCAACCTGAACCCCGATCCCTCCGGCGGCTATTTCAACTCCCCGCCGCTCACCGACAAGTGGTGGTATCCGTTCTACGAGAAGATGGTGGAGCTGGAGGTGCCGGCTATGATCCATGTCTCCGGCTGCTGCAACCCGGCCCAGCACACCACCGGCTCGTATTATCTGAACGCCGACACCATGGCGTTCATGCAGCTCATCCTGTCCGACTTGTTCAAGGATTTTCCCACGCTGAAACTCATCATCCCGCACGGCGGCGGCGCGGTGCCGTTCCACTGGGGCCGCTTCCGCGGCATCGCTCTCAATAATGGTAGGCCCGAGCTCGAGCAGATCATCGCCAACAACATCTTCTTCGATACCTGTGTTTATCACCAGCCCGGCATCGACCTGCTCACCAAGGTGGTGCCTGCCGACAATATCCTGTTCGCCTCCGAGATGCTCGGCGCGGTGAAGGGCAACGACCCCAGGACCGGCTTCGGCTTCGACGACACCAAGCGCTACATCGACAACACCTCGCTGTCGGCCGCCGACAAGCAGAAGATTTTCGAGGGCAACGCCCGCAAGGTCTACCCGCGCCTCAACAAGGCCTTCCCGCCGAAGTGACGGCCTGCGATCGTTCCGGGGCGCACGCCGGAGCCCGAAGGGCCCAGGCGGGCAAGGCCGGAATCCCCAAGTCGCGGGCAATGGGTTTTCGGCCCTCGCCGCTTGCACGGCTCGGCCGGAATGACGAATTGAGAGACATGGTATAGAACGCCGCCCGCATGCCCAAGATCACCTACATCGACCCGGACGGGGCCGAGCACACGGTCGAGGCCGAGGTCGGCGCAACCGTCATGGAGACGGCGATGCAGAACGGCGTGCCCGGCATCATCGCCTCCTGCGGCGGCTCCTGCGCGTGCGCCACCTGCCACGTGCATGTCGACCCGCATTGGTTCCCGCTCGTAGCCGAGCGCTCGCTGGAGGAGCAGGACATGCTCGACACCGCCATCGACGTTGACGAATTCTCCCGCCTCTCCTGCCAGATCAAGGTCGACGAGCACCTCGACGGGCTGAAGGTCACGATTGCCGCGAGGCAGATTTAGCGAAACCCTGCCTTTGCCCGTCATCCTGAGGTGCACGCCGACGGCGCGCCCCGAAGGATGACGGATCAGAAGCCGCGCGAGGTGTCCCCCTTCGAGGCTCGCAGAGCCTGCCATCGGGCCGCGCCTTGCGCCGACCCGTTGGCGCGCGTCTCAGCGTGACGGCAGTTCGGCTCGAGCATCAACGTCGAGCGCCTGCACCGACAGCAGTCGCAGCACCTCGGCGAGCGTCTCTTTCGGCGACTTGCCGGTGGTGACCACCGTGGCGTCGGCCTTGGCGTAGAGCGGCTCCCGGCTGTTGAGGATCGCCAGCAGATCGGCCATCGCGCGCGCGGAGTCGCGCATCGGCCGCAAATCGCCCTGCGCGATCACCCGTTGCATGTGCTCGTCCGGTTGCGCGCGCACCCACACCGTGAAGCACGACGCCAGCAGCCGCTCGTAGGTGGCGGGCTCGGTGACGATGCTCCCGCTCGTGGCCAGCACGAACTTCTCGTGTTCGGCCAGCACCTTTTCCAGCGCCTCGCGCTCCAGCCGCCGGAACTGCTCCTGCCCGAACATTTCAAAAATTTCGTGCAGCGTGGAGCCGCTCAGCCGCTCAACCTCGCGGTCGAGTTCGATGAACGGAACTCCGCGCGCCTGCGCCAGCAACCGGCCGAGCGTTGACTTTCCGCCGCCGCGCAGCCCGATCAGCGCGATCCGTTCGCGCTTGTGTTCCGCAAGCGCCGCGCCGAACCGACGTTGCAACAGTTGCCGCGCCTCCTCGATCGCCGGCGGCGGCAGCCGTTCGAGCATCTGCGTGATCAGCGCCGCCTCGACCGGCCGGTCCGGCCGGTCGTAGACCAAATCCTCCAACGGCAGACCCAGCGCCCGCGCGATTCGCCGCAACAGCACGATCGAGCAGTTGCCCTGCCCGCTCTCGAGCTGCGCGAGGTACCGCTCCGAGATGCGCGCCTGTTGCGCCAGGGCCTTGCGGACCATGCCGCGCCGGTTGCGCATGGTGCGCACCCGCTCGCCGAGCCGCCGCAAATAGGCGTTGGTATCAGCGGTTGCGGCCGCAGGCTTGGAATTTTTCGGCGCCGGTTTCATGACTTGGGCGGCTCGAACTATAATGCATATCGCGGCCGCAAGAAAGCCCTCGACATCGCAATTTTCCCCAATCCACAGCGTTGCAAACCAGTGCAAAATAATGCACAAGTACCGACTAGCCGCAATGGTTCGGCTTTTGCCGCCGAGACCCTTAAGATCGGCCCATGATCGACTTTCGCACCGACCCGTCCCGCTATCGGCACTGGCGCATCGAGCGCGACGGCGACGTTGCGTATCTGATCATGGATGTCGATCCGAACGGCGGGCTCTCGCCGGACTATGAGCTGAAGCTCAACTCCTACGATCTCGCCGTCGACATTGAACTGAACGATGCGGTACAGCGGCTGCGCTTCGAGCACCCCGAGGTGCATGCGGTCGTCATCAAGTCCGGCAAGGACAACGTGTTCTGCGCCGGCGCCAACATCCGCATGCTCGGCAAGGCGACGCACGGCCACAAGGTGAATTTCTGCAAATTCACCAACGAGACGCGCCTTGCCATCGAGGACGCGACGGAAAATTCCGGACAGCCCTACATCTGCGCCATCAAGGGCAATGCCGCGGGCGGCGGCTACGAATTGGCGCTCGCCGCCGAGCACATCATGCTGGTGGACGACCGCCGTTCCGCGGTGTCGCTGCCCGAGACCCCGCTGCTTGGAGTGCTGCCGGGCACCGGCGGCCTCACCCGCGTCACCGACAAGCGCAAGGTGCGCCGCGACCGCGCCGACGTCTTCTGCACCATCGAGGAGGGGATCCGCGGCGAGAAGGCGGTCGAATGGCGCCTCGTCGATGAGGTGGTGCCCAATTCGAAATGGGAGGCCGCGGTCCGCACGCGCGCCCAGGAATTCGCCGCCCGTTCCGACCGGCCGAAGAACGGCACCGGCATCAAGCTGACCCCGCTCGAACGCCAGATCGAGGCAGACCATATTTCCTATTCCCACGTCGAGGTGGTCATCGACCGCCCTCGTGGGCTGGCGACGATCACCGTGCAGGCGCCGACGCAGACCGCGCCCGACTCCGCGGCCGCCGCCCACGCCCTCGGCGCGTCATTCTGGCCGCTCGCCCTCGCCCGCGAGCTGGAAGACGCCATTCTGCACCTGCGCTTCAACGAGCCCGCCATCGGCGTCGTGCTGCTGCGCACAGAAGGCAGCGCAGAGGCGGTGCTCGCCCACGACCGGATCGTACTCGGCTCCAACGCCGACTGGCTGATGCGCGAGATCCGCCATTATCTGAAGCGCGTGTTCAAGCGCCTCGACGTCACCGCCAGGAGCCTCATCGCCGTCATCGAACCCGGCTCGTGCTTTGTTGGGACGCTGGCGGAACTCGCGCTGGCTGGCGATCGTTCCATCATGCTGATCGGCACGCGCGACGGCGACAACCGTCCGCCCGCGACGATCGTGCTCGGAGAGGCGAATTTCGGCGCCTATCCCATGGGCAACGGATTGACCCGCCTGCAGACGCGCTTTCTCGGCGAACCCGCTGCGGTCGAGCGCGCGCGGGAAAAGATCGGCGTTCCGCTGCAAGCCGCGGAGGCCGCCGCGCTCGGTCTCGTGACCCAGGCGATCGAGGATTTCGACTGGGACGACGAATTGCGCATCATGCTCGAGGAGCGCGCGAGCTTCTCGCCCGATGCGCTGACCGGCATGGAGGCGAACTTGCGCTTTGCCGGCCCCGAGACCATGGAGACCAAGATTTTCGGCCGCCTGTCCGCCTGGCAGAACTGGATCTTCCAGCGTCCCAACGCCGTCGGCGAACAGGGCGCCCTGAAACTTTACGGCACCGGCGTCAAGCCGACGTTCGACAAGGATCGGGTGTGACGATTCCTCCGTTCATTCCCGCCGAAGCCGGATCCAGAACTTGACGCACTGGGTTCCCGCTCTTGCGGCGACGAACGGCAAAGGAGCCTAAGAAAGGACAAGTGCCATGACCGCCACCGCCATCGACTACAACGGGCTCATTCCCAACAATGTCGATCTCGCCTCCGATGTGCGCGTCAGGCGCGCGCTGGAGAAATGGCACCCGGGCTACATCAACTGGTGGTACGACATGGGCCCGGACGGCTTTCAGCAGTCGTTGGTCTATTTGCGCACCGCGGTCAGCGTCGATGCCAAGGGTTGGGCGAAATTCGATTATGTGCGCATGCCCGAGTACCGCTGGGGCATTCTGCTCGCGCCGGCGGTGGAAGGCCGCAAGATTCCGTTCGGCGCGCACAAGGGCGAGCCGGCGTGGCAGGACGTCCCCGGCGAATACCGCGCCATGCTCCGCCGTCTGATCGTAATCCAGGGCGACACCGAGCCCGCTTCGGTGGAGCAGCAGCGCCATCTCGGCAAGACTGCGCCCTCGCTCTACGACATGCGCAACCTGTTCCAGGTCAACGTCGAGGAGGGCCGCCACCTCTGGGCCATGGTCTACCTCCTGCACAAGTACTTCGGATCCGATGGCCGCGACGAGGCCGAGGCGCTGCTGCAGCGCCGCTCCGGCGATCCCGACACTCCGCGCATGCTCGGCGCCTTCAACGAGAAAACGCCGGACTGGCTGTCGTTCTTCATGTTCACCTTTTTCACCGACCGCGACGGCAAGATGCAGCTTGAGTCGCTTGCGCAGTCGGGCTTCGACCCGCTTTCGCGCACCTGCCGCTTCATGCTCACCGAAGAAGCGCACCACATGTTCGTGGGCGAGACCGGCGTGACCCGCACCATCCAGCGCACCTGCGAGGCCATGCAGCAGGCCGGCATCGACGACCCCTACGACAAGGAGCGCGTGCGCGGGCTCGGCGTCATCGACCTTCCGACCATCCAAAAGAAAGTCAACCTTCACTTCTCGCTGACGCTCGACCTGTTCGGCAGCGAGATCTCCACCAATGCCGCCAACGCCTTCCACGCCGGCCTCAAGGGCCGCTTCCGGGAGGAGAAACTGCAGGACGACCACAAGCTCGAAAACGCGACCTACCCGGTGCTGCGCTTGGTCGACGGCAAGATCGTCAAGGAGGACGCG
>FWPU01009376.1_pt1 | contig 15516 bp, 15 predicted proteins | sample 2228361 | NCBI WGS metagenome assembly FWPU01 (sample SAMEA103939777, study PRJEB20133) | metagenome
TCGAAAAAGGTCCCAAAGGTCTCCAAGCCGCGCAAGTTGTCACATTGCAATAACCATATCTCAATCTACCAACCGTCATACAGAGCCGCTCCAAGCGGCTCTGTTGTTTCTCTCAGCGGCCCGCGCCGATTAAATAACCCCCAACTTTAACCAATTCCAGCAAAGTGACCTCCCACCCTTGCCGGCTAAACATCCAGGTTGCGGCCTGATACCAGTGTCCCTGTACCGCGTGAATTTGTACTTTAACCGAACTTCCTCGAAAAGTATCATGAAAGATCAATCGTGTGCGGAAGGTATGGTAGGGATCCGTTACCACAACACAGGAAGGGTGCCCCCAGTATTCCATGTATTCCCGCACGCTTCTGGCTTCCTCTACGGTCGAACGGGATACCTCAGGAATGATGCGGATATTGTCCATTGGCACGCCCATTGCCGATAGATTGTTTCGCACCAGCAAACTGTAACGAGTGCCAATTTCATTAATCGTGTCGCCGGTCTCGGTGATCAAAATAATTCGGGAAGGTTCAGCCTGATATAATTTGACAGCCTCCTGCCAGCGCTGGCGGTCTCCACCGCTTAATAGAACGATCATCCTGGCATCCTTCAATGGATCCGACGTAATCAACAACGCACCCACCGCATACAATATCCCGTAGATCACCAGCGGGAGCAAAAGCAGAAAACTGAAAACCCCCATCCCCCTCCACAAGCAGCCTCCGCACCCCCTGCTGGAATTTGGGGTTTGAGTGATTTGAGTCATCTTATCCTCTTTGATTTTTCTCCAATGCCGCAATCATGCGGTGAACACCTTCCTGTAACAGGCTGCGGGGGCACCCGAAATTCAGGCGCACATGTCCTTCCCCCCCGTTTCCAAAAGCACGGCCGTCATTTAAACCAACTTTGGCTTTATTGAGGAAAAATGCGAACGGGTCATTTCCGATTGCAGTCTGGCTGAAATCCAGCCAGGCCAGATAAGTCCCTTCCGGCAACGGCATGCCAACATCCTTCATGGATTTATGCACAGTATGATAAAGCCAATCACGGTTGGCTTGGAGATAAGCAATCAGTTGCTCCAGCCATTCTTCCCCGTGTTGATACGCGGCTCTTGCTGCCGTCATTCCCATCAGATTTACTCCCCCCACCAATCCGCGCCGGGCTTGATGAATTTTTTGCCTCAATTGGGGATTTGGAACAACCGCAAAAGAAAACTCCAGCCCGGGGATATTAAACGTCTTGCTGGGAGCCATCAGGGTAACCGTTTTTTGAGCAATCTCGTCATCCAGCGAAGCAATCGGAATATGCCGCTTTCCTTCATATACCAGATCGCAATGGATCTCATCCGAGCAAATCACCACATCCCGTTTCAAACATTCTTCAGCCATCTGCTCTAACTCTAACCGGCTGAAAACCCGTCCGACCGGGTTATGGGGATTGCACAACAGGAACATTCCGGCATTTTGATCGAGGGACCGCTTAAAAGAATCAAAATCAACTTCGTAATGGTGAGTGCATTGCACTGTCAGTTTGGAGGAAAGCAATGGGACACCCGCATTTTGTCCGACACTTAAGAATGGCGGATAGACGGGCGTTTGAATGACCACACCCCGCTGATCAGCACACAATGCCTGCGTTACGAGATTGAAACCAACAACAACCCCCGGCAGGAAGATCAAATCCTCAGCCTTGACCTTCCAGCCGTATCGTTTTTCCAGCCAGGTCAAAATAGCTTCTCTCAAACCCTTTAATTCAGCCGGGTACCCGAAAACCCCATGCGAAACTCTCTGGTTCAGTGCTTCAAGAATGATGGGAGCAGCTGCAAAATCCATGTCTGCAACCCACATGGGCAAAACATCTTCTGCAAAATAATGCCACTTAATGCTCTCCGAATTTCGGCGGTCAATTACCATGTCAAAATCAAACTTCGGCATCAGCAAATCCTCGTAATCAATTACGGTGTTGTATCTAAAAACGCTGAGGATTATAATGCCCAATCTCCTTCCTGTCGAACGATGCAACCCCCTGCTGATCAATCTCCACAAAAATTCTTCCTTTTCAATCCAGTCCTAGACTTTCGACCAAATCATGAGAGTGACAACAGTTAAAATCTGATATACTCGCTTGCAGTATGGCAATATCGAATAAAAATAAATTCCAATTCCCCTACATTATTCTGACCTCGCCGGACTGGAGAGAGTATGAACTGGTGGATAGCGGGAATGGCTGGAAGATGGAACGCTTTGGTCAACACCTCCTTATTCGACCCGAAGCTGAGGCAGTCTGGTCTCCCGCCCTGCCCGAGAGCAAATGGGCAGCTGCACACGCCCGTTTTGTGCCAACGCCCGAAGAAAACGGTGGACACTGGCAGCAGTACAAGTCTTTACCCGAACGCTGGACAATGCGTTACAAAAATTTGTCGTTTTCCGTCCAAATGACCGCTTCCCGTCATGTGGGGGTTTTTCCGGAGCAAGCCTGTCAATGGGATTGGATTGCAGAACAAATCTCAGCAGCAGGTCGGCCGGTCAGGGTGTTGAATCTGTTTGGTTATACAGGTCTGGCGAGCTTGGCTGCCGCCCAAAGCGGCGCCCGCGTCACTCATGTGGATGCTTCTCGAAAAGTTCTCACCTGGGCGCGGGAAAATCAGACTCTTTCCGGGCTGGAACAAGCTCCCATTCGCTGGATACTGGATGAGGCGGTTAAGTTTGTTCAGCGAGAAAGCCGCCGCGGCGTAAAATACGACGGTTTGATACTCGACCCGCCCAAATTTGGACGCGGTCCCAAAGGGGAGGTGTGGGAATTCTTCCGGTTATTACCCATTTTACTGGAAGCCTGTAAAAAAGTGCTTGCACCCGAACCGCTGTTTGTCGTGCTTACGGCTTACGCCGTCAAAGCCTCGGCTTTAACTCTCCAATATGCTTTACAAGAAATAATTCAATCATCACAGGGTGAGTGGAGCTGCGGCGAAGTGACCTTGAAAGAAAAGAGCGCCGGGAGGCTACTTTCCATGGCGATTTTCGCGCGATGGTCGCGGTTTAAGCCCGCTGAATTTCGAACATAAAAAGTGGAGTTGAACAGGATGAACATCCAAAATCTTGCCATTGTTGGTCCCGGTGTGATGGCAGAAGCTATCATTGCCGGTTTGATTCGTAATCAGGTACTGCCGGCGCATAAAATCATTGCAGCCGGCCCGCGCCCGGAACGCGGAAACGAACTGGTTGAGCGTTACGGCATCCGATTCACCCTCGAAAATGCCGATGCCGTCAGCAATGCAGACATTGTCATACTCGCCGTAAAACCACAAAAATTACGCACAGTCCTCGGCGGTCTACGGGGAAAAATCGCTCCTCAGGCTGTCATCCTGTCCATCATCGCAGGGGCTTCCATTCAATCCATCAGCAGTGGGCTGGAACACCCTGCCGTCATTCGCGCAATGCCAAATACACCGGCTCAAATTGGGCAGGGAATTACTGTGTGGACATCCTCTCCCGCCGTAACCGAAGCACAACTCGAATCTGCCCGGCTGATATTATCCGCTTTGGGACAGGAAATTTTTGTCGAGGAAGAAAATTATCTGGACATGGCAACCGCTCTTTCCGGTACCGGCCCGGCCTATGTCTTCCTGTTTATGGAAGCGCTGATTGATGCTGGCGTTCACCTGGGTTTTCCCCGCCGGATCGCCGAACAACTCGTCACGCAAACGATCCGCGGGTCAGTGGAATATTACGCGCTCAAACGGGACCACCCTGCCCATCTGCGGAATCAGGTCACCTCCCCAGGGGGTACCTCTGCTGCCGCCCTGTATTATCTGGAAAAAGCCGGCTTCCGCACCGCCCTCAGCCGGGCTATTTGGGCCGCCTATGAACGTTCTCAAGAATTGGGACGAGGTAAAAACAGCCAGCCGCCGGAAAAAAACTCAGACTAGCTCATGGATGCAACCTTTTGATGCGTTGACCGTATATTTTTATGGAGGAGGCACAAATGGATAAATTACGCAACAGCTGGGAATTGGTCAAAGCAAGTTTTCAAGTGCTCTCAGCCGACAAGGAATTGGTTGTATTCCCGATTGTATCTGCAATGGGTACCTTGATTGTCACGCTCACATTCGCCCTGCCCATGTTTCTGAGCGGATTGATGGATAGCCTGTTTTCCGAAAGAATTCAAGTTGCCGGGTTTGTGGTCATTTTCCTGTTCTACATCGTGCAATACACCATCATCTTCTTTGCCAATACCGCTCTCGTCGGTGCAGCAGTGATTCGGTTGAGGGGCGGGAACCCCACCGTTGGACAGGGTTTTCAAATCGCTTTCAGTCGGCTTGTGAACATCATCGGTTATGCCATGATTGCCGCCACTGTCGGAATGCTGCTTCGGGCAATTTCTGAACGCAGCCGCGGTTTGGGCCGATTGGCTGTTTCTCTGATTGGTTTTGCATGGAACATAGCCACTTTTCTGGTTGTGCCGGTGCTTGCAGTCGAAGGTGTTGGCCCGATTGAAGCAATCAAGCGCAGCGTAGAATTATTGCGCAAGACATGGGGAGAGCAAATTGCCGGAAGCGTGGGTATCGGCACTGTTTTTGGATTGATTTCCTTTGGGATTGTGATTTTGGGGATGATCTTTACCGGTTTGGCATTCATCACACTTGAATCTCCAGCGCTGGCAATTGCTGTCTTTGTAATGATGGTGGTTGCTCTGATCCTGATCGGGTTGATTAATTCGACCTTAAGTGGAATTTATGCCGCTGCTGTTTACCAGTACGCTGAAACCGGTCACACCGGCGGTTTCTTTGATGATAGCCTGGTTCAACGAACCTTCACCTTAAAATCGGATTCCTTCTGAAACGTTGAGAGGTGAAACAAAAAGGATCCTCTTATTGAGAGAGGATCCTTTTTGTTTAAATCCCTAAACCGCGTTGGTAAATCAATATCATTCCAAGGATGAAAGCCAAAATCAAGGCAGCTGCATCCAGTTCCAGAAAAAAAAGTGCCCGCCGGCGAATGATGGATTGATTACCGATCAGCGCCAGAGTATTCATAATCAACCCCAAAAAGCCTACCAGCACAAATTCCGGTGAAATACTTCCAATAAACCGGCCTTTGGTGAATAAAAAATCCACCACTCCCAGTGCAAACATGTTAAACATATTGCTGCCGAATAAATTGCCCATCGCCAGATCATAAACTTTCATGCGCACAGCCGCAATGGTGGCAACCAGTTCAGGCATAGTCGAGACAAACGCCAGTAAAGCCACCCCAACAAAACCCTCACCCAGCCCCGTCATCTTAGCAATATCATTGGCTACGCGAACAAGCCAGGGCATGACCAGCAACAGCACCAGCGCTGCACCTCCAAACCATAATATGGCCGTTTTCAATGGGGGTAATCCTTCGTCAATCTCGTTGTGCTCTTCTTCGCTGATTGTGGTTGAGGAACGCAACAGCCGAACCAGAATCAGGTAGGAAACTATTAACAAGAGACTATCAACTCCCACCCAGCCAATTTTTATATCCAGATTGATATAGACAAAAAATGTGGCCAGTAAAATCATCAAAATTGCCCCGCCGCCAGTCAAACCATGCCGGCGCACCACCGCCCGCAAGGCTCGTTCTCTCCACCCCAAAATACTGATAAAAGCCAGCAAGAGCATGTTGTACATGTTGGCGCCGAAGATATTTCCTCCCGAAAGGTCCGGGATGCCCAAACGGATCGAATTGATTGCAGTCAGGAATTCGGGCAGGGAGGTGGCCGAAGCCATCAAAATCACACCGATGAATGCTCTACCCAAACCGGTACGAATGGCGATAATGTCGCCGTATTCGGCCAGTTTTACCGCCGCAAGCACCACCAGAGCCGCGCTGACAATAAATTCAACCCAAATCATGAGGCTTTTTTCCCTTTTTCCAATTGTTTGTGCAGCCCTTTTGCACTGCTCAATGGCCAGGACATAAACACACCGCTATGGGGTTTTTCCAGATCACCAACAATCTGTTCAGTCTTTTGCAGGCACTTTGTAACCAGTTTTTCATCTTCAACTGCGGTAAAAAGCGTGAGATTGCCTTCTTCAAGGATGCTCGAAGCCGGCTCCACTAGAAAAGTAAGATGCAGTTTTGATCGTTTGAATTGGCGGCGATAAAAACCAGTGGTTTCGATGATTGTCACACCCTGAATTCCAATTTCTGACCAGCCCTCCAACAGCTCATCCAGAAGACTGGGTTCATCCAGTACAAACAAAATCATGAACATTGAACGCGCTCCTTTCCTGAGAAAACCGAGGGGTATATGGATTATACCCTGACAGATTTCAAACCTTTGTCAGCAAGAAAAGACAAGGGTCTCTCCAAATTATTATTGCTGTTTTAATGTCTAAATTCAGATACCCTTGGCAGGCATTTTTACTCTATAATAGATACAGGTGCTTAACTCATTTAATAAAAACGGAGGGGTAAGATGGAAAGCACAGTCCGGCAAATTCTACAAAATAAGGGGGAGGTGGTTTGGTCAGTTTCACCCGATGCAACCGTTTTGGAAGCACTGGAACTGATGGCGGAAAAAGATATTGGGGCCGTTCCAGTCGTCAAAGATGGCAAACTGGTCGGTATTTTTTCCGAGCGGGATTACGCCCGTCAGGCCGTCCGTCAAAGAGAAACTCTCAACCTTTTGCCCGTTTCTACTTTTATGACCACGGATGTGATCACGGTTTCCCCCACGCAAACCGTAAAAGATTGTATGATTTTGATGACAGCCCGCCGCATCAGGCATTTACCGGTCATCGAAAATGACAGTCTGGTTGGCATTATCACCATCGGTGATGTGGTTAAAACGATCATTTCCGATCAGGCGTTGTTGCTGGAAGAGATGGAAAAATATATCAGCGGCCGATACATCCGCTAATTGACCACTCATGCTTGCCCGAATTTACTCCTGCTCCATCATCGGGTTAGAAACCGCCATCGTTGAGGTTGAAGTGGACACGGGGCAAGGTTTGCCAGCGATGATCATCGTTGGATTACCAGACACCGCTGTTCAGGAATCGCGTGAGCGGGTGCAGATGGCGATTAAAAATGCCGGGATGATTTATCCACGCAAACGGATCACCGTCAACCTCGCCCCCGCCTCCGTAAAAAAAGAAGGCCCCGCCTATGATTTACCCATTGCCCTGGCGGTGTTGGTCGCCACCGAGCAGATTCCACAGACGGCGTTTTCCAATTCACTGGTGGTCGGTGAGCTTTCGCTGGATGGCGGAGTTCGTCACGTGCGCGGCATTTTGCCCATGGCAGCAACAGCCCGTCAGCTGGGGTTTACCCGCATTTTTGTGCCAGAAGCCGATGCAGCCGAAGCTGCCCTGATTCCCAATCTGGAAGTGATCCCCGTCCGCACCATTCTCGATCTGATCAACCATGTCAGGGGAGAAAATCCTATTTCCCCTTATCCGCCAGTCGAAATCAGCGAAATTCCGGTTGAAGTGCAAACGGACTTTCAAGAGATCAAAGGGCAGGAACATGTGAAACGCGCACTGGAAATTGCCGCAGCGGGCGGTCACAATGTACTGATGTCCGGCCCCCCCGGCACAGGCAAGACCTTGCTTGCCCGGGCTTTACCCGCCATTTTACCGCGCATGACCATTGAGGAAGCCTTAGACGTCACCCGGATTTATTCGATAGCCGACAAATTGCCCCGTGATGTTCCGCTCGTGCGCAGCCGCCCTTTTCGGGCGCCTCACCACACCATTTCTCATGCCGGTCTGGTGGGCGGCGGGAACACTCCCCACCCCGGCGAGATCTCCTTAGCCCACCGGGGAGTGCTGTTTCTCGATGAGCTACCCGAATTTGGGATGCGGGTACTGGAAGTTTTGCGCCAGCCTCTGGAAGACAAAATTGTTACTATCAGCCGCGCCCAAGGTTCGCTTACTTTTCCCGCCAATTTCCAACTGGTTGCTGCCATGAATCCCTGTCCTTGCGGGAATTACGGGGACCCCGTCAAAGCCTGCACCTGCTCACCCTCTACAATTACCAAATACCAAAAGCGCATTTCCGGCCCGCTCCTCGATCGCATTGATATCTTCATTGAGGTACCGCGGGTAGATTACGAAAAATTGAGCGATAAACGGCAAGGAGAACCCTCCGAGGTAGTGCGCAGCAGAGTCGAATCTGCCCGTCAAATTCAACGCGAACGCTTCAAAGAAGATGGCCTTTCCTGCAATGCCGACATGCGCCCGGCAGAGATACGCAAATACTGCGTTCTGGATGAAACCGGCACCAACCTGATGCGTACCGCCATGCAGCAATTTCAGCTTTCAGCCCGGGCTTACCACCGTATTTTGAAGCTGGCGCGGACAATTGCCGACCTTGCCGCCAGCCCCAACATTCAAACTACCCATCTGGCTGAAGCGCTTCAATACCGCAACCGCAGTTTTCTCAACTAATTCGAGCAGCGGTCTGCCTCAATTAAAATTCGAATCGCCTCTACCGCCGTCTGAATCATCAAGTCCGGTGAGGTCTTCTGATTGATCAATGTTTCCGTATCGCTGCCAATCACCGTCATCACCCCGCCCGCCCGTTTACGGTAAATGGATGAAAGGATAAAAATCGCAGCCGCCTCCATCTCCGAACAAATGGCACCACCGGCAACCCACGCATTCCAGCGTGCCTTCAGCTCCGCTGCAATCGGCATCCGATCCGGCTCTACCTCGCCGTAAAACGAATCTTTGGTATGGGAGATGCCAACAAAGTAGCGGGCACCAAGTTGAGAAGCAGCCTGTATGAGAGCATTGACAACCGTTACATCCGCAACCGCTGGAAATTCAATGGGTAAATACTGGCGGGTGGTACCTTCATCTCGAATCGCGCCGGTAACAATGGCCAGATCCCCCAATTGCATTCCCGGCTGCATAGCCCCGGATGTGCCGACCCGGATAAATGTATCTGCGCCCACCGCAATCAATTCCTCCACAGCAATAGCTGTTGAAGGACAACCCATCCCCGTAGATACAACCGAGACCGGTTCACCACTGATTTTACCGGTGTAAACCGTATGCTCCCGATTAGAGGAAATGAAACGAGGTTCATCTAAAAAACGGGCAATTTTTTCAACCCTGCCCGGGTCACCCGGCAGGAGAACATAGCGACCAACATCCCCTCGGCGTACTTTTACATGATATTGAAGTCCATCGTGATCCTGCATGAGCAACCTCTTGTTATTAAGATGGGTTCTTATTGTATCATCAAATTTGATTACACCATGACGGCGATCATTGGGTTTTACCCATGCGTTCTTTCTTAAGCCATTCGAAGATTTGCCAATTAACCACAAGTATAATGAAAGCGAGTGTATCTGAGCCAAAGCGACTGGTCAGGAAAAGGAGTGTTTCAATGGACAATGGATCAAATCGGAAGGGAGAAATTTTCTTTCTCCTGTTAATTGGGATTGCCTTTGCATTGCTCCTGTATTTTGGCGCTGATTTTGGCAGCAGTTTAAGCGCAGGTAAAGGCAGCGGATGGGATCCTTTCACTCCCATTCTGAATGGCTTGTCCGGATTAGGTGAGAGCATTACTCGTTCATTTTCCAGAATGCTTCCATAAGTAAGTAAACCGCATTCCACCCCACATGCCGAGAAGAAAAACTCATAACCAACCTGTTATAATTGCAAAGGCTGCCAAAGCCTGAAGAAAAGGAGATGATATGCAGCGTACACCTCTTTCTCCCGAATCATTGCGCGTTCGCATTTATGACTTATGGGAAAATGATTGGCTGCTCCTCACGGCCGGAGACTATTCCTCCGGCAAATTTAATGCGATGACGGTCTCGTGGGGCAGTCTTGGTTCGCTTTGGGGCAGACCTTACGCTCAGGTGTTTATTCGACCCACCCGTTACACCTATGAATTTTGTAATCAATATGATACATTCACGCTGTGCGCATTCCCTGCCCAGTATAGAAAAGCCCTATCTTTGATTGGCTCGCGATCCGGTAAGAATGCCGATAAAATCGCCCAGGCCGGCTTAACCCCTGAGCCAGCTCAGGTGGTCGCTGCTCCAATTTTTGGCGAATCTTCCCTGGCAATTGAGTGTCGCAAAATCTACTGGGCAGATTTCAACCCCAACAACTTTTTGGATGAAAGCATTCATTCTCACTATCCCAATAAAGATTATCATCGCATCTTTTACGGAGAAATTTTATTCATCAGTGCAACGGATTCATACCGTTAAAAAACTCCAACAAGCGGGGCTCTCTTCGGTTCTATGGATGATTTATCTATTTTTCCCAACAGTACTACCATCAATGAAAAGGGGCACTTAACCATTGCCGGATATGACCTGGTGGATCTTGCCAATCAATATGGCACACCCCTATATGTGTATGAAGGAGCAACCATTCGGACGCAAATAGACCGTCTGAACCACCTCTTCAAACGCTATTACCCCGGTGAAGCCCTTCTGGCTTACGCCAGTAAAGCCTATCTTTCTTTTCAATTTGCCAAAAAACTCGCAAAGTGGGGTATTGGATTAGACGTGGTCAGTTTGGGTGAAATTCGCATTGCTCAAATGGCCGGTTTTCATCCCTCCGTAGTTCACCTTCATGGAAATAACAAAAGTGAGGCTGAACTTATGGCTGCATTGGATTGGGGTATTCAGGCAATTGTCGTGGATAACCTGGAAGAACTGGAACTAATCGAACAGATTGCCTCACGTAGTCAAAAGCGGGCGCGTATCTGGCTGCGCATCACACCCGATCTGAGCGTAGATACCCACCCCCACATCCAAACAGCTCATCTGGATAGCAAATTTGGTCTGCATTTAGAAAACGGCGAAGCGGAAGAAGCCTTGCAAAGGTGCTTGTCCAGTCCATGGGTAGATTTGAGCGGCATCCACGCCCATTTGGGTTCGCAAATTTTTGATTCGGAGCCGTATCGGATGGCCATTGAACGGCTGTGTGAATTTGCCGCCAGGAACAATTACATACCCCCTGAAATCAGTCCCGGCGGGGGGTGGGGAGTGCGCTACACAGCCGAAGACCCGGCTGACGACCCCGAACAATGGGTGAGAACGGTTTCAGGCGCTGTTCAAGAAGCCGCCATTCGTTATGACTGGCCATACCCTCGCCTGGTATTAGAACCGGGTCGCTGGCTGGTTGCCCGCGCCGGAGTGGCTGTTTACCAGGTGGGCAGTCAGAAAACCACCCCCAGCAATACCCGTCTGGTTGCCATTGACGGAGGATTGGCAGACAACCCCCGCGTTGCCCTTTATCAGGCTCACTACACTGCAAAAGTTGTGGAAAGACCGGCTGAACCACCCTCACAAACCGTACGTGTTGTTGGAAAATTCTGCGAATCCGGTGATGTCCTCATTCCACAGGTCAATTTACCCACACTCAAACGCGGCGATCATCTGGCCATTCCCGCTTCGGGGGCTTATCAATTGAGTATGGCTTCTAATTATAACTATGCCGCTCGCCCGACCGTCTTATGGCTAGAACAAGGGCAAATTGAGATACTCCAGCAGCGCGAACAGCCTGATCAATCCAGCTGGCTGGTATATTCTGGGGAAAATCTCTAACCCTCACGGAAGCGGAGTCGCGAACACCGGCTGTGGCCATTCGATTTCCAGCGGCCGGGTGTAACCATGCTTCTCTGCTGCGATCAATCTGGCGCGGGATGGTTCCCTACACCCCGGCTCATCCCGAATGGTCACCTGAGTCTGATATGTGCCAACCGGTTGGAATACCATCTGACCATTTTGACAAACCCATGCTTCGACAATATACGGGGTTTGCTCCGAATCATCCCCCGCCCGCAGGCTGAGAGCAGCCCATTCAACCCTGACTTCATCCCCAATCCGCTCGGCTCGAACCCACGCTGGCGGCGCATAATAGGGAGAAAGGGGCAATTTGACCTCAAAAGGATGGACTGGCTCCAGGTTGTTCACATCGCCGCGAATATCCATATAATCCACCCTCACCCAGCACGGGTTATTTCCACCAATCGCCTGAATTTCGATATAATTGCCGCCCTCGACCCGCCGCAAAATTTCCAGATTACTACCGGCATACACTCCATACTTGTAAAGATAGGGCGCACCTGGTCCATAATGGCAGACTGCCTGTGCGATGGTTACCTTGCCCCTCAACTTCATGTAGGTAGGCAGCAGTGTAAGGGTCAACGTGGGTGTAAAACTCGGTGTGACTGTCAAGGTAAAAGTCGATGAAGGTGAAAGCGTAATGGTGAGGGTAGCTGAAGGCTGGGAAGGGGCTGAGGGTAATGCAGTTGTTGGGGTCACCTGCATCACCATACTCTTTTCAGTCACTGACGAAGAGGCAGGGTTTATTGGAGCGGGTGGTAATGGTGCGAGAGTACAGGCAGCCGAAACCAGGATGAGAATACAACCCAAAAAGCCAATCCGAGAGCGCTCAGGCCTGAGCGCTCTCGGTCTTGATTGCCTTGGATTACCGGTTAAGGCTAGCACTCGCTGTATCCACAAGCGTAGCACTTGCGGCAGCCCTCCTCATTAATCACTGCAGCTTCCCCACATTCCGGGCATAAATCCCCAAAGCGCAGCAGTTTCTGACCGGTTGGTTGGGTATCACTTTTTTCTGCTGCGCTGCGATGACCATTTCCCGGCGCAGACGCTTCTCTCTTCTCTTTTTCCTGTTGCGAAACCAACCGTTCTGCCCGAATTTGTAAGTATTCGTCGAGAATTTGCCCCACTCCATCCGGCAGGGAACGCACGCGGTTCGGACCAAATCCCAGCGATCGTCCGCCGCCAATACCGAGGAGTTGATTGGCAGCCTCACGCAGCCGCCGCGCAGGCTCAATGGGAGAGGCAAGGCGCAAGATGTAGGAAAGCAATCTTCCAATCGCTTCCGACACAGCCGCCGTATCCGAACCGGCCTTGGCCGTATTGATAAACACTTCAAACGGTTGACTGCCGCCGTTCTCATTGACGGTGATGAAGGCTTTACCCAATGGAGTATCTATCGAATAGGTGAATCCGGTCAGGTAACGTGGACGCGGCTTCTTGGTTTCATGCCAGATGGTTAACTGATCTTCAACTTTTTCTTCTGAAACCGGTTTGGGCTTTTCTTCTTCACCAGTTTGTTTCTTCTTCGCGGTGGAAAGAGTTTCCAAAACGACTTTCTCGCGCGAGCCGGTTACATACACCGTAATCCCCTTGCAGCCTAACTTCCAGGCAAGTTGATAGGCTGTCGCCACATCTTCGACAGTGGCACCTTCCGGAAAGTTAATCGTTTTCGAGAGGGAATTATCCACAAAAGCCTGCATGGCGGCCTGCATTCTCACGTGTTCTTCCGCCGTAATATCGCTTGAAACGACAAAAACTCGCTTAATCTCCTCCGGCACAGCTTCAACCCGCTGACAGGAGCCCTCCAGCATGACTTGCTCGATAATCTCCTGCCGCTTTTCCGGCTCAATCCCCGCCTTGATCAATGCCTGTTCAAATTGGGGACTGGCATAAGTCAGTTGTAAATCTTTACCATTGTCATTGACATGGCGGATATAAGCCAGAGCAAAAGCCGGTTCACAACCGTACCCCTCGCAGCCAGCCACCGTAGCAATGGTGCCGGTGGGTGCAATCGTCGTCTGAGCCGCATTACGGATGCCATGGAGGCGAATCTGGTCAACCAGCCAATCCCAATCCACTGGCGGACGACCCCAGTCCCGCTCATAGGGGAACAATGGCTTGGGAGGTGACCATCGCATTTGATCGGCATCATAGATTGAGCCTTTGATTGCCGGGAATGGTCCACGTTCTTTCGCCATCTCCACCGAGGTAACCATGGCATGGTAACGGACGAACTCCATCACCTGGGCGGCAAATTCCTGCCCTTCGGACGAACCATAACGCACCCCGCAGTGATACATCAAATCTGCCAGCCCCATAATACCCAGCCCAATTCGACGGGCGCGATGCGCCGCCTCTTTGAGCTGCGGGACGGCCGGCACATATTGATTTGCCTCAACTACATCATCCAGAAAGCGGGTTGCGGTAACCACCGATTGGCGTAAGGTCTCCCAATCCACCTTCCCGTCGGGTGCAAAATGCTGTGCCAGATTGACGGAACCCAAACAGCAGTTTTCGTATGGACCCAGCCATTGTTCGCCGCACGGATTGGTGGCTTCCAGTGGATATAAATGAGGTACGGGATTACTCCGGTTGGCAGCATCTAAAAACAGCACTCCCGGCTCCCCGTTGTGATGAGCCTGACGTACAATTTTATCGAACAGGTCTCTGGCGCGCACCTTTTTATAAGTCACCAGTGGAACGCCGGCATCTACTAACTGTTCCAGGGTTCCTTTCACCTGCCGATAAAGGGGAGAATGGACATCTGGGAAACGCAGCTCCCATTCTTCATCGTTTTCAACCGCGCGCATGAAGTCATCAGTAATTCCGACAGATATGTTGAAATTGGTAATGGCATTCTCATCGGTTTTACAAGTAATAAATTCCTCAACATCTGGATGATCCACACGCAAAACGGCCATGTTGGCGCCGCGGCGGGTACCACCCTGAGCAATTTCACCAAATGCGTGGTCGTAAACCCGCAAAAAACCTACCGGACCGGTTGCCTGCCCGGCAGAAGACTTGACCATGGAACCTTTTGGGCGTAAACGGGAAAAGGAAAAACCATTTCCGCCGCCAGTTTGTTGAATAAGAGCAGCATCTCGCAAGGTTTGGAATATTCCTGATGAATCTCTTCCCATGTCGTCGTTAATTGGCAGCACAAAGCAGGCCGCCAGCTGGCCCAGCGGGGTGCCTGCGCCGGTAAAAGTTGGCGAGTTGGGGAAAAATTTTTTACTGGTGAGGAGGATGTAAAATTCACGCGCCCGACTCATCACATCACTGCCCCACTGTTCTTCCACTTTGGCGACATGATATGCCACCCGCCAGAACATATCCTCAACGCTCTCGGCTGGTTTTCCGTCATCGCCTCGCCGCACATAACGGCGAATCAGCACCTGACGGGCATTTTCGGTTAATTCCACAGCAGGAAGATCGTTGGGGCGAAGAGGAGTTGGCAGCAAGCCATTTTTGGTCACTTGTTGTTGAGTTTGCATGATATCCTCCTGAAAATTATGAACCTTCTAAAAGACGATCAATTTCTTTCCGAATGGCATGTAAATCGTTCAAGTTCAAATAGACAATCGCGTAGCGAATATAGGCCAGTTGATCCAATTCCTTCAGGCCTGCAATAACCATATCCCCCACCACACGAGAAGAAACTTCAGCCCGCCCCATTTGTTGCAGAGCTGATTCGATTTCTCCAACCAATCGTTCAATTTCAGCCGCAGATACCGGTCGTTTGGCACAGGCAATCCGAATTCCGCGCATCAATTTTTCGCGGTCAAACTCTTCGCGGGTTCCATCCCGCTTGACAACCAGTGGGGTGGCGAGAATCGCTCTTTCATAGGTCGAAAACCGCTGGCCACACTTTTCACATTCCCGACGACGGCGGATACCGCCTCGCTGGTCGTGTGTAGTATCCAGAACCCTCGATTGTTCATTATGACAATATGG
>FWPU01009377.1_pt1 | contig 15516 bp, 13 predicted proteins | sample 2228361 | NCBI WGS metagenome assembly FWPU01 (sample SAMEA103939777, study PRJEB20133) | metagenome
GCCCCGCCGAGGCCGGCGCGCAGCGCGCGTTCTTCGCCGAGACGGGCGAGGTGACCCTGCCGCGGTACGCCCGCGGGGCCCTGGCGCCCGGCCGGCGCGTGGACGGCCCGGCGCTCATCGAGGACGAGTGGTCCACCACTCTCGTCTACCCGGGGCAGCGCTGCGCCGCCGACGCGGCCGGCAACCTGCTCATCGAGACCGGCGCATGAGCGGCCTGCACCCGGTCACCGTCGAGGTCGTGCGCAACGCGCTCTACGCCATCGCCGAGGAGATGAGCGTGATCCTGATGCGCTCGGCCCGGTCGCCCCTGCTCAAGGAGGCGGGCGACCTGTCCTCGGCGCTGACGGACGCCGAGGGGCGCCTGATCGCGCAGGGGCGCGACATCCCCATCCACATGGGGGTCATGGCCTTCACCGTGAAGGAGTTCCTCAGGCGGGTGCCGCCCGCGCGCCTGCGGGACGGCGACGTCTGGTTCCTGAACCTGCCCGAGGTCGGCGGCAACCACCTGCCCGACGTCAAGGCCATCCGGCCCGTGTTCGCCGGCGGCCGCCTGCTGGCCTTCGCCATCAACCTCGCCCACTGGGCCGACATCGGCGGCGCCGTGCCCGGCAGCTACGTGCCCTGGGCCACCGAGTGCTACCAGGAGGGCGTGCGGATCGCGCCCATCCGCCTCTTCTCGGCGGCGGGGCCGGACCGCGACGCCATCGGCCTGATCCTGGCCAACCTCCGCGGCGCCGGCGAGCGCGAGGGCGACATCTTCGCGCAGTTCGCCGCCTGCGACGTGGCGGCGCGCCGGCTGGGAGAGCTGGCCCGGCGCTACGGCGCCGAGACCCTGCAGGCGTGCTTCGAGCGGCTGCACGCCGAGTCCGAGGCGCGGATGCGGGCGGCCCTGCGGGCGCTCCCCGACGGCGTCTGGGACGGCGAGGACTGGCTGGACGACGACGGCGTGGACGACCGCCGGCTGCGCGTCGCCGTGCGGGTCGCGATCCGGGGCGACGAGGCCACCTTCGACTTCGCCGGCACCGACCCCCAGGCGCGCGGGCCCGTGAACACGACGTACTTCATCGCCTGCTCGGCCGTGTACTACGCCGTCAAGGCGCTGATCGCCCCCGACGTGCCGCCCAACGACGGCTGCTACCGTCCGCTGCACGTCGCGGTGCCGCCCGGCAGCCTGCTGCGCGCCGATCCCGACCGCCCCGTCGTCGGCGGCAACCACGAGACCTCCCAGCGCGTCGTGGATGCGATCTTCAAGGCGCTGGCGCCCGTGCTGCCCGACCGGGTGGCGGCGGGCGGCCCCACCACCTCGGGCGTCCTGATCCTGGGCGCCCGCGTGGCGGACGGGCGGTGGGCCATCCTGTACGAGGTCCACGGCGGCGGCGAGGGCGCGACGGCGGCGCGGGACGGCGTGCCGGCCATCCGCGTGCACATGTCGAACGTCATGAACACGCCCACCGAGGTGATCGAGGCCGAGTACCCGATCCGGGTCGAGGAGCACGCGCTGCGCCCGGGGTCGGCCGGGGACGGCACCCACCGCGGCGGGCTCGGCTTCCGGCGCGCCTATCGCGTGCTGGCGCCGGAGGTCACGCTCACCAGCATGCTGGACCGCGCGGTGGTGCCGCCCTGGGGCGTGGCGGGGGGCCAGGACGCCCTGCCGTTCCGCATCACGGTCAACCCCGGGCCCGGCGAGCGCCGCGTCGGCGGCAAGGCCACCCTGCGCCTGAGGCAGGGCGACCTGGTGCTCATCGAGACCTGCGGGGGCGGAGGGTACGGCCCGCCGGCCGGGCGCGACCCCCAGGCCCGCGCGCGGGACCGGCGGGAAGGATACGCATGACACGCCGCCTGGAGGACCGCATCGCGATCGTGACCGGCGCGGCCAAGGGCATGGGCCGCGAGATCTGCCTGACCCTGGCCCGCGACGGCGCCCACCTGGCGCTGGCCGCGCGCGAGGCCGGCCCCATGAAGGCGCTGGCGGCCGAGATCGAGGCCCGGGGCCGGCGGGCGCTGGTGCAGCCGACCGACGTGACGGACGAGGCGGCCGTGCAGGCGCTGGTGGCCCGGACCCTGGACGCCTTCGGGGGCCGCATCGACATCCTCGTCAACGGGGCGGGCGTGACCGGACCGATCGAGACGCCGGTGTGGGAGATCGAGGCCGAGGACTGGGAGCAGGTGCTGGCCGTCAACCTGCGCGGCACCTTCCTGCCCACCAAGCACGTGCTCCCCACGATGATCGCCCAGCGCTACGGCAAGATCGTCAACATCAGCGGCACCTCGGGGCTGCGCGGCTACCGGTACCGGGCCGCCTACTCGTCGTCCAAGTGGGCGGTGCGCGGCTTCACCCGCACCGTGGCGCTCGACGTCGGCCCCCACAACATCAACGTCAACGCCGTGCACCCCGGCATCGTGGCCGGCGACCGCATGGACCGCCTGTGCCGCGAGAAGGCGCGCCGGCGCGGCTGGACGCCCGAGCAGGTCCACGAGGAGTACGTGCAGGAGATGGCGCTGCGCCGGGTGACGACGGCCCAGGACGTGGCCGAGGTGGTGGCCTTCCTGGTCTCGGACGCCGCCCGGCAGATCACCGGGCAGTCGGTGACCGTGGACGGCGGCTGGGACGTATGATCTACCTCGAGGACCTCAAGCCGGGCATGGTGCTCCCGCTGGGCAGCGTCACGGTGGACCGCCAGGAGCTGCTCGAGTTCGCGCGCCGGTACGATCCCCAGCCCTTCCACACCGACGAGGAGGCGGCCCGGGCCTCGATCTACGGCGGGCTGATCTCGAGCGGCTGGCTCACGGTGAGCCTCGGCATGCGGCGGATCGTGGACGGGTTCCTGGCCCGGGCGGCCAGCCTCGGGTCGCCGGGGGTGGACGAGGTGCGGTGGCTCAGGCCGGTGCGCCCGGGCGACACGCTGGCGTACGGGGCCGAGATCCTGGAGGTGACCCCCTCGCGCAGCAAGCCCGACCGCGGCGCCGTCCGCGTCCGCTACGAGGCGGTGAACCAGCACGGCGAGGTCGTCCTGCGCATGACCGGCGTGCAGCTGCTGGGCCGGCGGCCCGCGGGCGGGGCCTGAGCGCCGTGCAGCCCTTCGCCTACGAGGCTCCCGCCACGCTGCCGGACGCGCTCGGGCTGCTGGCCCGGCACGGCGAGGAGGCCAGGGTGCTGGCCGGCGGGCAGAGCCTGGTGCCGCTGCTCGGTTACCGGCTGGCGCGGCCGCGGGTCGTCGTGGACGTCAACGGGCTTCCGCTGGCCGGCCTGGAGGACGCCGGGGGGCGGCTGCGCCTGGGCGCCCTGGTCCGGCACCACCAGCTGGAGGAGTCCCCGCGCATCCGCCGGCGGTGCCCGGTGCTCGCGGAGGCGGCCGGGCTGGTCGGCAACGTCCGGGTCCGGACGCTGGGCACGGTGGGCGGCAGCCTGGCCCACGCCGACCCGGCCGCGGAGCTGCCCGCCGTCATTGTGGCGCTCGACGCCGTGCTCGCCCTCGTCTCCGCGGCCGGCACGCGGGCCGTCGCCGCGCGCGACTTCTTCACCGGCCCCCTCGCCACGGCGCTGGGCCACGGAGAGCTCCTGGCCGGCGTCGAGGTGCCCGCGCTCGAGGGCCGCGGCTGGGCCGTGGAGGAGTTCGCGCGGCGCGCGGGCGACTTCGCGCTGGTGGCCGTGGTCGCGGTGGTCGGCATCGACCGGCGGGGCCGCGTCGAGGAGGCCCGCCTGGCGCTCGGGGGCGTGGGGCCGACGCCGGTGCGGATGCCGGCGGCGGAGGAGGCGCTGCTCGGACGGGAGCCGGTCGCCGAGCGCCTGGCCGAGGTGGCGCGCGCCGTGCGCGAGCGGCTCGATCCCCAGACCGACGCCTTCGCCTCGGGCGCCTACCGGCGACACCTGGCCGGCGTCCTGGCGCGCCGGGCCCTGGCCCGCGCCGTGAGCCGCGCGATCGGTGCGGACGGAGCCTCGACGGCCCGCTCCGAGGTCTCCCCCGGGGAGACGGCGCCGGCGGAGCCGGCGCTCGAGCCGCGTGACCGTCCGTCGGGACCGCCGGCCTCCCGGTACGTCATCAACGGGAGGGCCAGGGAGGTGGAGGCGCGGGCCGACGAGACGCTGCTCGAGATGCTGCGCGACCGCCTGGGGATCTTCGACGTCAAGGAAGGCTGCGGGGAGGGCGTGTGCGGCGCGTGCACGGTGCTGCTCGACGGCCGCCCGGTCTCGAGCTGCCTGCTGCTCGCCCGGTCGGTGCGCGGCCGCGCCGTCCGCACCGTGCGCGGGCTCCAGGACGACGGCGAGCTGCACCCGCTGCAGGAGGCCTTCATCCGCCACGGGGCCGTGCAGTGCGGCTTCTGCACCCCCGGCATGCTGCTCACGACGCTGGCCTTCCTGGCCCGGCAGCCGCGTCCCACGCGCGAGCAGATCCGCGGCGCCCTGGAGGGCAACCTCTGCCGCTGCACCGGCTACGCGAAGATCCTCGACGCGGTGGAGGCGTACGTGCGCGAGGCGAGCCGTGGCTGACGCCCTCGCCGCCGGCGCCGGGCTCCGGCTGGTCGGCCAGCCGGTCGTCCGCCACGACGCCCGGGACAAGGTCCAGGCCGCCACCGCCTACGCCGCCGACTGGGCGATGCCCGGGATGCTGCACGCGGCCGTCCTGCGCTCGCCCCATCCCTCCGCCCGGATCACCCGGCTCGACACCAGCCGCGCCGCGGCCATGCCGGGCGTGGCCGCGGTGCTCACGGCCAAGGACGTGCCGCGCAACACGCTCTCCACCGACGTGCCCGGGCAGACGACGACCGTGGGGCCGCTCCGGGCGACGCTCTACGTGCTCGCCGACGGCCGCGTGCGCCACCAGGGCGAGCCGGTCGCGCTGGTGGCCGCCGAGACGCTGGCCCAGGCCCGGGCGGCCGTGGAGGCGATCGAGGTGGACTACGAGCCGCTCCCCGGCGTCTTCAGTCCCGAGGCCGCCCTGGCGCCGGGCGCCCCGCTCGTCCACGAGGCGGGGAACCTCCTGGCGCACTGGCGCATCGCCCGCGGCGACCTGCCGGCGGCCTTCGCGCGGGCCGCCGTCGTGGTCGAGGGCGAGTACAGCACCCAGTTCGTGGACGCCGCCTACCTGGAGCCGGAGTCGGGCGTGGCCTGGATCGACTCGGACGGGGTCATCACCATCCGGGTCTCCACGCAGGTGATCGAGCACTTCCGCGACGTGGCCGAGGTCCTGCAGGTCCCCCAGAACCGGGTGCGGGTGATCGGCCCCTACCTGGGCGGCGGCTTCGGCGGCAAGGAGGACGTGACGGTCGAGGTGTACCTGGGCCTGCTGGCGCTCAAGACGGGGCGGCCGGTCAAGATGGTGTGGACCCGCCAGGAGTCGCTGCTGGCCCGGGCCAAGCGCCATCCCTACCGGCTGCGCTACCGCACGGGGGCCCTGGCCACCGGGGAGATCGTCGCCCAGCAGATCGAGCTGCTGGCCGACGCCGGCGCCTACGCCTACCTGTCGGCGCTCGTGCTCCTCTACTCGACGGTGACGGCGGCCGGGCCCTATCGCGTGCCGGCCGTCGAGGTGCAGGCCCGGGTCGCCTACACCAACAACCCGCCCACCAGCGCCATGCGCGGCTTCGGCGCCATGCAGACCGTCTTCGGCTACGAGTCGCAGGTGGACCGGGTGGCCCGGGCGCTGGGCCTCGACCCGGTCCGGGTGCGCCGGGTCAACGCCCTGCGGCGCGGCGACCGCCTGCCGGTCGGCCAGGTCATCGAGACCCACGTGGCGCTGCCCGAGCTGTGCGAGCGCGCCTGGGCGGCGCTGGGCCCCGCCACCCCGCCGCGCGCGCCGCACGTCCGCGTGGGCCGCGGCCTGGCCTGCAACCTCCAGCCCTACGGCCGGATCGTGTGGCTCCACGACTGGGCCAGCGCGTGGCTGGGCTTCGAGATGGACGGCAGCCTGGTCGTGCGCTCGGGGGTGCCCGACGTGGGCGGCGGCCAGGCCTCCTCGCTCTGCCAGATCGCGGCCGAGGTGCTGGGCGTGCCCCTCGAGCAGGTCTCGGTGCACATCGCCGACAGCGCGCTCACCCCGCTGGCCGGCACCACCACCGCGAGCCGGCAGCTGTACATGTCGGGCAACGCCGTGCTCAAGGCGGCCCGGGAGCTGCGGGCGCAGCTGCTGGGAGTGGCGGCCGCGGTCCTGGGCGTCGAGGCGGCCGGGCTGGAGATGGCCGAGGGCCGGGTGGTGGCCCCGGACGGCCGCACCCTGGCGCTGCCCGAGCTGCTCCGGCACTGCGCGCGGGCCGGCGTGCCGCGCAGCCACCTGGCCGTCTACCACGCGCCGGCCGGCGAGCCCGTCGATCTGGCCCACGGCTCGGGCAAGGTCTTCCCCGACTACACCTTCGGCGCCCACGCGGCCGAGGTGGAGGTGGACACGGAGACGGGGCAGGTCAGGGTGCTCCGCTACGCCGCCGCCCACGACGTGGGGCGGGCCATCAACCCCCAGTCGGTCGAGGGGCAGATCCAGGGCGGGGCCGTGCAGGGGCTCGGCTACGGGTTGATGGAGGAGGTCATCCTGGAGGAGGGCGTCAACCTCACCACGTCCTTCGCCACCTACCTCATCCCGGGCGCGGCCGACGTGCCCGACGTGGAGCCCGTGGTGCTCGAGTCGGGCGAGGGCCTGGGCCCCTTCGGCGCCCGGGGCATCGGCGAGCCGTCCATCGGGCCGCCGGCGGCGGCCGTGGCCAACGCCATCGAGGACGCGGTCGGCGTGCGGGTCACCCGGCTGCCCATCACCGCCGAGCGCGTGGCCCGCGGCCTCGGCCTGCTTGGGCCGGCGTAGCGGTGGAGCAGCGCCACCGTCGCTGGCCGGGCCTGCTGCTGCTGAGCCCGGCCCTCCTGGCGCTGGCCATCTTCGCGGTGGCGCTGGGCACGCTCCTGCAGTTCAGCCTGGTCGAGTTCATCCCCGGCTCCCTCCGCACGGGCGGCCTGACGGCGAGCAACTTCCGGGGCGTCCTGGCGCCGCAGTACCTGCGCTACATCGGGGACACCGTGGTGCTCTCCGCCCTCACCACGGCCTTCACCCTGCTGGCCTCGTACCCCGTGGCCTACGCGCTGGCCCGGGCCCGCTCGGCCCGCCTGCGCTCGCTGCTCCTGGTGCTGACGCTGGCCCCCTTCTTCACCGGCGCCATCGTGCGCACCTACGCCTGGATGCTGGTGCTGGGGACGGCCTTCATCCCCTGGCCGGTGAAGCTGCTGTTCGAGCCGGAGGGCGTGCTGATCGGGCTCGTGCACTTCTCGATGCCGGCCATGATCCTCATCCTGGCCGCGGCCATCAGCCACATCGATCCCGCCTGCGAGCGGGCAGCGGCCAGCCTGGGGGCCCGGCCCGCCCGCGTCTTCCGGCGCGTCACGCTGCCGCTGTCCATGCCCGGCATCGTCTCCGGCTCGCTCGTCATCTTCGCCTGGACGTTCAGCGCCTTCCCGACGCCGGAGCTGCTCGGCGGGGGCCGGGTCAAGATGATCGCCAACGTGGTGAAGGACCTGGCGCTCGACGCCTTCAACTGGCCGGGGAGCGCGGCCTTCGCGGTGGTGGCGCTGGTGGTCACCTTCGCCCTGCTGGCCCTCACCGGCCGGGCGCTGGGCCGGGGGGCGGCGTGATCGGCCGCCTGGTCGTCGCCCTGCTGCTCGGCTTCATGACGCTGCCCACGGTCATCGTGGTGCTGGCCTCGTTCAACCCCACGGCCATCCTGTCGTTCCCGCCGGAGGGGCTCTCGCTGCGCTGGTACGAGAACGCGCTGACGTATCCCCAGTTCCGCCGGGCGGCCGTCAACAGCCTCATCGTGACGGGCGCCAGCGCGCTGGCGGCCCTGCCCATCGGGACCGCGGCCGCCCTGGCCCTGGTCCGCCACGCGGTGCCGGGGCGGGCGGTGCTGGCCGCCGTGCTGCTCTCGCCGCTGGTCATCCCCGGCGTGGCGGCCGGGCTGGGCCTCCTGATCCTGGCCGCCCGCCTCGGGCTCCTGGCCAGCCACGCCGTGCTGGTGGTGGCGCACGTGGTGCTCGTGCTGCCGTTCGTGGTGCGCTCGGTCATGGTCAGCGTCAGCAACCTGGATCCGACGCTGGAGCGGGCGGCGGCCAGCCTGGGCGCGCCGCCGCGGCGCGTGTTCTGGCGGGTGACCCTGCCGCTGCTCCGCCCCGGGCTGTTCGCGGCGCTCCTCTTCGCGGTCATCGTGTCCGCCAACGAGTTCGTGGTCTCGCTCTTCGTCTCCACCCGGGTCACCGAGATCCTGCCGGTGGCCATGTTCACCTACGTCGTCAACTACACCGACCCCACCATGGCTGCCCTCTCGACGCTGTTCATCGCCGCCACGTTCGTGATCGTGTTCCTGGCCGACCGCTTCCTGCGCCTGTCCCGCGTCTTCCAGCTCGACGGCCACCGATGAAGACCGTCGTGGGGCTGGAGGGCGTGGCCAAGACCTACGGGGCGGTCCGGGCCCTGGACGGGGTCGACCTGGCGGTGGACGAGGGCGAGCTGCTCTCGCTGCTCGGGCCGTCGGGCTGCGGCAAGACGACGACCCTGAACGTGGTGGCGGGCTTCGTCGAGCCCGACCGGGGCCGCGTCCTCATCGACGGCCGGGAGGTCACGGGCACGCCGGCCTGGCGGCGGGGGCTGGGCGTCGTCTTCCAGTCCTACGCGCTGTTCCCCCACATGACGGTGGCCGAGAACGTGGCCTTCGGCCTGCGCGAGCGGGGCGTGCCGCGGGGCGAGATCGCCACCCGGGTGCGCGAGGCGCTGGCCCTGGTCCGGCTGCCGGCGGCCGGCCCGCTGCGGCCCGGGCAGCTCTCGGGGGGCATGCAGCAGCGGGTGGCGCTGGCCCGCGCGCTGGTGATCCGGCCCCGGGTGCTGCTGCTCGACGAGCCCCTGGCCGCGCTGGACCGCAAGCTCCGGGAGGAGATGCGCGCCGAGCTGAAGGAGATCCAGCGGCAGGTGGGGATCACGACGATCTTCGTGACCCACGACCAGCACGAGGCCCTGGGGCTCTCCGACCGGGTGGCGGTGATGAACGCCGGGCGCATCGAGCAGCTGGCTGCTCCCCGCGAGGTGTACGAGCGGCCGGCCAGCGCCTTCGTGGCCGAGTTCATCGGCGCCTCCAGCCGCCTGGGCGCGCGGGCCGTGGACGCCCGCACCGTGGAGATCGCCGGCGGCCACCGCCTCCAGGTGCGCCTGGGCCGGGCGCTCGCTCCCGGCGAGCGCGTCGAGCTGCTGATCCGCCCGGAGCGGGTCGAGCTGGGGCCGGCGGGCGTGAACGCGCTCCCGGCCCGGGTCACCGGGGTCATGTACCTGGGCGACCACACGGAGGTCCGGCTGGCCGTCGGCGCCGAGGTGCGGCTCCTGGCCACCGTCCGGGGCGCCGTGCCGCTCGCCGCCGGCGACGCCGTCACCGTCACGCTGCCGCCCGACGCCTTCCTGGAGGTGGGCTGACCGATCGGGCGGCCAGGCGGATGATCCGGCGCCCGGCGGCGGCAACCGGCGCGCCCCCGGGAGCCCGGGCCGGCTGGCGCCGCGGTCGCCCGGCTCGGGTATCATCGCGTCGGTGATCGCCCTCCACGAGGTCACCCGGCGCTTCGGTCACCGCGTGGCGGTCGATCGCGTGTCCCTGACGGTCCCTGCCGGCACCACCCACGTGCTCCTCGGCTCCAGCGGCTCCGGCAAGTCCACGATCCTGCGGCTGGTGCTCGGGCTGCTCGACCCCGACGGCGGCGCGATCGTCGTGGACGGCATGGTCGTCGGCCCCGCCACGCGGGCCGCCGTCCGGCAGCGCATCGGCTACGTCGTCCAGGAGGGCGCTCTCTACCCGCACCTCACGGCCGCGCGCAACGCCACGCTGCCCGCCCGCGCCCAGGGCTGGCCGGCGGCGCGCGGCCGGGCCCGGCTGGCGGAGCTGGCCGACCTGGTGGGGCTGGACCGCGGGCTGCTCGACCTGTACCCCGTCCAGCTCAGCGGCGGCCAGCGACAGCGGGTGGGGCTCATGCGGGCCCTGATGCTCGACCCGCCCATCCTGCTCCTGGACGAGCCGCTGGGCGCGCTGGATCCGATCGCGCGCGCCGAGCTGCAGGGCGAGCTGCAGCGCCTGTTCCAGCGGCTGGCCAAGACCGTCGTGCTGGTGACCCACGACATCCGCGAGGCGTTCCTCTTCGGCGGCACGATCACCCTGCTCGACGGCGGCCGGGTCGTGCAGCAGGGCGCCTTCGCCGACCTGGCCCGGAGGCCGGCCGAGCCCTTCGTGGCCGCCTTCCTGCGGGCGCAGGCGCCGCCGGCCGAGATGACGCGGTACCTGTGACATGGCGGCCCCCCGGCGCTGGCTGACCGGACTGCTGGCGACCCTGCTGCTCGGGCCGGCGTCGGCGGCCGGAGCCGCGGGGGCGCCGGAGACCGTCGTCGTGGGCTCGAAGTCGTTCACCGAGAGCTACGTGCTGGCCGAGATCGTGGCCCAGGTGGTGGAGGACGTGGGCGAGGCCAGAGCGGCGCGCCGGCTGGGCCTGGGCGGCACCGGGATCGTCTACCAGGCGCTGGTCAGCGGCGACATCGACCTCTACCCCGAGTACACGGGGACGATCAGCCGGGCGATCCTCAAGGACCCGTCGGTCACCGGGGTGGAGGCGCTCCGCGAGCGCCTGCGCCCGCTGGGGCTGACGATCAGCGACCCGCTGGGCTTCACCAACACGTACGCGCTGGCAGTGCGGCGGGACACGGCCGAGCGCCTGGGCCTGCGGGCGATCAGCGACCTGCGGCGCCATCCCGGGCTGACGGCCGGCTTCGACCCCGGCTTCCTCGAGCGGGACGACGGCTGGCCGGGGCTGCAGCGCCACTACGGGCTGCGCTTCCGCGACGTGCGCATCATGGAGCACGCCCTCACGTATCCGGCGCTGGCCGGCGGGCGCGTGGACGTCATCGACGTCTTCTCGACCGACGGACAGCTGGCCGCCCGCGACCTCGTCCTGCTGGCCGACGACCGCGGGTTCTTCCCCGACTACGCGGCGGTGCTGCTCGCGCGGCGGTCGCTGCCGGCCCGGGCTCCCCGCACGTGGGCCGCCCTCCACCACCGCCTGGCGGGCCGGCTGGACAACGCCGCCATGGCGCGCCTCAACGCGCTGGCCGACCTCGAGGGACGGTCCTTCCGGGAGGTGGCGGCGAGCTTTCTCGGCGCGGCGGCGGCGCCGGCGCGCGGCGCCGCGCGGGCCCGGGAGCTGGGCCGGCTCACGCTGGAGCACCTGGGGCTCGTGGGCGTCTCGGTGGCCGTGGCCGTCGCGCTCGGCGTGCCGCTGGGTGTCCTGGCCGCCCGGCGCCGGCTGCTGGCCCAGCTGGAGCTGGCCGGGGTCGGCCTGCTCCAGACGATCCCGGCGCTGGCGCTGCTGTCGTTCATGATCCCGCTCTTCGGGATCGGCCCGCTGCCGGCCCTGGTCGCCCTCTGCCTCTACGCCCTGCTCCCGATCGTCCGCAACACCTACGCCGGGCTGGCCAGCCTCGATCCGGCGCTCCTCGAGATGGCGGCCGTCATGAACCTCGCGGGCTGGCGGCGGCTGTGCTGGATCGAGCTGCCGCTGGCCTCGGTGACGATCATGGCCGGCATCAAGACGTCGGCCGTGCTGACGGTGGGGACGGCCACGCTGGCCGCCTTCATCGGCGGCGGCGGCTACGGCACGCTCATCGTCACCGGGCTGGCCCTGAACGACCTGGGCACGATCCTGGCCGGGGCCGTGCCGGCCGCGCTGCTGGCCCTGGCCGTGCACGCCGCATTCGAGGCGGTGGACCGGCTGGTGATCCCGCGCGGCCTCCGCCGGCGCGGCACGCCGGAGCGCTGAGCGGGCGGAGCGTCAGGCGGGCGCGCCCGCCAGCTCGGCCTGGAGCGCCCGGCAGACCGCGATCACCTCGTCGTGGTAGCCGGGGAACCAGGCCGCCATCCACTCCGGGCGCTCGAAGAAGGCCAGCGGCGGGCGGTCCCGACGCCGGATGGCGCCGCGCCGCACGAGCCCGCTGGCGTTGATGAAGCTCACGTCCTCCAGGAGGCGCCCGGCGGCCACGAAGCCGGCGCTGGCCGGCGCCAGCCGGCGGATCTCCGCCAGGCTGGAGGCGATCGCGCGCAGGCAGAAGACGTGGCAGCGCTCGCGCGCGCCCGGGGGGAGGGCGGCCAGCACGCCGCGCATCGTGAGCCCCGAGAAGATCGTGTCATCCACCAGGGCCAGCGACGGCGCGCCCGCCACCGCCGCCAGCTGGACCGCCAGCGGCGCCGGGCCCGCCAGGACGTAGCCGCCCTGGTCGTCCTCCTCCCGCCACACGTCCACGCGCTCGAGGACCGGGAACCAGCCCGTGCGCGCGTGCAGGCGGGCGGCCACGGTCAGCCCCGCGGTGCCGAGCCCGACCGCCGCCGCGAAGGGCGGGTGCGGGCCTTGCGCCGCGAGCGCGTCGAGCTGCCGGGCGGGGCTCAGCAGGACGACGCGGGATGGATCGCGCCCGAGCAGGGCGAGCAGGGCGGCGATCAGCTTCCCGGCGCGGGAGCCGGCGCCGGCCAGCTCCGAGAGGTCGTCGTGGATATAGAGAGTGCGCGGCGTCGGCGCGGCGGCGCCCACGCTCACGCCGGCCGGGCCAGCGCCAGCCCGAACCGCCCCGCCGGATCCGTGTACCAGGCCTCCAGGGCCAGCCCGGCCCCGGCCAGCATCGCCTCCGTCGTGGCCCGCGTGAACTTGTAGGAGCTCTCCGTCCAGATCCCCTCGCCGGCCTCGAGGTCGAGGACCAGCCCCAGCCGGCCGAGCGTCACGCGCTGCGGAGCCTCGGCCACCAGGTGCATCTCGATGCGGGCGGGGCCGGCCCGGTACAGCGCCCGGTGCCGGTAGGCCTCGGGCCGGAAGTCGCCGTCGAGCATCCGGTTGACGACGCGCAGGATGTTGCGGTTGAACTCGCGCGTCACCCCGGCCGCGTCATCGTACGCCGCCTCCAGCGCTCGCCGGTCCTTCACCAGATCGACACCGAGCAGCAGGCGGCCGTCGCCGGCCAGGAGCGCGCGAAGCTGACCCAGCAGGCGGTGCCGGGCGGGCGGGTCGAAGTTGCCGATGGTGCTGCCGAGGAACAGGGCCAGCCGGCGGCCGGCCGGCGGCGGCACCTGCGGCAGGTGGCGCTCGAAGTCGCCCACGACGGCGTGGACCTGCAGCGCCGGGTAGCGATCGCAGAGCGGGGGGAGCGCGGCGGCCAGCCCGTCGCGCCCGACGTCGAAGGGGATGTAGCGGAGGCGGCGGGACGGGGGCAGGGCGTCCAGGAGCCAGCGCACCTTGCGACACGATCCCGGGCCCAGCTCCACCAGATCGTCGGGCTGCGCGCGCGCGACCACCTCGCCCGCGTGCTTCTGGATGAGCGCCTCCTCCGCGCGGGTCAGGTAGTACTCCGGCAGGGCGGTGATGCGCTCGAACAGGGCCGAGCCCGCCTCGTCGTAGAAGTACTTGGGGGGCAGCGTGCGCGGCCGGGCCGCGAGGCCCCGGCGCACGTCGTCGGCCAGCATGGCCTCGAACGCCCGGCCGTCCAGGTGAACGTCCACCTGCCAGCGAGGCGGGGTCACAGCGCGACCGTCCGGAAGCCGGCGACGATGTTGCGGCGGTGGCGCTTGTAGAAGTTCCGCCAGGTGGCGCGGATCAGCCGGGAGCGGGTCGTCCAGCCGCCGCCCTTGAGCACCTTCTTCTGACCGAAGTAGGGCTCGGAGTACTCGCGGTACGGGTCGCAGGCGAAGCCCGGATAGGGCCGGAAGGTGTCCTCCACCCATTCCCAGACGTTGCCGATCATCTGCCGGCAGCCGACCGGGCTGTCGCCGGCCGGCAGGGCCCGGACGTCCACCGTGCCCCCCGCCCGGTAGTCGAGGTTCGCCCGCTCGGGCGCGGGCGGCTCGTCGCCCCACGGGAAGCGGCGCTTGGCGCCGGTGGCCGGGTCGTGCGTGGCCGCCATCTCCCACTCCGCCTCCGTCGGCAGCCGCCGGCCCGCCCAGCGGCAGTAGGCCTCGGCCTCGTACCAGTTGACGTGGACCACGGGATGCCAGGGCTGGAGCGGGGCCGGCACGCCGAACCGGCGCTCGTGCCAGCGGCCGGCGCCGTCCCGGACCCAGAACAGCGGGTGCTCGGCGCCCTCGCGCCGGCGCCACTCCCAGCCCCGGCGCCCCCACAGCTCGCGCCGCCGGTAGCCGCCGTCGTCCACGAAGGCCTGGAACTCGGCGTTGGTCACGGGGGCGGCGGCGATCCGGAAGGGCGCGACCTCGACCGGGTGCGCCCACTTCTCGTTGTCGAAGACGAAGGGCTCGTCGGGGCTGGCGCCGAGCATGAAGGTGCCGCCGGGGACGGCGACGTCGTGCGGCCGCCACGAGGGGTCCACGGGCGGGTGGGACCACACCGGATCGATCCGCGCGATCGCCGGCCGGGGGTAGTCGAGCGACTGCCGGATCAGGGTGAGGTTCTCGGCGTGCATGTCCTCGTGCAGGGCGGCCAGGGTGTAGAAGTAGGCCTCCTCGCGGCTCGGCTCGTGGTCGTCGAGCCGGCCGAGCGTCCGGGCGAGCACCTCCGTGATGTAGGCCCGGGTCGCCTGGCGCGAGGGGAAGGCATGGTCCCAGCGCCGCGTGTAGGCGACGTTGAAGGCGTCATAGATGGCGTCGGCGCCGGGCAGGAGCGCCGGCGCCCCGTCCAGCCTGCGCAGGATCCAGAGCTCCTGGAACCAGCCCACGTGTCCCATCTCCCAGATGGGGGGCTCCAGGAAGTGGCCCCGGACACCCAGCATCTGGGTGTCCGTCAGGTCCTCCAGCAGCGCCAGCTCGACCCGGCGTGCGTCGCAGAGCGCGCCGCGCAGGGCCTCGGCGCTCACGCGCCCGCGGAACTCGACGGGGCCCACGAGGCATCGGTACTTCTCCCCTGCCGGCCTGTCAAGGGGCTCGCTGCCGGGCTGTTGCGCGGGCGCGCCCCGATGCTATGGTGGCGCCATGCGTCGGCGGCTCCTCCTGGTCGCGCTGCTCGGCGTGCTGGCGCCGGCGCCCGTCCAGGGCGACGTCGTGCTGCCCGCGGGCTTCACCGCCCGCATCTACGTCACCGGGACCGGATTCGACCCCGGGACGGGCCGGGCCGCGCCCGGCATTCCCTCCACCTCCACGCTGGCCTTCGACGACAGCGGCTCCCTGTATCTGGCCCGGACCGGCCGGCGCTACATGGGGGGCGAGGTCGAGGACATCTGGCCCATCTACCGGATCCCCGCCGGCGGCGCGCGGCTCACCCCGGCGCGGGAACGCCAGTACTTCTACGGCCCGCCGCTGCCGAACCCGCAGGTGGCCGCCGTGCGCGGCGGCCGCGAGCTGTTCGTCACCACGTTCGACCGCGACCGGCGCGTGGGCGTCCTCTACCGGATCCTCGACGGCCACGCCGAGCTGATCGCCGGCGGCACGCCGCCGCCGGGCGAGACGCCGCTGCTGCGCCAGCCCGAGGGCGCCGCCGCCGATGCCGCCGGCCGGCTGTACGTGGCCGACCGGCTGCAGGGCACGGTCGTCCAGCTC
>FWPU01009378.1_pt1 | contig 15514 bp, 17 predicted proteins | sample 2228361 | NCBI WGS metagenome assembly FWPU01 (sample SAMEA103939777, study PRJEB20133) | metagenome
ATACAACTTCTCGGAAGGGGATTTGTTTACCCCGTTTTCACCCGCTTTCCAATTGGTTTTCAAACACCCGCCGAAAATGATACCCGTAAATGGCAAAGGTGATCGCCAGTGCGAATTTGCGCGGAAATTTCCACAGCGTCCAGAAAAACAAGCGCCAGTACTCGCCCCTTTCCCTGCCCAGCACACCTAACCGCCACATCGAAGCAAAGAAGGCATATACTTCTTCCCAATGAATCGAAACATCCAAACGCGGCGGGTTATAGTTTTCAAGGAAGGTGCGCACCCGTCTATAAAATGTTGTGGGGCTATACAGGTCACCGATCAAACGCCGGTAGCCCTCTCGCAACGCCTCCAACCCCATTTTGGGCAGGATGTTCGTCGAACCGTCCGTATTGCTGCCGCTCAATTCGGCCAGTAAACGTCCCTCGCGCGCCATTCGTTGATACAGTGCCGTACCATAAGGGGCTTGCAGCAGCCCGACCATTGCTGTAACGATGCCGCTCTTTTGAATGAACTCTAACTGCTGTTGAAAAATACTGGGACGATCACTGTCGAATCCCACAATGAAGCCGCCCATCACCTGCAAACCAAATTTTTGCAGCCGCCGAACACTTTCCACCAGATTTCGGCGCAGATTCTGCCCTTTGTGGCACTCCACCAGACTTTCTTCCGCCGGCGTTTCGATGCCCACAAACACCGAAGTAAAACCGGCTTCGACCATCATCCTCATCAACTCCGGGTCATCTGCCAGATTGATCGAAGCCTCAGTAATGAAATGACAGCCCCGTTTTCCCTGCCGCCAGCGGATGAGCGCCGGCAGGATTTCTTCCTTGAGCTGTTTGCGGTTGCCGATAAAATTGTCATCCACAAAAAAGATATTGCGACGCCAACCCAACGCATACATCCGGTCCAGTTCTGCAATGACCTGATCGGCTGTTTTGGTGCGCGGGCGGTGTCCCAGCATGGCGGTTACATTACAAAAGTCGCAATTAAAGGGACAGCCGCGCGAATACTGGATGCTGAGCGAATCGTAAAAACGGGTTTCCAGCAAATCCCAGCGGGGAATGGGAGATTGACTCATATCCGCATACGCATCGGTCGCATAAACTCTTTCGAGTGTGCCTCTTTCCAGATCCTGCAAGAAGAGAGGCATGGTAAGCTCCCCCTCATTCAGAACAAAGTGATCTACCTCCGGAAAGTCCTGCCACTCTCCCAAAAACAGCGGACCGCCGGCCACAACACGTTTGCCGGCCGCCTTACACCGCCCAATCACTTCTCGCGCCGATTGCCGCTGGACAACCATGGCGGAAATCATCACCATATCCGCCCAGGCAATGTCTTCCCCAGTGAGTAGCCGGGTGTTCAGGTCAATGATGCGAATCTCCCAGTCTTCCGGCAGCAAAGCCGCAATCGTCGCCAGCCCCAACGGCGGGGAGGACGCTTTTTTACGAATGAACTGCAACGCATAGCGAAACGACCAGAAAGTCGGCGGAATTTGCGGGTAAATCATCAGGACTTTCATAATCACCCCACCTCCATATTGGTGTAAGACCATGCCACTTTGAGTATAGACAGTTACAGTTCCTCTGTAATGTGCCTCTGGTCATAACCAAAATCAGAGAATTCATGAAAAAAGTCATACTCACGGTGGACTTCTTCTCTATGCTTTGTGATGCCACCCTTTACAAAAATGCAATTCGTTTACTCTCAATCGGAGTTATAATATCCACTATCTCCTGTGACATTTGTTGTAAAAAACTGCACCAGTCCATAAAAAATGAGGTAAGAAAATGGTAGACCTCTTGATCGCATTCGTTACCGGATTGACCACCGGCGGGTTGAGTTGCCTTGCCGTACAAGGCGGCTTATTGGCCAGTTCTCTGGCCGGTCAAATTGAAAAAGACCTTCAAAATTCATCGGCTGCCCCCCATAAACGATCCCGTAAAAATCCGTCCCCCCTTTCAAAACCTCAACTGGCCAAACCCATTTTGATGTTTTTACTGGCCAAGTTGGTGGCCTACACGATTTTAGGTTTATTGTTAGGTTGGGCCGGCCAGGTTCTTCAACTCTCACCCTATACTCGGGCCTTTTTGCTCATCGCCATCGGCATTTTCATGCTCGGCTCCGCCCTGCGCATGTTGAATGTACACCCCATTTTTCGTTATTTTGCCTTCGAACCGCCGGCTGCCTTACGCCGCTGGCTGCGCCGCAAAGCCGGCAAGGCTGCCGATTCACCGCTATGGACCCCCGCTCTGCTTGGCGCGTTGACCGTGTTGATTCCCTGTGGGGTAACTCAGGTGATGATGGCTGCAGCCCTGGCCACGGGGGACCCTCTCCAAAGCGCTGCATTGATGTTTGCGTTCACCCTTGGCACTTCCCCCCTCTTTTTTGTCGTAGCCTACTTTACCACGCAAATCGGCGCGCGGCTCGAGCGATACTTTATGCGATTTGTAGCCATTGTGGTTTTAATTTTGGCCATCGTGACCATTGATAGCGGCATTGCCCTGGCGGGATCACCCGTTTCCCTGACCCGTTGGTTCAACCAGCAATTAATCGGTAACGTCCAACCCGGTCTGGTAGAATATCAACCCCTGCAAGCCGAAGACTCCTCCGCTCAGGTCATCACCATTCGGGTACAGAATTACGGTTACGAACCCGCCCTCATCCGTGCCGAAGCCGGCGTTCCCACTCGCTTACGGTTGATTTCAAAAGATGTATATTCCTGCTCCCTTGCGTTTACCGTCCCCTCTTTGGGTATCCAGGAATTACTACAACCAACCGGCATCACCGAGATTGAAATTCCCCCTCAACAGCAAGGCAGCCGTTTAACGTTTTCCTGTTCGATGGGTATGTACGGTGGCGTAATCCTTTTCGAGGACGTATAAGCGGATGAAAAAGAAAATCACCCTGCAAATTCAGGGCATGGAATGCCCGAACTGCGCTATGAAACTGGAAAGCATTGAAGACCGGTTGAAAGGTGTTCTCCGCGCCGAAGCCAGTTATCACAAAGCCATCCTCACGGTTGAGTATCTCGACGAGTTGATCAGCGAAGAAGCGATTCGGGAAGAAATCGCGCGGCTTGGCTATCAAACTAAAATATAAAAGTACTGCCTAAACGGTTAGGGAAAATATTCGCCATCCGTTCATAGAAGCAATGGACTTCCGGGGGATAATTTTTATTCGTTCTACTCCTAAAATGGGAGGTGTAATCAACTTCTCAGCACAAGAGTAGTCTATGCTTGCAAAAGTCACAAACCCCAATTTACGCACTGAAACCCGTACCATCCAAATTGAGCCTGACGTAAACCTCTATGTAAAAATCATAAAGACCACCCCACTCAGCCATCGCACGGCAATGTACATTCATGGTGGCGGAAACGGTGGTAACCACACCCTCCTTGAACGTCCCTCCCGCCACCTGATTGATAAAGGCTTTTTCGATACCATCTTTCTCCCAGATCGGCGTGGTGATGGAGGCAGTTCTCCCTTGCCTCGCAAATTTTCTGTCAGAGATCACGCTTACGATATGCAGCGATTGCTGGATGCGCTGGAAATTACTCAGCCGATTACCGCCATGGGCATATCCTACGGTGGACCAATCGCGCTCGACCTGGCTGCCATCGATTCGCGTGTAGAGCGAGTTGTATTGGTGGCATCTTCTCCAACCCTCAGTTCAAACAACGGAATTGCCAATTTTTTGCTTAAAACCGGCCTGCTCAAATTAATGCTAAATTTGTCTTCAGCCATTTATCTGGGAAAATTACCACCCGCCTATACTGACTTCGATCCTGCTTACGATGCAACCAGCCAGCGACAGCTGGTACAGGCTTATTTCGAAGGATTGAAACGCACTCCCAAAACTTACAAGGCTTCTTTTCAATACGCGTTGGAAGCTACACTGGATGAAGCCAAAGCCGCTTTAGATGAAAATATCACCCTGAACATCCCCATTATTCAAGTTATTGGTGAAAAGGACGAAGTTTGGGGCAGTGAATTGCTACCCGAATATTTACAGCGCTTTCCTGACTACAAACAATACCGCGTAGCAGGTGGTCTCATACATAAAGACGTATTCCTTAAGGCTGAGTTATTCCAGAAAGTTTTAGAGACGGCCCTTGATGAATGCCTGAACAACCTTTCCGCTCCACAACGATAATTTTTCTGGATGGATCTTCTACAGTGAGGACTTAAGATGAAATCTACATTGTCTCCGTTTTTCAGAGTAATGTTCACACCAGATGATTTCTTTGAGGAAATTCGCCACTTAAATAAATGGAAATTGCCCTTAACCCATCTCCTCCTGCTTGCGGTTTGGCTTTCCCTTGGCTCGGTCATTGCCTGGAGTTTGGGGGTGGATGGCGGAAATCCGATTAATTCATCCCTCGGTGCCCAGATGGATGTATATCCTTACTGGAAAGATACTCTTTTACCCCAAATGGGGATATGGTCATATCCGATTGCAATGGGTTTGATCATCCTCGAAATGCTGATCATCACTTTAATTTTCACCCCATTGATATATCTTGTGTTTCGATTTTTAGGGGGCAGTCCCCAGTCCCATGGGATGCTTTGCGCTTTTCAAGCCTTTGTCTACGGGTTGACTCCGACAGCATTTGGTGGTTTTTTACCAGTAGCAGGCTTAATCACCGGCGTTTTTGCTACTCTTCTTCAATTCCAACGCGGCCCTTCTATCACACTGCAAAACCGTAAGTGGGGAAGTTATGTGATTATCGTTACATTTCTGGCTTATGCCATCTACCGTTACTGGAATCGGGAATTGATTTGAGGTTTCCCGGTATAATCTTATATATGCCAGATAAAAATTTTTACGTGGTCTGGAAAGGACGAAAAACCGGCATTTTCAGCAATTGGGAGCAATGTGCCGAAGCGGTAACCGGCTTTTCGGGGGCGGAGTTCATCTCGGTGACAAACCTCGCCGAAGCCCGCGCCGCTTTGCGTTTTCCGACCCGCAAAGCCTATCAAACCTACCGTCAGACGCAAATCTCCTCCGGGGTGGCACCTCCCCTGACAGACAGTTACTGCGTAGATGCCGCCTGCAGCGGTAATCCGGGCTTGCTGGAATACCGCTGTGTCCATACCTCCACCGGAAAAGAGCTTTTCCACCAGGGCCCTTTTGAAAACGGGACAAACAACATCGGCGAATTTCTGGCTATTGTGCATGCTCTGGCGCTGCTGAAAAAGAAAGGCATAACCAGCCCCATTTACACCGATTCGGAAATTGCTTTGCTGTGGGTAAAAGAGAAAAAGTGCAAGACCAAACTCAAACCGGATGAGAAAAATGCCCGCTTGTTCGATCTGATTCGGCGCGCCGAAGCCTGGCTGCAGGAAAACACCTTTGAAAACCCTCTCCTCAAATGGGACACCGAACACTGGGGTCAGATTCCCGCCGATTTTGGACGGAAATAACCGGATAATGTTATGATTTACGGTACTTCTTCTACCCTCTTACCCGAAAAATGAAAGCCCGTCCTTCTGCCGGCCGCCCTCCTCTGGAATCCCTTTCCCCAACCCTTCTGGAACTGGTTTTTTCTCAGATACCCATTGGCGTTGCCATTTTCGATACCGACTTTCGGCTGGTACGCTGTAACCCCGCCTTTGCCCAAATGGCGGAACGCTATACCACCCTAACCCCCGAAGAATTAAAACCCGGTCTTTGCCTGCGCGAATACACACCCGGCGGACGGGGTTTCTTTGATCTTTCCCTATCCCAGGTTTTACGGGGTGAAACCTTACGGATTGAAGCCTTTCCCGTTGAAAGCGGTGGTATGCTGAGTTACTGGGATGCCATTCTCGCCCCCATCACTCAAGAGGGACGGGTGATCGGTATTCTGGATATTCTCAGCGATGCAACCCAGCGTGCTCGGGCTCTGGAAAAGGAACTGGAAACCCAAACCGCCTTGAAATTATTGGTAGAGAATGCCCGTCATTTTGCACTCTACCGGATTGAGCTTGACCCACGCCGCCCCATGGGTGGCAAAGTGGTTTTCGTCAGCCCCTCTCTCCAAGATATTGTCGGCATTGAGAATCCTTATAACTTTGAGGAATGGTTTGCAGGAATTCATCCAGAGGATTTACCCCGTGTCAAAGAGGCCAACCAGCGCTCGATTCGCTACGGTGAGCCTTACGATCAAATTACCCGCGCCTTTCATCATCAAAAGAAAGAATGGGTCTGGCTGCATACCATTTCAAACCCCCAGCGGGATAAGGACGGACGGGTCACTCACTTTGACGGTATGATCATTGATCTGACCAATCAGGTGACCCTCCACGAAGCCGAGCGTCGGCAGGCAGTTGCCGAAGGTCTGCGCGAAATTTTACGCCTCATTAACTCACACCATCCGCTCAACGAAGTTTTGCAGGTCATCGCCCGCCAGGCTAAGGAATGGCTGCATGCCGACTCCACCATGATTCGCCAGACTTTTATTGAGGAAAATCGTGTCCGAACCGTAGCACAGTGTGATTTACCGGCAGACTTCGACATCATTGCCGAAACACCTTTTTATCAGGGCTTGACCGATCAGGCTTTAATGGATGGGGATGTCGTCATCATTGAAGACATTCCATCGGTTTACTCACCCCGGCTGGCACGCCTTGAATTCGATGATGACCCGCTCCTTACCGCTGGTCTGGCTGCCACGGTGAAGTACTATCACAGTCTGTTGAAAACCCCTCTCTTCATTCGCGGGCAAATTTTTGGGGCAATCACCTTCCATTTTTCCCAACCACGTAAATTCAGCGATGAGGATATCGAACTGGCACGCATGCTATCGGATCAAACGGCATTGGCCATTGAAAATGCGCGCTTGTTTGAAGCAGCCGAACGCCGCCGTCAGATTGCCGAAAGCCTGCGTGTAATCCTCTCCATCCTCAACTCCGAACGACCGCTCGATGAAGTGCTACACGCAATTGTTTCTCAAGCCCAGCAGTTATTGGGGGCCAAAGCAGTTGCCATCCACCGGTTAGACAGCGAAAAGAACCTTCTCATCCCGGAGGCTTCTGTGGGGCTTTCGAAGGAGTATGTTTCTTCCATTCACTTGCCTTTAGGACAGGGCGCATTGGGTATCGCTGTGTTAAAGCGGAGACCAGTTCAGGTCAACGATACCATCGCTGTGTTTTCCGGCAAAGGTGTACAATCCGCCGATGGTGAGAGTATCCGCCTTGACGAAGGCCTGGTCAACAAATTACAACAATTTGCCGATCGCTACGGCGCAGTGCTGGCCGTACCGATGGTGATCAAATCCCAAATTTACGGGGGGTTGGCGCTGTACTACTCCACACCGCGCAACTTCTTACCTGAAGAGATTGAACTGGCTGTTACCTACGCCGATCAAGCCTCGCTTGCAATCGAAAACGCCCGCCTTATTCAACAGGTCAAAGAAACCGCCGTGCTGGAAGAACGCAGCCGTCTCGCCCGCGATTTGCATGATGCAGTGACCCAAACCCTCTTTTCCACCACCCTGACCGCCGAGGTGCTCCCGCGAATCTGGGAGAAAAATCCACAGGAAGGGCAGAAAAAACTGGAAGAATTGCGGGAATTGACCCGCGGTGCTTTGGCCGAAATGCGCACCCTGCTGGTGGAACTGCGCCCCGCGGCAATGCAGGAAGCCGAACTGAATGACCTGATCCGTCATCTGGGAAATGCGTTTATCGCCCGTGCCCGTATTCCCCTTTCATTGAGCATTGAAGGAAATCAGCCCCTACCGTTGGATGTAAAAATCGCCTTTTACCGGGTTGCCCAGGAGGCTTTGCACAACATTGCCAAACACGCCGATGCAGCGCAGGCCTGGCTTAATCTGACCTACACACTGGACGGGCTGCATCTGACCATCCGCGATGACGGCATCGGTTTTGACCTGAACAAACTCAAGCCAGACCACTTCGGCTTGGGCATCATGCGTGAAAGGGCAACTCAGGTGGGAGCTCAATTTTGTGTGGAAAGCCAACCGGGTGAAGGCACCACCATTTCCCTTCGATGGCAGAAAGCCCAAAATCAAGATCAAGGGGAGAACCATCCATGAGCGAGGAGAAAAAAATTCGCATCCTGATTTGTGATGATCACAATGTTGTGCGCAACGGGCTGAAATCATTTTTGAGCATTTATGAGGACTTCGAACTGGTTGGCGAGGCTCGCAACGGAGAACAGGCGGTTGCGCTGGTCAACCAGATGCAGCCGGATGTCGTGCTGATGGATTTGATGATGCCGTTATTGGATGGAGCAGCCGCCACACGCCGCATCAAAGAGAAGTTTCCCAGGATTCAGGTCCTTGCTTTGACCAGTTTCAAAGACCATGAACTGGTCAAAGGCGCACTGGAAGCGGGGGCAATTGGCTATCTGCTCAAAGATATTTCCGCGGATGAGCTGGCCCGCGCCATCCGGCTGGCATTTGAAGGCAAACCCACCCTCGCCCCGGAGGCGGCCGAAGTACTCATCGAGGCTTCCCGTCCACACCAGCGAAAGTTAGGGGATGATCTGACCGAGCGCGAACGCGAAGTGCTTGCGCTGATGGTGGAGGGGTTGAACAATCAACAAATTGCCGAACGGTTGGTCGTCAGTCTTTCCACTGCCAAATCTCACGTCAGCAGCATCCTCTCCAAACTGGGGGTAACAACCCGCACGGAAGCCGTCTCGTTGGCACTCAAGCATAAAATCTAAACGCAAACACCTTCAACCTTTGCTCCTTCCCGCCCGGTATTCTGGGTCGGGAAGGCTTTTTATCATTCATCCTATCCATTTGGCTAAGAAAAATTCCACCCTACGGACAGGTAGAAATCCCACTCCTTAGAGGTGATAACAGACGGATAATCCGGTACACTGAACCTGAGCAATAAATAACGAATTGTTAAGGACAATTTCATGGATCACATCGTGTATGTAGATACAAAATCGCGAGAGATGGAAAAATTATTAAGTGGTGAGAAAACAATGATTGTACGTACCGCCAGCGGAAGAAAATTACCCTATGACCGCGTGAAAAATGGAGATCGTTTGTTTTTCACTCGAAATAATGGCGAGGGGGTAATTCTCGCCTCAGCACTGGTGAAACAAGTCATCCAATTTGGGCCGGTCAATCGGGAACTTTCCTTTGAAATCCTTAATAACCATCAATCCCGGCTCAACCTGTCTGAAAGTCAGGTCAATCGTTGGGGTGGCAAAAGATATCTGGTGCTGGTAGAAATTAACTCCTTGCAGAAAATTGCCCCCTTTAAGTTCAATCGCAGCGCTTACAACAACATGGACGATTGGCTGCCGGTTGGAAGTATTGAAACGGTGAAAGAGTAGCCATGAGGATTTTACTGGCAGATGACAGCCCCGAAGTCCGCACAGCGCTCCGGCTGATTCTCGAACATCAGCCCGATCATCAAGTTCTGGATGAGGCGGACAACGTGGTTCGTCTTTTGAACCTCACCACTCAATACTGCCCGGAAATTCTGCTGCTGGATACAGACCTGAATGGTCTTAAGCCCTGCCGGGATGACCGTGGATTGATCGAATTATTGGAAACACTCAAGTTGATATGTCCTAATCTCGTCATTGCTGCTCTGTGCAGCGGACAGATTACCGGTAAGGAAACCTGGCTCGGGCAGGTCAATGCTGTGTTCTGTAAAAGCGACCCGCCCGATTCACTCCTGAACTGGCTTAAAAATCCATTCACCTAACGGCGAATCCAGAAAAACCTATTCCAAAAATCGCTGCACCTGGGCTGTTAAGAACCGAGCAATTTCCGTTTCTTCGAAGGGCCACGCATAAATCAAGCGGATTGCGGGAAATTCGGATTGAAGTTTTTGGATTTCAGCGGGAATCTCCTGCTCGGCATGTTCGCCGCCGCGAGTCATCATCGGCGTAACGACGATGATTCGTTGAAATCCCTCTTCAACTGCTTCTTTTACCACTTCTTCCAACGTTGGCGCACAAAACTCGTTGAAACACACCCGCGTTTCCAGCCCGCTCTCCACTTCAATCTGGCGGGCAAGCGAAAGGCTGGCCGCATGGAAGGGGTCATTTTCGGCTGTCCGCGGCCAGCGGCGCATTTTTTGATCCAGTTCAGCATAGCGGTTTCGGCTGGCTTCATCCATGCTGTGCGGGGCGGTTTCAAGGCGCGCGTGGTATCCAAAAAATTCAGCGAATTCGCGTTTGGGAAAATCATTGGGCGGCGAGCCGTGCATGGCAAGGATTAATATCGTTTTCATCTTTACCCTTTACAATAGACCTGTGATTTTTGTGAAAATTCTCTTCATCGGTTGGATCATTCTGATTGGAGCCATTTTCCTGAACGGATTGGCTGGTGTTTTGGGGCTGGTTACTTGGTACACCTTCCTGACAAAAACCACTCAACAAGGCTGGCTATCCGCCTTGCGCCAGACCTCGATTATAAGCCAACTTTTCCTATTTTTGATATACCCGTTCTGTTTGGGTAGTTTAGCGTGGCTTGGGCTCAAATTGTACCGCTTGTGGTGAATCGCTCAAAACGGAGATAGTACTGAGGTACAATTCAGCCATGGATGAGTTTCTGCCTGAATCCTCTCAAATTTCAGAAAACGGCCTGACTGCCGAACAACGCCGGACATTGGAAGGTCTGCTCTTCATCCTGAACCATGAATCTGACATCAACCTGCGCTTGAAAGCCGTGCGCGCCCTCCGTCATTTTGAAGAAATGAGCGCCCTGCGTACCCTCGCCGAGCTGGCGCTCTACGATGAAGATCAACCGGTTCGAGTGGCCGCCCATCAAGAACTGGTCAATCTTTTCGGTGAGGAAAGCGAATCATTTTTAGAGAGCATCCGTACCGAGTTTGAAGGTGAGGAAGAAGCCGGGGATGAACTCTTCCCCGCTTCTCTAACACCGATGGTTCAAACCCACCAGAAGCCACAATTAGAGTATTCATCTTCTCCGGTCGTACAGGAAGAGCGCACCCCCATCTGGTTGTGGGTAATCGTTCTCTTGTTCGTTTTTGGAGGCATTCTTCTCTTTATTTTGAGATGAGTTGCAACATGAGCAAAAGCAGAACACTTTCACGACGGGCGTTCTTAAAACTTGGCGCAGCGGCTTTGGCCGGCATAGCCTTCCAACCCAAATTAGCCTGGCAGCAGTTGATGCAGGAATGGCCGGATGCCGAGCGATTGGGGCGAGTCACTTCCGGCAGAGTTTCCATCTGGTCAAAACCTTCTGCAGATAGCCAGCAGTTGAAAACCATTTACGATGATCACATCGTCATCTGGCTGCGCGAAGTCATCGGCGAACCGCCCGGCCTGACCCTCAGCCGGCGCTGGGTGGAAACACCGGAGGGCTTCATCTACGCGCCACGTCTTCAACCCGTGCGCTATCTGCCCAATGAACCGGTCAGCGATTTACCCAGCGGCCCGTTGGGCAGAGGTATGTGGGCTGAAGTGACCGTCCCCTATCTGGATGTCACACTCCACAACCCGCCTGCTCGCGCCCCCTGGCTGAGAGAGGCACAGTTTCCGCGCCTTTATTACAGCCAGATCTTCTGGATTGACGATTTGCGTACCGGCAGCGACGGGCAGGTATACTATCGCGTAACTCAAAAATATGGTTATGGCGATATTCTGTGGGCGCCGGCGTTCGGCTTCCGCCCGCTGACACATGAAGAGCTCGAACCGATTCACCCGGAAGCAGAAGATAAGCGCATCGTGGTCAATTTGAATTATCAAATGCTCTCCTGCTTTGAGGGCAACCGCGAAGTTTATACCTGCCGGATCTCCTCCGGTGCTAAATTTGACAAGGATGGTAATCCCACCGAAAAATGGTCCACTCCGATTGGGACCATGCCAACCTGGCGTAAGTTGATTTCTCATCACATGAGCGGCGGAGTAAGCGGCAGTGGTTGGGATCTGCCCGGCATTGCCTGGACAATTCTCTTTTCCGGCAATGGCGAGGCGATTCACTCCACCTTCTGGCATAATGATTTTGGCACACCCCGTTCGCGCGGTTGCATCAACGCCGCTCCCGATGATGCCAAGTGGATTTTCCGCTGGTCCGAACCCCATATCCCCTATGACGTGGGTGAGATGACCATCTCCATGCCGGGTGGTACCAAAGTGCAGGTCATTGGGTGAGGTTGTCATGCCGGTAACACCCTTTCATTTTGGAGCAGGCCTGGCGGCTAAAGCAGTTTTGCCGCGCCATTTTGGGTTTTTGGCTTTCTGCACTGCGAACATCCTCATAGATGTTGAACCGCTGTACTACATCCTCACCGGTCAGTATCCACTGCACCGCTTTTTTCACACCCTGCCGGGTGCAATAATCGTCTCTTTATGCACAGTTGTCCTGTTTTGGATCTTAAAAATCGCATGGGCATGGCTTGGGTGGGGAAACAGGTTGACCAGGTTCGAATTTAAGCCATCTGCCGTCTGGCTGGGTGCATTGAGCGGAACGATCAGTCATGTTTTCCTGGACAGTATAGTCCACGGGGATGTTCATCCCTTTTCACCATTTTCTCAGGCAAATCCGTTTTTAGGATGGTTTTCCATTTCACAGGTTCAAACCTTCTTAACCCTCATGGGGGTTCTTGGCATGGGGGGATGGATGCGTCATCTCCTTTTATTACGCCTTACCAAAGAAACCGCTCTTAACCCTCACGAAAAAAACCGGAAAACAAGCTGATCGCACCTCTAAATAAGGGGAGATTTTTCCCGGTCAACTCCATCACCATAACTCCGCATTACATCCGCCCATCGGATGATAAGCAGTGGTAAACTTATTTCGCCATGAATCGTTCCAATTTTCTCTATTCTTTTCTCGCGTTTGTGCTTTTTACCGCAGGACTTATTGCCGGTTTAATCGGGTGGGGAAGCAGCGCCTGGGCAGATTTGGAAGCTTCCTTATTTGATGCTTCCATCACTGCCGATGTCGTTTTGAACGATCTTCGCTGCCCCCAATTTATCACCCCTGAAGAAATTGCCATGGTATCCATCCGCCTGCAAAACCCCACCGACCGCATCCTGCGCCAAACCGCACGCATTCACATCAGTTACGGCTTTGTAACCCTCATGCGCGAAGAAAATACAATTATCGAAATGCAACCACGCGAAAGCCGTCAATTGGAATGGTATGTCACCGCTGAGGATGCAGCCTGGGGACGGCTGGTGATGGTACGCCTGCACCTGTCCCGCAGTTTTCCGCTCCCCAGCCGCACAGCAACCTGCGGCATTGTGCTGGTCAATCTGCCGTGGCTGAACGGAAAGCACATATCGTTGCTGCTGGCTGCTATTACTCTGGCAGGTACATTTGGTGGCTGGCGGTTGTATCTCAAAGCCAACCGACCCCTGACGAGCCGTCAGCGGAATGTAGCTGCTTTGATGCTGGCGTGGATGATTCTGCTGATTGTGGGGAATCTTCTGTCGTTTTTCGGAATTTGGATTGCTGCCGGGGTTCTTTTTCTGCTTTCCATGATATTTCTGGTGATCAGTGTAACCTATCTGATTTACCCTGCCTGATTCTCCAAAAATCCTTTCAAATTTATCAGGACGGGGGAAATAAACCCACTCACTGGAATACCGTCTCGAATTTTTTGATTGACAGACCGCCGCACCTGCGGTATGATAAGCCCGCGTCCGGGTGGGACCGGCGCGGCAGAACCCGCCGAACCCTGTCAGGTCCGAGAGGAAGCAGCAGTAAGGTGGTCACTCTGGGCGCCGCCGGCAAACCTGCCCGGCGCACTCGTTAAGACAAGATGACATCACAACCCCCCATTTGCGATTACGAAGGATCAGACTATCAACAGCGTTTCTGGGAACAGGGCGGACGTGCCTATGAAGATGCGGTTGAGGCGATTGCCCTGCGCCGCTTACTCCCCCCCACCGGTCGTTTGATGTTGGAGTTAGGCGCCGGTGCCGGGCGTAATACTCCCCGTTATGCAGGTTTTGAGCAGGTAGTGCTGCTCGATTACTCGCGCACCCAGCTGGATCAGGCTCGCGCCCGGCTTGGCAATAACCTGCGCTATCGCTTTGTGGCTGCGGATATTTACCACCTTCCTTTCGTTTCTTCCCTTTTCGACGGTGCAACCATGATTCGCACCCTCCACCACATGGCCGAACCCCGTCTGGCGCTGGAAAATGTGCAGCGAGTTTTACAAAACGGCGCTATCTTCATCCTTGAATTTGCCAACAAACAAAATCTAAAAGCCATTCTGCGTTACTGGCTGAAAAGGCAAACCTGGAATCCTTTCAGCCCGGAACCCGTCGAGTTTGCCCCACTGAATTTCGACTTTCATCCCGCAACGGTACGTTTATGGCTGCGCCAGTGTGGGTTTGCAATCGAACGAACGCTGACAGTTTCCCACTTCCGTTTTGACCTGCTCAAACGTATCATCCCGTTGCCTGTTTTGGTCGGCATGGACAGCCTGGCGCAATGGACCGGCAACTGGTGGCAACTCAGTCCCAGCGTTTTTGTGGGCTGCCGCGCAAAGAAGACATCCTCATCCAACCCACCTGACAGATTTTTTGCCTGTCCAGCCTGCCAAACCCCGCTGGAGGATACCCCGCCGTTGATCACCTGCCCGAACTGCACCCGTCAGTACCCTGTCGAAAATCAGATTTACGATTTTCGACTGAAATAAACCTCAATTCCTCTCGGCTCTCTTCTCAACCACCCAGAAATGCGATAGACCGAAAACCCGCAGGGGCGTTTTTTCAATTGTTTGTAGAATAAAACGCAGCAACCTGCCCAACCATCCAAACCGCTGAATCAGGTTATCGTATGCCCCAAAAATGATTGTGTGGCGAATGATCCTGACCGGCAAATTGTGGAACAAGTTCAACAAATCCGAACGCGTATAGACCCGCACATGGGGGGCTAATCGGTTGCGCAAAGAACGCGGCAGGTAATTCACCAGCGGAATGTTGCCAAAGCGGTACTTGCCTCGCCAATAGATGCCATGGGTTTCGAATGGATAGCCGCGATTGGGACAAAACAATACCAGTCGTCCGCCCGGTTTCAAAACTCGCACAATCTCCCGGATCGCCTGACGGTCATCCTGTACATGCTCAATCACTTCATGGCTCAGTACCAGATCAAAAGTGTTATCCGGTAAAGGGAGAGCTTCCCCCGCCCCGCAAACGACCTGTTCGGTACGTTGATGCGCCTCTCTGGCACGTTCATGCTCAATATCCAGTCCAATCGCTTGAGCGGCGTTTTCTGCAAGCCGGGCAAGGTACATCCCTACCCCGCAGCCATCCACAAATATCCATCCCTTCAGGCGTTCGCCGGCAGCCTCGCGGATCATTTTCAAACGGCGTTCCTGACCTGCCCGCCATACTTGTGAAGGAACCCCGCGTTCAGCGGCTTTCTCTATGATCCTGTTTTCCATATTGCACAATCCTACCACGAATTTTCTTCAAAGGATTGACAAACAGGGGGTTTTATCCGAAAATGTAGCCCTCAAATTTATTCTATTTTCAGGAGGTGACGGTTCAAGTGAACACCCTTAAGCTTGGCGAGCATTTTATTTGCGATCTCTCGGGATGCGACCGGGAGCT
>FWPU01004619.1_pt1 | contig 15512 bp, 16 predicted proteins | sample 2228361 | NCBI WGS metagenome assembly FWPU01 (sample SAMEA103939777, study PRJEB20133) | metagenome
TGGAGCAGACCTGCGCCGAACGCGTTGCTGGCGCCGACTGCTGGCTGCACCGCCGCGGCGACGGGCTCGGTTCGGGGCACGCTCGGCCGGACCTCCTGACCGGGATCGTCGACACCACAGGCACCAGCGACGAGGAGTGCGGCGACGATCCCGCTCACCGACACGAGGAGACGGTGTCGGGGCCGGCGAGGCCGAGAAGCTCGACGGCGCGCGCCGCGGGGCAGCGGCGCGGCAGCGGGAACGAGGTCGGAGGGCACGGCGTCAAAGTTTGCCGTGGCCGCATCGAGGCGCGGGATCGCCTCGTGGCTGCGTCCTCGGAGAGCCAGGTGGGTCCCCGACTGAATGCCAACCCAGGCGGGCTCTCGGTGCCCACACCGGGTGCAGCTCGTTCCGTTGGGGTGGACGAACGGGTCGCGGCCGTAGACTCGGGGTCGTGCGCGTGACCGCCTCCGAGGCCGCCGAGCGGGTGATCGAACGGTGCAAGCAGGTCCGGCCGGGCACCTTGACCATCACGATCGGTACCGGATGCTGCGAATCGACCGCGCCGTTCCTCTATGAGGACTTCTGGCCTGGTCCCGATCAGGAGGTCGTCGGCCAGGTGGCGGGCGTCGCGGTCTACGCGCCCAAGTACCTCCGCGAGCTCTACCCAGGTGAGGAGGGCGTCGTGATCGACGTCGTCGAAGGGCAGCTCGCTGAGTCGATGTCGATCGAGACTGAGCTCGAGTGCCGGTTGATCTTGCGGGGCTTCGGCGTCGATCTCGGAAGGGACGAGACCTGCGAAGTACCGAAGCCGACCAAGGCCGCGACGATCGTGACCGGTGGGCCGTCGCGTGTGATCGGCGAGTTGCCCGAGGAGCTGCAGCGCCTGCGTCTGCGCTGAAGGACGCGTTGATGGCCCGCGGGTAGGTTCCCGTGGTCGGAAAGGAGCCCTGTGACGAAGATCTTGTCGGCCCGCGGCGTACGGAAGGTGTACCGGACCGGGACCCTGGCGGTCGAGGCACTTCGCGGTGTCGATCTCGACGTCGAGGCCGGGGAGATGGTGATGGTCATGGGCCCGTCCGGCAACGGCAAGACGACGTTGCTCAACTGCTTGTCAGGACTCGATGAAATCGACGACGGCACCGTGCTCGTCGACGGCGAAGACATCCATGAGATGAGCGACGCCCGCCGGACGGAGCATCGGGCACGCCGGATGGGCTTCGTGTTCCAGAGCTTCAACCTGATCCCTGTGCTCACTGCGGCGGAGAACGTCGAGTTGCCACTGCTCGTCACCGGTGTGCCGGCCAAGCAGGCTCGAGCAGATGCCAAGGAGATGCTGTCCCGGGTCGGGCTCGCCCATCGGTTCGATCACCGGCCGACGGAGCTGTCCGGAGGTGAGCAGCAGCGGGTGGCCATCGCCCGGGCGCTCGTCGCCCGACCGGCCATCGTGTGGGCCGACGAGCCGACCGGCAACCTCGACAGCCAGACGGCGGACGCGGTGCTGGAGCTGCTCCACCAGGTCCACGCCGACGGCCAGACCCTCGTCGTGGTCACGCACGACCGCGGGATCGGCAAGTCCGGCACCCGGCTGGTCCAGGTGCGCGACGGGCGGATCGTCTACGACGGTTCACCGCATCACGCTCAGCTCGACACCGCGACGACCACCCCGGTGTGAGGTGACCGCGTGATCATCCTCGTCCTCGCCGTGGTCGGCGTCGTCTTGTTCGACGTCGCCTTCCGCCCGACGCTTCGGCGGCTGGCGACCCGCAACATGGCGCGCCGGCGGGGTGAAGCACTCCTCGTCATCGCCGGGGGCCTGCTCGGCACTGCGATCATCGCGGCGTCGTTCATCGTGGGCGACACCATCAACGAGTCGATTCGAGATGGTGCCCGCACGAGGTTGGGCCCGGTCGACCATGTCGTGCGATCGCAGGTGACGGGGCAGGCCGATGCCGTCGCCCGAGCGTTGGCGTCGGACCCGGTGCCCGCGACCGACGGGGTGCTGCGGATCGATGCGGCCCCAGCGGTGGCGGCGTCGATCGGGTCCGACCGACGCGCCGATCCCAACGTGAGCCTCGTCGAGTTGGATTTCGACGCTGGCCGGTCGTTCGGCGGCGATCCGGCGGGGACCGGGTTGGCGACGGCCGGCGCCACCCCGGTCGGGGACGAGGCGGTGCTCAACGACCAGCTCGCGGCCGAGCTGCGCGTTGGAAAGGGGGATCGCATCGAGGTGTTCGCGTACGGGAGCTCGAGGCAGCTGACCGTGCGAGACGTGATCCCCGAGCTCGGGTTGGCGGGCTATGGGCCGGTCGGTCTGCCGATGCGTCGGGAGAGCTCCCAGCCGCTGTTCGTCGCGCCGGGGACCGTCGCGTCGATGGCCGCTACGTCGACGGTCCCGTTCGCGACGCCTCCGACCGAGATCGTGGCGGTCTCTGCGGAGGGCGGCGTGTTCGGCGATCCGGCGCAACTCAGGGTCGTCGCGGACGTGTTGGAGTCCCGCGTCGCGGGGATGGGCGAGCTCGAGGTTGTGGCGATCAAGGCCGATCTGCTCGAGATGGCCAAGACCCAGGGCGATTCGATTGGGCAGCTCTATGTGGGCATCGGTGGCTTCAGCGTGATCGCGGGCGTCCTGTTGCTCGTCAACTTGTTCGTGATGCTCGCCGAAGAGCGCAAGACCGAGCTCGGCATGTTGCGGGCCCTTGGCTTCAAGCGGAATCACGTGGTGCGCGCTTTTGCGATCGAGGGCGCCATCTACTCCGTCGCGGCTGCGGCGGCCGGTGCGATCGTGGGGATCGGAGTGGGAGCGGTCATCACCCACATCGCGCAGTCGATCTTCACTTCCGACGGCGGTGACCTCGCGTATCGCTTCACGGTGAAACCGGGGACGCTGCTGGGCGCTGCGGTTGCCGGCCTCGTCATCTCGATGGTTACCGTGTGGGCGACCAGCATCCGGATCGCCCGTCTGAACGTGATCCGCGCCATCCGTGACCTTCCCGATCCGACCGACCGGATCCGGCGGGTCCGATCGCTGGTGTTCGGCGTGCTCGGCATGGCCCTCGGGGCGGGCATGTTGCTCGGGGGGATCGGCGGGAAGGTGCCGGTGCTGGCCCTAGCCGGTCCGGCGGTCGCCTGCTTCTCAGCGATCCCGGTGCTCGGTTGGTTCCTCCCTCGCAAGCCGGCCGTGATCGCACTGTCGTCCGCCGCCCTGGTGTGGGTGGTCTCGGTGTTCCAGCTGCTGCCCGAGACCATGGAGACCGTGAGCATCGAGAGCTTCCTTGTACAAGGAGTGCTCACTGTCGGCGCCGCGATCATGATCTTGCAGCAGTTCGACCGTGTCTGGGCCCGCATCTCCGATGGCCTGTCGGTAGCCGGCCGAGGCCTCGCGGCACGTCTCGGCTTGGCGTATCCCCTGGCCCGCCGTTTCCGAACCGGAATGCTGCTCGGCATGTACAGCCTCGTGATCTTCACGATGACGTTCCTCGCCACGTTCTCGGATCTGTTCGCCCAGCAGGAACCGTCGATCACTCGCAGCGTGAGCGCCGGCTACGACATCATCGTCGACACGAATCCGGCCAACCCGGTGGCGACGGACGAGCTCGCTGCCAGGGCGGAGGTCACCGCTGTGGCTCCGGTGCTGCGTTCCTTTCCCGAGTGGACCACCGCGGCCAGACCTGAACGGTCGAGTTGGCCGGTCGCGGGCGTCGACGAGCGGCTGTTCGAGCGGGGGTCACCCCGGCTCTCGAAGCGACTGCCCGAGCTTCCCGACGACGAGGCCGCGTTGCGCACCGTGCTGACCGATCCGACCACGACCATCGTCCCAGACTTCTTCCTCCAGCAGGGCGGCGGGCCGCCCGAAGCGGTCATCGACGTCGGCGACGAGGTGAAGATGTACAACCCCGTCACGGGCCGAGAGCACACCGCTCGCGTCATCGGCGTCGCCACCGACGACTGGGTGTTCAACGGGCCGTTCATGGCGAGGGAGTTCGTCCGTGATTTCATGGCGCCGGCCGTCTTCGAGAACCGTCACTACGTCGCGATCAACGGAGCGGCGAATCCCGATGACGTTGCGACGCTGCTCGACGCGGAACTGGTGCAAAACGGCTCCGATGCTCGGAGCTTCCGCCGAGAGGTCCGTGTCCAGCTTTCGCAACAGCGAGCCTTCTTCGCCCTGATGAACGGGTACCTGGGACTCGGACTTGTCATCGGCATCGCCGGTCTCGGCGTCGTGATGGTTCGTGCGGTTCGTGAGCGCCGCCGCCAGATCGGCATGTTGCGGGCGATGGGCTTTTCGTCTCGGGTTGTGCGGGCCAGCTTCCTGCTCGAAGCCGCGTTCATCGCCCTGCAGGGCAGTCTGCTCGGCATCGGCCTGGGCCTGCTGTGTGCCTACCAGGTGTTGGTCAACACCGACGTGTTCGGGAACGAGATGCCGTTCCAGGTGCCGTGGACGACGCTGGCGACGATCTTCGCCGTTCCCTTCGTGGCGTCGCTCGTCGCGGCCGCCGCCCCCGCTACCCAGGCCGCGCGCATCCGGCCGGCAGTGGCACTCCGCATCGCAGACTGAATCGGAATACCCTCCGTGCCATGAGGTACGTGGAGGCAAACGGAGTGCGTGTCTCGGCGATCGGCGTGGGCTGTTGGCAGTTCGGCTCACGGGAGTGGGGCTATGGCCGTGACTATGCAAGGACGACCGCGATTCAGATCGTTCGGCGGGCGCTGGACCTCGGCGTGAACCTCATCGACACGGCCGAGATCTACGCCATGGGTGCCTCCGAGCGCATCGTGGGCCGGGCGATCGAGGGCCGCCGAGCCGACGCGTTCGTCGCGACCAAGTTGTTCCCGGCCATGCCCCTCAAACCGATTGTCGAGTGGCGAGGTAAGGCGTCGCGAGCTCGTCTCGGCATCGATCGCATCGACCTGTATCAGGTTCATTGGCCGAACCCGGTCGTTCCGTTGCAGACGACGATGGACGGCCTCCGGTCCCTCCAGGATCAGGATGTCGTCGACCAGGTCGGGGTGAGCAACTTCTCGGCGGACCAGTGGAAGGCGGCGGAGCGAGCTCTGGGTCGCGCGGTGCTCTCGAACCAGGTCCACTACAGCCTGGTCGCCCGAGGCCCGGACCGGGAGATCGTGCCGTACGCGCAGGGCAGCGACCGGATCGTCATCGCGTACAGCCCGCTCGGACAGGGCCTGCTCGGAGGGCGGTACGACAAGGACCACCCGCCGTCGGGACCGGCCCGGAAGATGAACGCGTTGTTCCTGCCCGAGAACCGCGAGAAGGCTCAGGGCCTCATCGACGCGCTTCGCGAGATCGGCCGTGCCCACGACGCCACGCCCGCCCAGGTGGCGTTGGCGTGGGTCATCCGCCACCCGAACGTGGTCGCCATCCCGGGTGCCAGCAGTGTGGAGCAGCTCGAGCGCAACGTGGCCGCGGCCGACCTGGAGCTGACCGAGGAGGAGTTCGACCGCCTGACCCAGGAGTCCGACCGGTTCCATCCCAGGACGGGGCTTGGTGCGTTGCCGGACCGGGTCCGGCGGTGGTTCTCTTGACCGCTGACCGGGAAGCTCGCCGGCCGTCAGCTCGCGGCGGATGGCGCGCTGGCTTCGGAGTCGGCCTTGTCGAGCGCGGCCATCGCCGCATCGAGCAGTCGGGCGGAGCAGCCGGCCATGTCCACCGGTGGTGCCGCGTCGGTGACGATGCGTTCCGCGATGGCCCGGAACGCTTCCGCTGCCGGTCCATCGGCGGTGACCACGGGCTGACCCGTGTCGCCTCCCGCCGCGACCGCGGGCTCCAGTGGGACCTGGCCCAGCAGTGGGACGCCGGCATCCCGGGCCAGGGTGTCGCCCCCGCCTTGGCCGAACAACGGGTAGGAGGTCCCGTGCTCGCAGGCGAAAGCGCTCATGTTCTCGACCACTCCGACCACGCGCAGATAGCTCTTGCGGGCCATGTTGACTGCCCGGATGGCCACCTTCTGGGCGGCGAGGGCCGGTGTGGTGACCACGATCATCTCGGCGCGCGGCAGCATGCGGGCCAAGCCCATCTGCACGTCGCCGGTGCCGGGCGGGAGGTCGATCAACAGGTAATCCAGCTCACCCCAGCTCACGTCCTCGAGGAAGTGCTGGACGGCTCGGTTGAGCATCAGTCCGCGCCACATCAGTGCCGACTCCTCGTCATCGACGAGGAACCCCATCGACACGACTTCCAGCTCGCCCGCTCCGAGGGGTGTGCGCAGCGGGACGATGCGCTTGCGGTCGGCGTCGCCCAGCTCACCTTGTAGCCGACCCTCGATTCCGAGCATTCGGGGAACCGAGAACCCCCAGATTTCGGCGTCCAGGACGCCGACCCGTAAGCCGCGGTGCGCGAGGGCCGCCGCGAGGTTTACGGTGACCGACGACTTGCCGACGCCGCCCTTGCCCGAGCCGATGGCGAGGACCTTCGTGGTCGGGGGGATCGCGGTGTGCGGTGCGCGGTTCCGGGCGTTCCAGCGTGCCCGGGCCATGGTGGACGACTTCTCCTCGGGTGTGAGCTCGGTCCATTCGAGCCGCGTGCTCGTGACTCCTGGGAGCGAGCCGACTCGGGAGCGGATGTCCTTTTGGATCTGGGCCCGCAGAGGGCAGCCCGCGGTGGTGAGCGCGATCGTGACGGTCACGACGCCGTCGACCCCGACGTCGACACCCTTCACCATCCCGAGGTCGACGATGTCGGAGCCCAGCTCCGGGTCGATCACCCCCCGCAGGAGGGCCGCGACGTCGTCGGGAGCGGGGGGTGGTACCGGGGACGGCTCGTGGGGAGAATCGGTCACGGCCATGATTCTACCGGGATAGGCCGTGTAAACTTGAGCCGTGGCCAGCAACGCAGAGCCCGACCGGAGTGCCGGGCCCGCACCTGCTTCCCGTCGCGCGATCTCCCGGTCTCGCCTCGACATCCTCAAGGCGCTCGGCGACAACACCCGCTACGCCATCTACCTCGAGTTGGCGCGGTCGCCGCTCCCGTTGGCGACCGCGGAGATCGCCGACGTCCTCGGACTCCATGTCAACACGGTGCGTCCGCACCTCGAGCGGATGCGTGAGGTCGGGTTGCTCGAGGTTCATGCCGAGGGCCGAGGCACCGTCGGGCGCCCCCAGCACCGGTACTCGCTTGCCGCTGATGCACCCTCGCTCGGCCTCGAGCCCTCGCCGTACCCGATGATGGCTCGGGTGCTCCTGCACGCCGCGCACGAAGCCGGGCTCGATCGCAGCGAGCTGGCCGAGGCTGGTCGCGTCCAAGGGGCAGCCGACGCGCACCAATGGCCGTCCGGCAGCGCGTGCGTCGACGCGCTCATCGTCGAGCAAGCCAAGCTCGGTTTCGATCCCGCCGTGGTCGACGACGACGATGGTGCCACGATGGCGTTCGCCCATTGCCCGTTCCGTGACTTGGCCGAGACGTATCCCGATCTGGTCTGTGGGTTGCACTGCGGCTTAGTCGAGGGGTTCGTCGAGACGCTCGGGGGTGCCAGAGTCGCGGAGTTCCACTCGTTGCTGGCCCGCGAGCCGTGCCAGGTCGAGCTGGCGGTGGAGCGGGTCGGTGGCTGAGCCCCGTGGCGCCAGTAGGGGTTCAGGGGGAGGGACGGTTACCCTTGTGTCATTCAGGAAAGTCCAGGAGGACCGATGATCACGCTCACCGAATCCGCTGCCGGGAAGGTCAAGGAGCTCATCGCTCAGGAGGGTGACGACAGCTTGATGCTTCGCGTCGCGGTCCGGCCCGGTGGTTGCTCCGGCTTCTCGTACGAGATGTTCTTCGACACCGACAAGAGCAGTGACGACGTGATCGCCGAGGTCCAAGGTGTGCAGGTCGTGGTCGATCCGTCGAGTGCCCAGCTGCTCAAGGGGGCCACCCTCGACTACAGCGACGGCCTCCAGGGTGCCGGGTTCTCCATCAACAACCCGAACGCCACCCGCACCTGCGGCTGCGGGCAGAGCTTCAGCTGAGTCCGACCACCCTCCACCTCGTCGTTGACGGCCGGCCCGTCGACGTTCCCGACACGGGTGGGTCGCTGCTCGAGGTGCTGCGCGAGCATCTGGGCATCACGTCGCCGAAGGACGGTTGCAGCCCGCAGGGTCAGTGCGGCTGCTGCACCGTTCTCGTCGACGGCCAGCCCCGGGTTTCGTGTGTGACGCCCGCCCGGCGTGTCGCCGGGCGAGAAGTCCGCACGGTTGACGGATTGGCTCCGGAGGTGCGCGATCGGTGGGCGTCGGCGTTTACCGCAACCGGAGCCAGCCAGTGCGGGTTCTGCACGCCGGGGATCATCTGCCGGCTTGAGGGCCTGCGGGCCGAGCGCGGTGATGCCCTCGCGGACGCCGCCGCGGTGGAGCGGGCTCTTCGAGCCCACCTCTGCCGCTGCACCGGCTGGCGCACGATCCTGGACGCGGCCGGCGTCGTCAGTGCCGGTCTCGCCGGGGACGGCACCGATCCGCTCGCGGGGCGCGACGTGGCTGCGGCGTCCCGGCGGGCCCGGCTCGAAGGGGGCGCCGTTCAGCGGATCGGACCCGATGTCGCACTGGGTCGGTCGGGCTTCGCTGATGACACCGCGCCTGCCGGCGCGCTGGTCGTCGTGCCCGACGGCAGGGGCGGCTGGGCGGTGGGTGAGACGTTGCGGGAAGCGCGGGCGGCAGCCGGCAAGGTGCAGGGGAGGCGCACCTCGGTGCCGGGAGCCCCGCCGATCGAGCTCCCCTCCGGCGATTGGTACCGCCGGTTGCGGACGTCCTGGGTCGAGCCCGCCTACCTGGAGACGGATGCGTCCTGGTGCGAACCCGGAGGCGAGCCTGCCAGCCCACTCGCCAACGGCGGGGCGTTCGGCGGCAAGGTCGGTTCCATCGTCACGACGGCCGCGCGAGAGCTCGCCGATCGCTACGGCCGACCCGTGCGGGTGCTGCTGTCCCGTGAGGACGTCGTACGGATCGGACCCAAACGTCCTCCGCTCGCGGCCGGGCTTCGGTCCGACGGTTCCGGCGTCGTGCGGGTCGCGCGCACTCCTGGCATCGCCTCGGTGATCGCCGCGGTGGCCCCGGATCTGGAGATCGAAGAAGTCGAGGTCACCGGTCCGCCCACGTCGGTGGCGCTGCGTGCCGCCGGATGGGCCGAGGCGCTGGTTCTGCTGGCGTCGCTCACCGACCGGCCCGGGCGCGTGGTGGCTCCCAACGGCTCGGTGGCAGAAGCGACGGTCGCCCCCGACGGCACCATCGACGTCCACGTCCGGTGCGGTGAGCCGCTGGACGAAGTCGTGCTCCGATCGTATTGCATCGGTGCGGCGCACATGGCCCTCAGCTGGGTGACCTCCGAACGGCTCGCCGTCGACGAGGACGGTGAGGTGCGTGACCTGACGGTGCGCTCGTTCGGGGTCCTGCGGGCGGTGGACACACCCGCCATCAGGGTCCAGATCGCAGAGGACGAAGGGGAACCGGTGAACGGCTCGGACGCAGTGTTCGCCGCAGTCGCCGCCGCCGTGTGGGCGCACCAAGGCTACCCGGAGGCCTGGCCGACGGGACGGTCGCTGCGCGCCTAGCGTGGCACCATGGCGAAGCCCATCGGTCCTTACTCGCCCATCGTCCGGGCCGGCGACTGGCTCATCGTGTCGGGCCAAGTCGGCGTGCTCGACGGCAAGGTCGTCCCTGGCGGGGTCGCGGCGGAGACGCGTCAGGCGCTGGCCAACGCCGAGGCGCTGCTCAACAGTGAGGGGGCGACGCTGGCCGACGTCGTCAAGACCACCGTGTTCCTTCGCCACATGCGCGACTTCCCGATCATGAACGAGGCGTACGCCGAGGTCTTCGGGGAGCACCGGCCGGCTCGGTCCACGGTCGCGGTAGTGGAGCTCCCGGTCGTCGCGCTCGTCGAGATCGAGCTCTGGGCCTACCTGGGCTGACGGTCCGAGCGGCGGCCCGGCCAGATCCGGTGTGATGGTGGTGCGAAGTTGGTGCGGTGGCCAGCGGGTCGGCCATCATGGGGTCATGCCCGAATGGTTCGGACCGGCCGTCATGGTCGTGGTGCTCGTCGTGGTGATCCCGGTTGGCGTGCTGATGAGCGGCGCCGTCGCGGCTGCTGTCCTCGGCGGCTTCGTGAAGAAGGACGTCGATGAGCGCTTCGAGGGCACCGAGGAGCTGACGATCAGCCAGCAGGGCTGAGAAGGGCTGAGACTCGTCGCCACGCCGAACCGGGCCGGGTGCCGCTCGTCCGTCCCGATCCCGTCCCTCGACCATGCGCGACTCGCGCCGCCGCCACGGCTAGCGTTCGGGGCACGTCAAGACATCCTTGGTCACTGAAAGGGGATGGGGTGGCGACGGGTACGGTCAAGTTCTTCAACGCCGAGAAGGGCTGGGGGTTCATCGCGCTCGATGGCGGCCAGCCCGATGTCTTCGTCCACTACAGCTACATCCAGTCCGAGGGCTACCGAACCCTGGAAGAGGGGCAACAGGTGGAGTTCGAACTGGTCGAAGGACCGAAAGGCCCGTTCGCTCAAGACGTGCGGGTGCTCTCCGCGCCGAAGCTCTGAGGTCGACAGGCCGACCTGCGGCTCGCCGCAGCCCGGTGCGTCGTGGCCTCGGCTCGCTCGCTGGGCTGGCTCAGAACCCCCAGCGGGACTGGCCGAAGCGGTAGCCGACCGAGCGCACGGTCTGGATGTAGTTCGCGTGCTCCTCGCCGAGCTTGGCCCGGAGCCGCCGGATGTGGACATCGACCGTGCGGGCGCCGCCGTAGTACTCGTAGCCCCAAACCCGTGAGAGCAGCGTCTCCCGGGTGAACACCTTGCCGGGGTGCGACGCCAGGAACTTCAACAGCTCGTACTCCATGTAGGTGAGGTCGAGCGGTTGCCCCTGGATCGCGGCTTGGTAGGTCTCGAGGTTCAGCACGAGGTCGCCGTACTCGATGAGCTCGGGCCGGGTGCCGCGCCCCGTACGCCAGAACATGTGCTTGAGTCGAGCTTCGAGCTCACGGGGATGGAACGGGCTCAAGCAGAAGTCGTCGAACAGGTCGTCGCGCAGCTCGAGGTCGGCGAGCTGCCCGCCGTTGACCAACAGCAGCAGCGGCTCGAGTGGGATGTCGCGCTTGCGCAGCGCACGGCACAGCGCGAAGGAACCTTCGGGATCGACGTCAGCACAGACGATGGCGCCGGCCCAGCCGTCATCGGGTTCGTGGCGGGACGCGGCCGCCTCTCCGTCGACTGCCTTCCACGGGTAGCCGGAGAGGTCGAGCGCCTGCGCCAGCTCCGGGGGAGGGGGGTCGGGGTAGAGCAGGAGCGGTTCCACGGTCGGACTTAGATGTTCGGCAGGTACCGCCGCAGCTCGAACGGAGTGACCTGCGTCTTGTACTCCATCCACTCGTTTCGCTTGTTGCGGAGGAACCACTCGAAGATGTGCTCCCCGAGCGCTTCCGCGACGAGCTCGGACCGTTCCATCTCGTCGAGCGCCTCCGAGAGCGACTGCGGTAGTGCCCGCAGCCCCTCGGCGGCGCGTTCCTCGGGGGTGAGCTCGTACACGTTGGCCGCTGCTTCCGGAGGCAGCTCGTAGCCCTCTTCGATGCCGCGCAGGCCGGCCGCGAGGATGACGGCGAACGCGAGGTAGGGGTTGCACGCCGGATCGGGCGCCCGGTACTCGATCCGCGTCGAGGACTGCTTGCCGGCCTTCGTGAGCGGCACCCGGATGAGCGCCGACCGGTTGTTGCGGGCCCAACTGATGTAGGTCGGCGCTTCGTACCCGATGATCAGGCGCTTGTAGGAGTTGACGATCTGGTTGGTGATGGCGGTGATCTCTGGGGCGTGATGGAGCAGTCCGGCGATGAACTGGTAGGCCACCTTCGACAGGCCATAGGGATCACCGGCTTCGTGGAACGCGTTGATGTCCCCTTCGAACAGCGACATGTGGGTGTGCATGCCCGAGCCCTGCACCCCGCCGAGCGGTTTGGGCATGAACGTGGCGTACACGCCGGCCTCCAGCGCGATCTCCCGCACGACGAGCCGGAACGTCATCACGTTGTCTGCCATCGAGAGCGCGTCGGAGTAGCGAAGGTCGATCTCGTGCTGGCTCGGCGCGTCCTCGTGGAACGAGTACTCGACCGGGATGCCCATCGCCTCGAGCATGTGGATGGTGCGCTTCCGTAGGTCGCTCGCGACGTCGGCGGTGGTGAGATCGAAGTAGGAGCCGGTGTCGAGCGGTTCGAGGGGCGTGGTCGGATCGCCGGAGGAGAAGTAGAAGAACTCCATCTCCGGAGCGACCATGAAGGAGAAGCCCCGCTCGCGGGCGCGGTCCAGGTTGCGCTTGAGGACCTGGCGAGGGTCGCCCTCGAACGGGCTGCCGTCGTGGTTGACGATGTCGCAGAACATCCGGGCCGAGACGTCCTCGGTGCGGTCCCACGGCAGCAGCTCGAAGCTGTTCGGGTCCGGTTTGGCGAGCACGTCGCTCTCCTGCACTCGGGAGAAGCCGTCGATCGCCGAGCCGTCGAAGTGCATTCCTTCCTCGAAGGCGTTCTCGAGCTCGGCGGGGGAGATGGCGACCGATTTGAGCTGGCCGAGCACATCGGTGAACCACAGGCGGATGAGGCGGACCCCCCGCTCCTCGACCGTGCGCAGCACGTAGTCCTGCTGGCGTTCCATGTCGCCATTGTGGCACTTGGCCGCGGGCGGGCGGCCGGCCCGGTCGCTGTTCACACACCGTTCACATTGGGGCAACAGCTCGGAAATGCCCTGCTGTGAGTGTGCGGACCGGCCGTCTCGGCCCTCGTCGCCACGGGCGGCGAGTCCCCGTCCTGCCGTCCATGGGCGGCCCGACAACAGGAGCATCAGTGGCTTACCGAGCGGAATACATCTGGATCGACGGCACGGAGCCGACTCCGCTGCTGCGATCCAAGACCAAGATCGTCGAGGACGGCGCCGAGCCTCCGATCTGGGGTTTCGATGGTTCGAGCACCAACCAGGCGCCCGGCGACCGGTCCGACTGCGTTCTGCGACCGGTGTTCGTGTGTGCCGATCCGATTCGCGGCGGCGAGGACAAGCTTGTGATGTGCGAGGTACTCGACACCGACTTCAACCCGCACCCGACCAATTCCCGGGCGGCGTGTCTGGCCGCAGCCGAGAAGTACGCTGACCAGGAGCCGCTGTTCGGCATCGAGCAGGAGTACACGTTCCTCAAGGACGGTCACCCGCTCGGTTGGCCCCAGGGTGGGTTCCCCGGCCCGCAGGGCCCGTACTACTGCGGCGTGGGTGCGGACGAGATCTGGGGCCGTGAGATCGTCGAGGCCCACACCAAGGCGTGCATGGATGCCGGCCTCCACATCTCCGGGACCAACGCCGAGGTGATGATGGGCCAGTGGGAGTTTCAGATCGGACCGGTCGCGCCGCCCCAGGTCGCCGACGAGCTGTGGGTTGCCCGTTGGTTGCTCTACCGCATCGGTGAGGACTTCGGGGTGGCCGCAACCCTCGACCCGAAGCCGGTGCCGGGCGACTGGAACGGTGCCGGTGCGCACACCAACTTCTCGACCAACAAGATGCGCGAGAGCTACGACGCCATCATCACGGCCTGCGAGGCGCTGGGGAAGAACGCCACGGAGCACATCGAGAACTACGGCGCCGGTGTCGAGCGTCGGCTCACCGGTCTTCATGAGACGGCGCCGTGGACCGAGTTCAGCTACGGCGTCTCCGACCGCGGCGCGTCGGTGCGCATCCCGTGGCAGGTCGAAAAGGAGGGCAAGGGCTACATCGAGGACCGTCGCCCGAACGCCAACTGCGATCCCTACGTCGTGACCCGGCTCATTGTCGAGACGTGTTGCGGCGCGTTGGCCGACTGATCCGCTCGGTCGGAACCACGGCAGCGGGGGAGGTGCTGCCGCACCTCCCCGGCTGTTCGCACCGGCTCGCCTCACAGACCCGGTGGGTGCCGCCGGGTAGCTGGCGGGGAGAGCGATTGGAGGAACTGCGCTAGTGTCCCGCCGGCGCGGCGTGGTCGCTGGTACAGGCTGCTGAAGCAGCGGGCCGCTGAAGTAGCAGGCCGATGAAGTAGCAGGCCGATGAAGTAGATCGATGAAGTAAATCGATGAAGTAGGAGGAGCGGTGGAGGAACGCACACCCGCAGAGGTTCTCGAGTTCGCCCAGGCAGAGGGTGTCGAGATCGTCGACATCCGTTTTTGTGATCTTCCCGGCTTGATGCAGCACTTCTCGGTGCCGGTCTCCCAGCTCACCGAGGACGTGTTTGAAGAGGGGTTCGGGTTCGACGGGTCGTCGATCCGGGGCTTCCAGGAGATCCAGGAGTCGGACATGATCCTGCTCCCAGACTCCAACGCCGCCTACATCGACCCGTTCCGTCAACACAAGACGCTGAACATCCACTGCTGGGTGCATGACCCGATCACCGGCGAGGCCTACTCCCGCGATCCGCGCTACGTCGCCAGGAAGGCCGAGGAGTACCTCAAGTCCACCGGCATCGCCGACACCTGCTACATCGGGCCGGAGGCGGAGTTCTTCATCTTCGACGACGTCCGCTTCGCCCAGGACCAGCACTCTGCCTTCTACTCGGTCGACTCGGTCGAGGCCTCATGGAACACCGGGCGCGACGAGCAACCCAATCTCGGCTACAAGCCGCGGTACAAGGAGGGCTACTTCCCGGTCCCGCCCATGGACCAGTTCCAGGACCTGCGCTCCGCGATGACCCTCCAGCTACAGGCTGTCGGTATCGAGGTCGAGGTCCAGCACCACGAGGTCGGCACCGCGGGGCAGGCCGAGATCGACATCCGCTTCGACTCGCTGCTGCGGCAGGCCGACAAGCTCATGACGTTCAAGTACGTCGTCAAGAACGTCGCGTGGCAGGCGGGCAAGACCGCCACGTTCATGCCCAAGCCGATCTTCCAGGACAACGGGTCGGGGATGCACACGCACCAGTCGCTCTGGAAGGGTGGCGAGCCGCTGTTCTATGACGAGTCGGGCTACGCCGGCCTTTCCGATCTGGCCCGCTGGTACATCGGCGGCCTGCTCAAGCACGCGCCGGCGGTCCTGGCGTGGTCGAACCCGACGACGAACTCTTACAAGCGGCTCGTGCCGGGGTACGAGGCGCCGGTCAACCTCGTGTACTCGCAGCGGAACCGGTCCGCCGCGGTCCGCATCCCGCTGTATTCGCAGAGCCCCAAGGCCAAGCGCCTCGAGTTCCGCTGTCCCGACCCGTCGTGCAACCCCTACCTTGCGTTCTCGGCGATGCTCATGGCGGGCCTCGACGGCATCCAGAACCGCATCGAGCCGCCCACCCCGGTCGACAAGGACCTCTACGACCTGCCGCCCGAGGAGCTCGCGAAGGTGCCGCAGGTGCCCGGTTCGCTCGGCGAGTCGCTCGCCGCGCTCGAGGCCGACCACGAGTTCCTGCTCCGGGGTGACGTGTTCACGCCCGACGTGATCGAGACGTGGGTCGCGTACAAGAAGGAGCGGGAGATCGACCAGGTGCAGCTCCGCCCGCACCCGTGGGAGTTCTACCTCTACTACGACATCTGAGATCGGGGCCGGGGCGTCGAGCGCCCGGGCCCCGCCCGC
>FWPU01009383.1_pt1 | contig 15511 bp, 7 predicted proteins | sample 2228361 | NCBI WGS metagenome assembly FWPU01 (sample SAMEA103939777, study PRJEB20133) | metagenome
ACTATTTAAATAAAAGTAATTTGTTTTAAATTATTTAGATAGATATATAAAATTAAAATAATCTTATATTTACAATTTATATATAAGAATAAAAAGTTATAAAAAAAATGGTATAAAAATTGTTTTAAATTAATAGAAAGGAGAAAAAATATGGAATGGAAGAAGAAAATTAGAAAAATAAAAGGTTTTACATTTTTAGAATTAGTGATAGTATTAGCAGTAATAGGAATTATAGTAATAATAGCGCTTCCTAATGTAATAAAATATTATTATCTGCAAAGGTTTTATCAAGAAGTACAGCATTTAGTTGCATTGTTCAGGACTGCTCAATTTACTTCAATATCAACGAATCATTGGATTGGCATAGCAATGCATCCTCACTGTCCTTACATTCTTAATAGTATAGATTTTTGTATTCAGATATTGAGGTTGCCGCAGGGAAGATGTTCATTATCAGAGAGTGGTTCAGCAAATGAGAATTGGCCGGCTGATTGGCAACAAATACCGATATGCACAGATGAAAATACAAATCAGTTATGTGAATACAGGGATGAAAGGTGGTTGATGGATAATATAACAAGACCTTTACTTCAAGCGCCTTTCGATAATGATACAATATATATAATAGGACCGGATGGTACAGTAACAAGTCAGAATAAAGGTGAAGACAATAGAATCTGTAGTTCACTTCCTATTCCTGTACCAACTCTTCAATTAATTTTTGCATATCCTCCAGCAGATTCCCCTGCAACGGAATATTATTACAAAGGTGTATGTATTTCAGGGAGAGGTAATATATATAGTACAGGAGTTGCAAAAAATAGCACAGAATTAAAATGTTCAATTTAAAAAAGGAGGTTATTATAATGAAACAAATTAATTATAAAAAATATATAAAAGAAAATATTGGATTTTCCTTAATAGATGTTCTAATGGCATTGCTAATATTAGGATTTATACTTTTATCTATTGCGCAAATTATTGTATTAGCATTATACAATGAGAATAAAGCACGTCATCAAACGACACTTTTATTTTTTGGGCAACAACAGATGGAATTATTACTTTCTTTGCCTATAGGACAAGGTGTTACAGATGATCGTCTTAGTCCATATAATGTATCTGATTATTTATCTACAGGTGCTGGTTGTAAACAAGTTACAGATAGAAATATTTACTGTTTTAAACATGATAATTTTGATGCAAATCATAAATATCCTGCTGTATTAACCAGTCCAGGAAAAACAGGTATTTATTATTATATGGTATGGTCTGTTACACTTCTTGATGATACATTACCTAATGGAGCACGCGGAATTACTTTATATGTTATACCAAATCCTCCACCTGAAGGAGGATACAAAACTCCTGTTACACTTAGAGCTATTGCATTCCCATAAAATATAAATAATGGAGGGAAAATTATGAATGAAATTAACAAAAAAGGATTTTCAATTTTAGAGTTGTTAATAGCGATGGCAATTTTATTAGTAATAATAGTAGGCGTATTAGGTGTTTTTTATGATATGATGCGAATAAGGAAAAGAACAGATGTTTTATTAGGTGTTCAACAGAATGCTCGTTTTGCAATATTAACTTTAACTAATAAGATACAAATGACAGGTTATCAATCACCGTTAGATGGTGCTTTAATACCTGATCCAAGATGTGAAGATGAATATGGTGCGCCAACTACAGGGAATATACCAGATTACTGCAATATTGATAATAGAGTAAAAAGCACAGATGGTATTGTACTTTTTTCAAATATTGAAGATAGAAGATTTATGAAGCCATATTGTGTTGCAGAGGAGCCAAGTTGTACAGATTCAGGTGCTTTTTGTCCGAATCCTCCGATAGCAGGAAATGAAGCTCATATTTGTACACCAAGTGGTTATAATGATAATGAGCTTGCGGGTCAGCCATTTATGGTATGTGGTCCTATTCCGGATTTAATTAGTACAGAAGGATGTGATTGGGTTATACCTGATCCAATGCCCAATTTATTTTTAACAGAATGTTCTCAAGCTTCTGCTTATTTATGTTGTGCTACCCGTCAAATATTACAGGGTCCTGTTTGTGATCCACCTTCTTGTGTTAGAGATGTAAATACTGGAAGTTGTGGAGATCCAGCAAATTGTGGAGAAATTATTACCACTGCAGGTAATATTCTTCCTGTATTTTCAAATAGTCCAGTTAGATGTATATTTATACCCCCTGTGCAAGCAATTCATTATCAAATTCATCAAGATCCTAATGACGCTCAAAAAAGATATTTAATGGTAAGAGTAAACAATTCAGTTGATGATGGTGGTAATCCATTATGGCAACCTGTAGCAGCTAATATTATAGATTTACAAACCTGTTATGTATTAGATGCCAATTGTGATCCCGACCAAGCATGTCGGAGATGGCAATGGACTCAAACAGGCGGTACACCATTTATCTGTAACGATACGGGAGGTCCTGCAACAGTTAGAAATATTAGAAGAGTAATGATACAAGTTACTGCTCGGACTGCTGAACCAGTTATACAATCAGCTTCATTTAATGAAAATTTACCATGCATACCTGATTATACACCTCCGCCTATTCCTGCACCTCCTACTCCTAATGTAGTATGGCGTCAATATACTTTATGTAATGAAGTAATAGCTCGTAATCTTACATATAAAGAAATTACACCACCAACAATCTGGTAAAAAAAGGAGAATAAATATGCAAAATAAATCACAAAACAATCAGAAAGGCATAGCGGTAGCCTTAGCCCTTCTTATATCTACAATATTATTAGGGTTAGGGTTAGCATTGCTTTTCTTAGCTTATATGGAGGAAATGTCAACAAATTATTCTTATCAAGGAAGTCAAGCTTTTTATGCAGCTGATGTTGAAACATCCTATTTAGCAATTGGAAGAAGAGTTATTGCATCATACAATATTTGGAGTGATGTTTTAGGTTTACATGATCCTAAGCCATCAACTCGTTGTCAAGCAGGCAATCCAGTTCCATCTGATCCAAATCAATGTGCTGATCAAGTACCAGCTACATATAATGATTTACATGGGCAATGGTGCTACGGAAGAGTTTTACGTGTACCGGCAGATGAAGCATGGGACCTTACTAATCCAAATGCTAATCCATTTCATTTGTCTTGCTTCGCAAATTTACCGGACGGAACAACCGGATTCTGCAAATGTAGATTAGTATTACCAGGCGGTTCAACTTTACCTCAAAGGGTTACCTTATATGTCAGAAATGATATGGGAGATATCGGTACCGCTACAGACCCTGACACCCCAATTTTCCAGGATAGTAATGGAGAGTTACAATTAATAGCTGTTAGCGAAATACCTTCTTTAATTTCAACAAAATCAGTTATTGCATATGATATATCTGCATGGATGACTGAAGGATTAACTTACGATATACATCAAACTGGTTCAATACAAAAAACAACTACTCAATAATTTGGAAAAGAATAATGAAAAATATATTTTATAAATCAATAAATCAAGGAGGTTTTAAAATGAAAAAATATTTATTATACATTTTTAGTATAGTTTTAGTTATGGTTATATTTATGCCGATAGGAAAATTAGAGGCAAGATATGATCCATTAAGGATAATTACAACGCAAAAGCCGCCGAGTGCAGCTGCTTATATAGTCCAGGATATAAGTGGTTCAATGGTATTCCCAATAAATAGATTAGAAGATGAACCATATGGTTCTATTGGAGGAACATATTATTTTTCATACAGATTTAATAAAATTGAAACAAAGTATTGCACAACAGGAACAAATGGAAGTATGGCTTATACAAGAATTGGACCTGATTATAAAGCTAATACAGGAGGCTCTCCTTCAAAAGGGACAGGACAAGGATACTGGTTGCTTGATACCTATACTTCCGGATACTGGGATTGGTATTTTATTCCACCTAGTCGTATGGCTATAGTAAAAAATTTAATGGGACCTCATATTTATACATATTCACCTCGTGACAAATGGTTTCCTGATGATCCAACTCCACCTTCTTTGCCTCCTGTTCAATATGATACATGTGGAAAACCATTTTACAGATTCCCTGCCGGACAAGGTCCTAAAAATGGTGCTTATTATTATTATGCACAAGGAAAATGGTATAATTATCCTAACCCAAATTCAAGTGAACCTATTGCTGATCCTGTTTATACAAAAAGACATGAACCAATTAGATTAATAGAAAAATCATCTAAAAACATCAATTGGGGTTTAATAACATATAATTCACAGGATGGAGCAACTCAGCAAGTACCAATTAATCCACAGCAAGATCAGAATGACACGGTAAAGCAGATGAATGATGCAATGAGACCATATCCTGAAGGTCTTAGCCCACGTGCAGCTACCCCAACTACTCTTGCGCTTAATCGTGCCAAATGGGAACTTAGTGAAAGTTATAAAGTAGATAAAATAGCTGAATGCAGAAGATATGTTGCTATCTTAGTATCAGATGGTGAGAGTAATTACTGCAATCCAAATAATGATGAATGGGGTTCAGCATGCCAAACTAATCCATGGAATTGGTATCGTTATCCGCCCGGAAGATCAGACGAATTATTTACAAGAAGATTGGACAGCTATACAGGTTGCAAAAATAAAGATGCTCAGGTTCAACAAAATATGCAAACATTTGCAATAGGAGTAAGTGAGGAAGTTTCAAGATGCGAACTTAATATGGTTGCATATATGGGACGAACAGATGCAAGTCGGGAAGACGCTGGATTAGCATGGTCACAAAATGCAGACCGTGTTCCTCAAAATACTTCTGGACAATCTAATTTAAGCAAATTTCATCCAGAAAACGGTGATTATGCATTCTTTGCTAATAATGCAGAAGACTTAAAAAATGCTTTTGAAAAAATTATAGACGCTCTAAGTAAAGGTGATTTCGTAGTATCAGCACCTGTTTCCGTTGCTACCTTTACCCAAGGTTCTGTCTTATTATCTTCAACACGAATTCCAGGATGGCTCGGTGGACTCAGAAAATGGGATATAGTAGAAGCTGATCCTGAAGATATAGATAAACATAAACAACCAAAACTTAGCGAAGTGTGCCAGGATTTAATTGATCCTAATGTAATTCTTTACTCCGGTGATCCAAATGAAAAACATTTTCATATGATATGGGATGCTGGTTGCTCACTTATAAACCAATTTGATCCCTCAGCTACCGATCACAATCGTAACATTTACACAGTTGATTCACGCTGTAATGAAGGAAATAGTGCCGGACCGGATAACTACTGTAAACATTCCAATGGAAATATGATTAAATTAATCAAAGATGCAAGCACAGTAACCTGGATAAGAAATCATATAACAAATGTAAATTGGGCAAGCATAGATCTCGATGGAGATAACGAAACTGCAAATATCGATGATGATGATATAATGATGCTCATAGACTTTATACTTGGTGGAGATGGAAATGGTAATGTACGTTCATGGCATGTTGGTGATATTATAAATACATCACCTGTTGTTATAGGAAAACCTTTACCTTATTCACTCGGTAAATACATACCTTATAAAGGAAGCTTTGATGCTATTAATTATAACAGGAAAAAATTAATTTACTTACCATCAAATGCTGGATTACTTCATGCTTTAAGATTTGACCACAATCCAAAAGACCCATCATCGCCTCCTATAGAAGAATTTGCTTTTCTACCTCCAGTAAACTTCCCAAAAATAATACAAGCATTCAATACATTCAGACAGTTTCCTGATTACCCAACCGGTCAAGTAAAAGGATTAGATTTTGATTCTCATATCTGGCAATTATCTGCTCCTCCTTCTTATGCTGATATTTGGATAAATTGGTTAGCCGGTGGTGCCGGTGATTGGCGTACTATATTATTCTTACCATTGGGTCCAAAATCTGAAGGATTGTACGCATTAGATGTTACTGATCCTGCAAAAAACGATCCACCTTTTAATGTTATCTGGTATTGGAATGGCAAAAATACAACAATTACAACTAAAGAAATATGGAATGCAGTACCAGTTGGATTAAGTAAATTAGATGGCAAAGTTGGTAATTCATATAGAAAATGGTTTACAGCATTTTCTTCAACTCATGAAAGTGATGTTGATCAAAATAATTTCTTCTCTATAGTACGAGCAGATACCGGTCAAACACTTAAATACGTAACATTAGCCCCAGTAACTAATGCATTAGTACCTTTTCATGCATATGGTAATGCAGCTTTTATGGAAACTGATCAACCAATTTATATGCCTGATGCGCTTGTTACCCATGCTTTTACTGCAGATACTGCTGGTAGAATACCGGTTCTAAAAATGAACAGCGAAGATCCTAATTCATGGGGATGGAATACGCCCAGCTTCCCTCTAAATTTTGGTAACCAGCAACCCGTTTATCATACTCCATCTGTAGCACATGGCGTTTCTACAAATGCAATGCTGCTTGCAACAGCTGCCGGCTCAATATACGAATCAAGCGAAGAAATGAATGGCGCTACCACAAATTATATTACACGCATATCTCTTGATTTACTTGACATTGATCAAAATAATTATAATGTTAAACAAAATGATGTTACTAAACAACATAAGCACTGGGATTTATCAGGTTCATTCCCTGTTGACGAAGATGGAGATGGAATTCCTGATTCTTCAAAAACATTTTCTACATTGACAAGAACTACTTCAAGACCTTTAATCAGTATAACAGAAGGAACTACAGGCACTGCATTGTATATGATTTTTGATCCAATAGATTACAATCCTGCTTACGGTGTATGTACAGGAAAAACTTATATTTTCCCTGCAAAATTTACTTTAAAATCTGAATCAAGTGGTGGTGCAAGTTCAGCATTTGCTTCTATACAGCAACAACCAATGTGGGGAGTTGGATACGGAGTTATTTCTGGAATAGCTTCCGGTACAGAAAAGATAGTTGTCGGAGTTACTGCCTACGGTGAAGAAGGAGTTGCCGTACCTGAATTTACTCCATACGATGATCCAAATCCACCTTCAGTTTTACCACGCTTACGCAGCGTTAAAAGACTACAATAAAATCCATATATTTCAGGAAGAGATTTTTTGAAAAATCTCTTCCTGTATCTTTTTTTATTATTGAAATATTCGATCTAAAATGTTATGTTATTAGATGGAGGTTATAAAAAGATGAAAAATTTTTTATACATATTCTTTTTTATTTTTATTTTGACAATTCAACTTATTTACTCTCAAGAAACTGAAACTCAAACAATTGAAAATCAAAATGAGCAACAAGAAGAAGCTACTTCTTCTACCGCTGTAGAAGAAAAAACTCCGCCTACTTACGAAAATATTAAAAAGAAAGAAAATGAAATGATTGAATTAATTGAAAAACATAATGAATTTGTCAATCTTGCTAAAGAATCAAAAGATTATGATGAAAAAAAATTATATATGGAACAAGCAGAACAATTAAAAAAACAAATAGAAGAAGTTAGAACCGGTTATTCAGAAATGGTAAAAGAATATAATGCGAATTTAGAAAAGAAAAGAACATTAAAAGAGGATCCAAAATTAAAAGAATTATATGATGAATTAAAAAAAATGGAAAGCGAAATTAATAATAAAGCTATACAAGCTAATGATTTAATACCTCAGCTGGAAAAAGCAAAAGAAACAAATGATTCTTATGAAATTTCTAAATTAACTGAACAAATTGCAAAATTGAAAACTGAAATAAATAATTTAAAAAAAGAGTATCAGAACAAATTAACTGAATATCAAAATTTATCCAAAAAAGCTACAAGCCAAAAAGAATAAGTAAAAAAGGAGAGAGTATGAACACAAAAAAGAATTTAACAAAATACTTAATACTATTACCTTTTTTGACAATAGTATTGGCTACAAATATATTGATAGGAAAAGATTATAGCACATTAGACACAAGTTTTTGGGTAATAAGGTTAACGGAAGGCGTTGATTATCAATCATTTTCTTATTTTGTGCAAAAGACAAATGATGGTGGATTTTTCTTCGGTGGTGTATCAAATGATACAAATGAATGGGTGACCAGAGCAGTAATAATTAAGATGGATGGAGATTTAAACATTCAATGGCAAAAAAAATACAATTCTACATATGAAAGTTATTTTTCTGATGTTAAGCAAACAAGCGACGGAGGTTATATTCTTACAGGAATTGTCGATCTTAGCACATATTTATCCTCTCCATTCGTTATAAAATTAGACCAAAATGGAGACATTATTTGGCAAAAAGCAATTTATTCATCAGGAGGAGAAGCTTTTAACAATATTCAGCAAACTTCAGATGGTGGATATATAATTTGTGGTGCAGTAATTGACAGCTACAATTGGACAGATGCATGGGTTATAAAGCTCGATTCTAATGGAAATATTCAATGGCAAAAAGCGATAGGAAGTTCAAATATTGATGAGCCTCTAAAAATTAAAGAAGTAACTGGCGGATACATGATGATTGGTGGAACCTCTTCATATCAATCCTTAGATCTTTGGTTAGTTAAATTTGATACATCAGGAAATGTATTATGGCAAAAAATGTATGCCGGTCCGGAATATCACAATGAACTGGACAAAGGGTACAATCTCATAGAATTAAGCGATGGAAATTTTATATTAGCCGGAACTACCATTTCATGGGAGGATCAAAATAGTCTATGGATTATTAAAATTGATCCTTCCGGCGATATTATCTGGCAAAAAAGAATTTATCCCAATGTTCAACATATGAATGCTGATATTGTAAAAACTTCAGATGGAAATTATGTTTTAGCTTCCACTGTTTTTTCTGAGGATACTTTTAGTAATGATATATGGATAGGCAAAATGAATCCTGATGGTGAATTACTATGGCAAAGATTATACGGGGAAGATTATGATGAGAATATGCATGCACTTAATGTTACACCGGATGGAGGATTCTTATTAGCTAATGATTCAAATTCATATAGTGAAGGGTGGCAAGATTTTTTAATAATGAAATTAAAAGATGATGGAACTTCATCAACAGCCTGTCCTTATTTAGGCGATACAGTAACCGTACCAATTGACACCGAAGGAAGAGTAGTTACTTTAAGTGAAACACCCTATAGTCCAACCTATACAATAGAAAATCTGAATATTTCTTTTACGAATGCAAACATGAATCAATATACTATTTGCTCAACATGCACAGAACCAAGTTTTAACGGTGTAGAAACAGTTTCTGATCCTGATATTTGCGAAAATACAGGTATCCAAATTACCTGGCAAGAACCATCAAGTTGGGGCTTAGGAGCTACCAGCGGGGTATATGATATTTATAGATATGAAGATTCATCTTGCTCTGGTACATCAACGCAAGTAGCGGATAACTTACCTGCAAACCAACTATCATTCACTGATACAACTACATCTGTTAATACTACTTATTATTACCAGGTAGTAGCATGCAATAACTGTACACCAAGCCTATGTTATTTTGGAGCAACAAACTGTTCTAACGCAGTGGTAGATAAAGAAGCTATTAATCCAGTTGTAAGCAATAATCTCGCTACCGATGATGATTTATGTGAAGATACCGGTGTATTAGTTACCTGGTCAACTCCTTCAAATTGGGGAGATAATGATTATAATACTGAAGCAAGATATATAGATGTACTGCGAGATGGTACACCAATTGCCTCAAGTTTACCACCTACAACAACAAATTACTTAGATACTACAGGAGAAAATAATACTACCTATAATTATCAGGTACGATTTACCAATGGATGCAATTTATATACTGTTACAACCGGGTATAATGCAGCTGACATGGTGGCTACAGAACCTTCCGGATTACCAAATAATACAGCTTCCGATATAAGCCATTGCACAGACACTGGAGTACTTATATCATGGTTTGCCCCATCCAATTGGGGAGATAATGGATACGGTACAAGAAAATTCGAAGTATTACGTAATGGAGAAGTTATAGCTACACTCGGCGTCTTACAATGGACTTACACAGACACAACGGGAACTAATGGCGTATATTATACATATACAGTAAGGTATATTAATGGATGTAATTTATCAGCTACAACATCGCCTGGCGCACAAACTGCTGATTTAATTCCTTCAAATCCCTCCGGCTTACAAAACAATACTGCTACTGATGCTAATCAATGTGCAGATACCGGTGTAACAATTACCTGGGCAAAGGATCCATCCGACTGGGGTGATCATAATGAAGGAACACGTACATATGATATTTTAAGAAATGGAACACCTATTGCTACCGGTATTGCCTATGGGACTACATCTTATAATGATAATACAGGTACAAATGGCGTTTCTTATACATACACAGTTAGATACAATAACGGATGTGGTTTAAGTAGCACCACTTCACCGGGTGCACAAGCAGCTGATATGGTACCTACAAATCCATCCGGTCTCTCAAATAACACCGCTGCAGATATAGATCAATGTGCTGACACAGGAGTATTGATAACCTGGGCACAAGACCCATCGAATTGGGGCGACAATAATGTTGGAACGCGTACATACAATGTACTTCGTAATGGAAATCCAATAGCAACTGGGTTATCATATGGAACAACTACTTACACAGATAACACAGGTACGAATGGTGTCTCCTATACATATACAATTCAATATGTCAATGGTTGTTCATTAACTGCAACAACTTCACCAGGCGCCCAGGCAGCAGATTTAGCTGCTTCTAATCCCTCCGGTTTATCAAATAATACGGCTGCCGATTATAATGCATGCCAGGATTCAGGTGTAATAATTACATGGGCAAAAGACCCCACTAACTGGAACGATAATAATATAGGGACTCGTACCTATGATGTGCTCCGCGATGGTATACCTATCGCTACGGGCTTAACATACGGTACAACATCATTTATAGATACAACAGGAACAAATGACATTATGTATAATTATAGAGTAAGATATAATAATGGTTGTAATTTATCAACTACAACTTCTCCAGGTGCTAATGCAAGAGATCAAGTTGGTTCCACTCCTACTGTAAATAATAATAACACGGCAGCCGATGTTAGCGGATGTGCTGATAGTGGAGTCTTAATTACATGGAGCGCTGATCCCACTAATTGGAGAGATAACAACTATAATCCTTCACTGCGAACATATGACATCTTAAGAGATGGAGAGCCAATCGTAAGTGGTCTTACCTACGGTACTACTAATTTTACAGATACAACCGGAATAAATGGACAAACATATACATACTCGGTTAGATACAATAACTCATGCTTATTGTCTAATTCAACCGCGGGCGTCGCTGCTGCTGATCTAATTCCATCTTCTCCTACAGGCCTTACAAATAATACAGCTGCAGATACGAATGCATGTGAAGACACAGGTGTTACAATATCATGGACTCAAGACCCAACTAATTGGGGTGATAATAATACTGGTAATAGAACCTACGATATATTAAGAAATGGCTCTCCTATTGCTACTGGCATCGCTTATGGTACGACCACTTACAATGATAATACAGGCACAAATGGAGTAAGTTATACTTATACCGTCAGGTATAATAATGGATGTAGTTTATCCGCTACTACATCTCCGGGGCAGGACGCTTCTGATTTAGTAGCACAAGCACCCTCCGGTCTATCCAATAATACTGCTGCTGATGTTGATTCATGCGCAGATACCGGGGTCTTTATTACCTGGAATCAAGATCCAACTAATTGGGGTGATAATAACATCGGTTCAAGATCATATCAAGTCCTCAGAAATGGTAATCCTATCGCTACTATTAACTACCCAGCTACTAACTATACAGATACTACCGGGACGAATAATACTACTTATACTTACACCATTAGATATATAAATGGATGTAACTTAAGTAACACTACATCTCCAGGAGCTCAGGCAGCAGATTTAGTTGCCTCTCAACCTTCAGGATTAACTAATAATACAGCAACTGATGTTAGTCCATGTGAAGCAACTGGTATACAAATAACCTGGACTGCTGATCCATCCAACTGGGGTGATAACAACATCGGAACACGTACTTACGATATACTACGCAATTCTACTCCTATTGCCACTGGATTACCATACGGAACTACTTCCTACATAGATGAAACAGCTGTAGCCGGTACTACTTATACATATCAAGTTCGCTATAATAATGGCTGCGGTTTATCTAATACTACTACAGGAGCACAAGCAACTGATCAACAAGCTTCACCTCCTAATGTACCTAACATTACTGCTGCTGATATAAATGGTTGTGAAGATACAGGAGTGTTGATCCAGTGGCCTGCCGATGCAATCTCCTGGAATGACAATAACTACGGAACCCGTACATATGATGTCCTAAGAGATGGAACTCCTATAGCAACCGGTCTGCCATACGGAACTACTAATTATACAGATAATACAGGTAATAATCAACAAACTTATAATTATAGTGTAAGATATAATAATGGATGTGGTCTATCTAATACAACAGTAAATGTACAATCTGCTGATATGATTGGAACACAGCCAACAGGATTATCAAATAATTCAGCTACTGATATAAACGCTTGCGAAGACACAGGCGTACTTATTACCTGGGCGCAGGATCCAACTGACTGGGGTGATAATAGCACAGGCACCAGAACCTATGATATTTTGCGAAATGGCACACCAATAGCAACTAATATTACTTATGGTACTACCTCTTATACAGATAATACAGGCTTAAATAACACCACTTATTTATATACAATAAGATACAATAATGGATGTTCTTTATCAAATATTACTGATCCGGGTCAACAAGCTGCTGATATAACTGCTACTTCTCCTTCTAATTTAAACAACAATAATGCTGTAGATGCAGATCCGTGTTTAGCATCAGGTATTATTATAACCTGGGAAGCTGATCCAGACAATAACTCAAATAATTGGGGCGATAATGGACAAGGAACGCGCACATATGACATCTTACGTAATGGTACACCCATAGCGACCGGATTACCATATCCAAACTCAACTTATACCGATACAACAGCTACGCCTGGAACCACTTATACTTATACTGTTAGATATAACAACGGTTGTGGTTTATCCTCAACGACTTCCCCTGGAGCAGATGCTGCTGATTTGTCTGATACAATACCATGCAGCGAAATAGGCAATAGACTCTTTGTCTCAAAATCTGGTTCAGATGTTATTATTAATTGGTCATCTTACCCTGGTTGCGCTGACCTCGCTAATTACAATGTTTATGCTTCAACAGCTTATAATAGTCCATTCCCGAGCAACTGGACAATTATCGGTACCCCTACTTCAACTTCGTACTCAGATCCATTAACATCTTCTTTCATCGCATATAAAGTTCTCGCTATAGATTTATGCGGTAATCCATCTAATAACTAATTACTTATCTAATAAATATTTTTAAAAATCAGGGGCACTTCTAAGTGCCCCTTCTTTTCATGTAGTTCCCCCAACAATTTTTATATATGCAACAATATTGGGAATAATGCTATATCCTATAATTTGTTAAAGGTAATTTTGAATACACAAATAGCATTTTTCTATTTTAAAGGTATGAAAATTATTAGATTTATATTAAATGCCCTGAAAATTTATTTAAAGATGATTATTCATAATTCATAAGATTATATTATCTTTCACATTTACATCTTTCTTTATAAGGGCAATTCGTGAATTGCATTTATTGGGGCAATTCGTGAATTGCCCCTACTACAACGCAATATTTAATTCATTATGATTGATATTTTTGGGGAAAGTCCAGTTTTTTTCCCCTTGTCTACTTCCAGTTTATGTTATAAAATAAAAATGTGAAATTTATTAATTCAATATATTTTAGAATTACATTCGGCTACATAATATTAATATTCCCTTTCTCTATTATTTTCTCTTATTTCTATTTTAATACATATAAATCATTATCACCACTAAAAGAATTAACAGAAATTCGCTCCTATCCACATCAAATAATATTCGATAATTATTTAAATCATATGGAAGATTTTAATCTTATATTATATGCAAAATTAACTAATAATTTGAATCTCCTAAAAAGTTTTCTTTATTCAAAAGAAAAATCAAGCTCAATTACAACTATCAATGAAAAATCCTGCTTCTGTCATTCCAAAAATATTAATATTATTAACTCCTACTCATTAACTATGCAAAAGATTGAACCATCTTTAATAGATGAAAAAAATTGCGTGGCTCTAAACGAAATAAATAAATGCATAGATAAAATTAAAAAAAGATTAATAAATTACGATAAAACTGATTACCCAATAAATACTTTACTAAATATAAATGTTTTCGCTAATGTTAAGCAAAAATTACTTAAAGAATCTTTTGCATCAGTTCCAATACTATATTCTATGAATAATCTAATCATTGGAGAAAATATTGTAAATTCATTAACTCTTATGCAATTTAGATTATCTGTTATTGCTAATACATCTTTGCTTCTATCATTGCAATATGAACCTGAGCTTAAAAATAATTTATTAAAACAAATAAATTATTTATCAGAATATATGAATAGTAAACAATATGAAGAATTTCAAATTTATTATTCCACTTTTTCACATTTCCCAGCTGCTCCACCTCCATTTAAAGATATTCAAAATGAACTTCAAGAACTAAAAAAACAATTAATTAATTATAATCCTGATAATGCACAAAATTACTTAAATAGCTCACTTTATTTTTACAATTTTTATAAAAACATCTCTAATAACTTTAAAAGCTTCATATTTAATAAATCTAAAGATTTTAGTTTCCAATTTAATGAAATATATTCACAATTAAGCTTTTATGAACATATGTTTAATAATTTTCTCATTCTTACTTTAATTGCTATGATTTCAGGTATTTTCTTAAGTTATATAATTGTTAAACCAATTTTAAAATCTATAACTAATTTACAATATAGTATTGAGAGAGTAAAACAAGGGGATTTCAATGTTAAATTTGACAAATTAGGAGAAGATGAAATTTCTGAATTAAAAAAAGCTTTTCTTAAAATGAGTGAAGCATTAAAAGAAAGAGAAAATGAAATTATGCAGCGTAATAAAGAATTAGCTGAAATGCAAGCCAGCTTAATTCAATCAAGTAAATTATCAGCAATTGGTATGCTCGCTACAGGTATCGCTCATGAATTAAATCAACCTCTAATGGTAATAAATAGTTATATTGACATGCTTAAAGAAGAATTTATTAATAATGAAAAAATATTAGATGATATAATAATCCTAAAAAAACAAATATCTAAAATGAAAAATATTATCTTTCAACTAAGTGACTTTTCTAAAACAGAAAATAACTATATTTATGCTGATATAAATAAAATTATAGAAAATGTACTAACTTTTACTGAATCCTATTTTACAAAGTACAATATAAAAATAGAAAAATTATTTGATAATAATTTACCTCTGATTTTCATTAATC
>FWPU01009387.1_pt1 | contig 15507 bp, 12 predicted proteins | sample 2228361 | NCBI WGS metagenome assembly FWPU01 (sample SAMEA103939777, study PRJEB20133) | metagenome
AGGCGGCCCCGGCCGACTGGGCGATGACGCAGCACAGCCTGGGCAACCTGTACCTGAGCCGCTACGAGCGCAGCGGGGCCGAGGCCCACGCCGAGGCGGCCGACCGCCACTACCGCGCCGCCCTGGAAGAGTATCGCCGGGAGGCGGCCCCGGCCGACTGGGCGATGACGCAGCACAGCCTGGGCAACCTGTACCTGAGCCGCTACGAGCGCAGCGGGGCCGAGGCCCACGCTATCCATTCCCGGCGACGTTACGGCCTGGTGCTGATGGCCTCCAGACGTTTCCCGTTGCCGCCGATTCATGTCTTCCGGGCCGGGGTGGGGCTGGTGCGCCTGCTATCTCGGACCCGCCGCTGGACTCAAGTATCAGATGTCTATCAGCAGACCACGCAAGCCCTGGAAGCCCTTTACACGGCCGGTGCCCTCCGCCGCAGTAAGGAATCCTGGCTGCGGGAGGCCCAGGGACTGGCCGCCCTCGCCGCATACGCCCTGGCCCAACTGGACCGCCCCGAAGAAGCGCTCCAGACTTTGGAAAACGGCCGAGCCGTACTCCTCCGCGAGGCGTTGGAGCAGAGCCGCCGCGACCTGAAGCGGCTCTCCCTTTTGGGCCGCGAGGACCTGCTAACCGCCTACCGCCAGGCCCAGGCCCGGCTGGACACGCTAACCGCCCAGGCAGAGCGCGCGGTTACGGTCGCGGCCCAGAGCCAGGAGATCGTGGCCGATTGGGACGACTGGCAGAAAGCATGGGCAGCGGCGCGGAAAGAAAAGGAGGAATCTATAGCCGCCATCCGGCAAATACCCGGGTTCGAGGGATTTTGGTTGCCTCTTTCCTTCCAGCAAATTGCCCAGATTGCTTCCCCTACCCCCCTGGTCTACCTCCTGACCACGCCGGCCGGCGGCCTGGCCCTCATCGTCCACGCCGCCGGGGTCGAAACGGTCCGGTTCGCGCTGACCGAGGAGGAATTGGCCGCCCTCCTGGTCAAGCGCGAAGATGACCAGGTGGTCGGCGGCTTCCTGGTCGGGCAGATGACCGGATTCGGCCTGGAAGAGGCCCTGGAGGAAGCGCTGCCGCTGCTGGGCAAGCGCGTCATGGCCCCCATCGCCGCCGCGCTGCGCTCCCTGGGCGTGTCTGCCGTGACCCTCATCCCCGCCGGCCTCCTCGGACTGTTGCCCCTCCACGCCGCATCATATACCGAGAACGGGCAAGCGCGCTGCTTCCTGGACGAGTTCGCCGTCTCCTATGCCCCCTCGGCCACGGCCCTTGGCGCCCTGCAGATGGGGGGCGAAGAAGCAGTCGCCCCCTTCCTGGTCGGGGCGGGCAACCCGCTGCCCCCGCCGGAAGTGGGCGCCTGGGCCCGCGAGGAGGTGCAGCGGCTGCTCCCCCTCCTGCGGCCCTGGTTGAACGACCTCCTGGCGCGCGCGGCCCGCCTCCAGGCCGGCCTCGCGCCGGAGGAAAAGGCTGCCCTGGGCCAACGGCGCCAGATGTGGACGGCCACGCTGGAGCGGATGGAGGAACTGCCCCGGGCCTCCGACGAGGAGGTCTGCCGGTCCGGCCAGACCTTCTGGCAAGCCGCCTTCGGCCTGGCCCCCTTGGCCCCCGGCGAAGTCGCCGCCGCCCTCCGACGGCTGGCCGGGCGCATCCCGCCCAGCCTGCCCTACGCCCGCGCCGAAGTGCAAGCCGTGGCCGGCTTCTCCCCCCCCGGCCAGGCGCAGACCTTCTACGAGTCCCAGGCCACCCGCGCCGCCCTCCTGGAGGCCTTGCCCAGGGCCACCGTCGCCCACCTCTCCTGCCACGGCCGGTTCGACCCCGAGCAGCCCCTGGACTCGGCCCTCCTCCTGGCCGACGGCCCGCTCACCCTGCGTGACCTGCTGGGAGAAGAAGGCCGCGCCGCCCTGGGCAAGGTGCGATTGGCCGTCCTTTCCGCCTGCCAGAGCGCCATCACCGACTTTCAGCACCTCCCCGACGAGGTCATCGGCCTGCCGGCCGGTTTCCTCCAGGCCGGCGTGCCCGCCGTCGTCGGCACCCTCTGGCCGGTCCACGACGACAGCACCGCCGTCCTCATGGCCCGCTTCTACGAACTCCTCTTCCAGGAACAACTGCCCCCCGCCGAAGCCCTGCGCCGGGCCCAGCGCTGGATGCGCGACACCGGCGACGAGGAAAAGGCCGCCCACTTTCGCGCCGACGTGCCCGACCGTCTCCCGCCCGGCAAACGCCTGCCCTCGGCCGTCGCCGCCGAACTGTATACCCGGGTGCGGACCAAGCAGCCCGAGGTGGACTATCGCCACCCTTACCACTGGGCCGCCTTCTACCTCACCGGCCTGGGAGGGCTGCGCGGCCCCACCCCAAGGTAAGGCCCGTCTGAAAGCGACAAGGATGTGTACCGATGGAAACCAGAACGCTCCTCCAGGCCATCGCCGCCATCTGGGATGAACTCGAGGCGCTGCTGGGCGACGGGTGGCCCGACTTTGCCGCCGAACTGCAAGCGCTGCTGGAGCAACTGGAAGCCGAGCCGGGGCAGGAGACCTATATCCGGGTCTATATCCTGGACCTCTTTAGCAAACATCGGCCTGCCCACCTCCGGCTGATCGAGGCCCTCGGCCGGGCCGAGACCTCGCGCGGCCCGGCGCCCAGGCTGCTACCGCAGCTGACCCGGGCCGCGCCAGCCGTGCTGGAACGGCTGCTGGGTGCCGAGGTCGCCCCGGCCGCCGTCATCCGCTACACCGACATCGCCTGCCCGCGCCGGGTGTGGGTCCGGACGGCGCGCATCTCGGTCGTCGTCCGCCTGACGGTGCGCCCGCCGGCCGGCAGCGCCGCCGTCGAGGCGCTGCCCCTGCGCCAGGACACCCCCGTCGCCGTGCGCATCGAGGCCCCCGGCTTCGATCTCCTCAACGCCCCCGAGCAGGAGACCGTCCTGCCCGCCGATGCCGACAGCCCGCCGCTGGTTTTTGACCTGCGCCCGCGGCAGACGGGCCCCACCCGCATCACCTTCGACTTTTTCCAGGCCGGCAACCGCGTGGGCACGGTCAGCGTGCCGGTGGAGGTCACCCCCTACGAGGTCAGCGAGGCCATCGAGCCGCGGCCTCCCCAGGGCCTGCGTTTCGGCCAGGACATCGTCGCCCCGCCGGACCTGGAACTGACCATCTGCTACGAGCGCTTCCAGTGGCAGCCGGCCCTCGTCTTTACCTTGCGGCGGGCCGGCGAGGTCGGGCGGAAGTTTGCCCCCGTCCCTCTGAAGGGAGACCTGGCCGGCCAGATGGACCGCCTCTACGAGATCCTCACCGTGTTGGTCCAGCGCCAGGAGCCAACGTTGCTGGCGGTGACCGGCCGGCAGCGCGTGATCCCCGTCGAGACGGCCGAGGCGCGCCTCCGGGAAACGGGCCAGAACCTCTGGCGGGACCTCATTCCGGGCGAACTGAAGGAGGTCTATGCCGCCGAGCGCGCGGCCTGGCGCGACCGGAGCCTGCTCATCGTCTCCGACGAGCCGCACATCCCCTGGGAACTGGTCTGGCCCTATGGCCCCGATTGGGAAGACAAAGCCCCCTGGTGCATCACCACCCGCCTGACCCGCTGGCTGCGCCGCGACGCCCAGGGCAACGGGCACGAGGCCGCGCCGGCCTACCTTGCGCTCCGGGCGCTGGCCGTCCTGGCCCCCACCGACTCGGGCCTGCCGGCCGCCCAGAAGGAGCGCGCGCTGCTGGGCGAACTGGCCGCCCGGCACGGCCTTGCCGACGTCAGCCCGGCGCTGCCGACGCGCCCCAACGTGGTCGGCCTGCTCAAGGGCGGCGGCTACGACTGGCTGCACGTGGCCGCGCACGGCAACTTTTACCCCACGGCGCCCGATGCCGATTCGGCCATCTGGCTGCAGGACGCGCAGCCGCTCACCCCGGAGGCCATCGTCGGGCCGCAGATCGAGCGGCACCTGCGGGAGAAGCGGCCGGCCTTTTTCTTCAACGCCTGCGAGGTGGGCCGGCAGGGCTGGGGGCTGGCGCGCATCGGCGGCTGGGCCAACCGGCTGATCGGCGCCGGGGCCGGCCTCTTCATCGCCCCCCTGTGGTCGGTGAGCGACGGGCCGGCGCTGGCCTTTGCCCGCGCCTTCTACACCCGCCTGCTGGCCGGGGAGACGGTGGCCGAGGCGGCGCGGCAGGGCCGGCTGGCGGCGCGGGTAGAAGGCGACCCCACCTGGCCGGCCTACAGTGTCTATGGGCATCCGAATGCGCGGGTGTTGGGGCACTGAAACGGCCCATGCAAATGGCGACGATGGCTTTCTGTTTGCCCAAGCGGGGCTCCAGGGCGGCGAACCTTTCTTTCCAGTAGCGATGGGTGCGGACGGTAATCCGGGCCGCTTCGACCACCGCGGTACGCAGTTCGCGGCGCCCCTGTGTTGCTCGTCGCTTCTACCACGACGGTGTCGGTCGAGCGCAGGTGTTTCTCGGCCCAGCCGTCGAATTGCGGCAGGGGCACCCGGCGGGGGTGTAGCACTACCTCTTGCCGGGTGTCCACTGCCTCCACCAGGACGTAGGCCTTGTGGAGATCGAGGGCGAGCGGACGCGGTTCTTCTTCGTCCATGAGTACCTCCTTGGGCAATAGCCTCGCAGCCGCGAGGCGCGGGGGGCGCGTCGTTTGGGGCCACGTCTGTCACACGCGCCGATACGAGCTCGACCGCAGGGTCTGGGCGTTCCTCTCATGTGAAGATCCGGGCGGGCGGTACCAAACAACAAGTCAGGCTAAAGGTGCTTCCTAGCGCTATCCACGGTCCGGCCCGAGGCCACACGTCCCCAGGGCGTCCCCGCCCACTCACAGGTGGGCGTAGGATACCAAACGACGCGCCCCCGCGCAAGTCCACCCCCGGCGGCTGCCAGAGGATATCCACCTGACCCTAGGAGTGCATACTATTTCCCTAGAAGCCGACGGCAGCCCGGTAACATTATCATTTGACTTGACGCGGCGATTCGCCGCGCCACGAATCTACAAGCCACAGATGAGGCTTGGGCTTGCAGGCAGGCAGGGAGTCCAGGGGTCTGGTCGCGTCTTGATAAGAGTATGGCAACCCGTTATAATAGCAACAGAGGACGTAACTGTTCAGCCATACGTGGCAGCTCTTCGACTGCGGCGGCTGACCTGTGCCTCCGAAAAATCTTTCGTAGCATCCTGGGCCGATGCACCAAGAAGCCGCGAAGTCGAAAGGCCTGCCGCCTCCGCTCAAGAACCGCTCCGCAGCCGATGGCTGAGCAGTTGCCAGAGGACAATCTATCGCCCAAGAAGCAAGACGTTCAAGGACAGATTTCCCGAATGGACCCGAATGCTTTATCGCCGGGGTCATAGTCCAACGAGAAGGATGTCAGAGAGGCTGGCGTGATGGCAAAAGCCGCGCCAGTTTGCTGGCTCTCTTTGGGCCTGTTCCTGGTTGCGGGTGTGGTTTTGGCACTCGTGCCGGCGACCGGGTCATATGAGCCTGCCCCCGCCCGTGTTGGGCCGCCTGGACCACGATTGGCGGCGACGATTTCCTATCCGCCCGGCATCGGCATTGGTCCGGGAGGAGGCGGTAAGCCCCCGAAACGGCTATGTTTACGTGGCGAACGAGTGGAGCAATGAGGTCGCGGTGATCAGCGGCACCCAGGTGATCACCACAATAGTGGTTGGAAATATGCCCCGCTTTCTCCGCCCCGATCCGGTCAACGGGTACGTCTACGTCGTGGATGGAAATATCGCCGGCGCGAGCAGCCGCAGTGTCACGATTATCAGCGGCACGACGACCCTGACCAACGTGACCTATGCTGCGCCCCTCGTAAAAACGTCCTTCGCCGCCTCGGCAATGGACCCCCGCACCGGCTATACCTACTTTGCCTTCCAAGGGGACGAGAATCAACTGCTGTGTTGAGCGGGACCGCGGTGCTGGCGCGCCTGGAAGTAGCCCCGTATCCGGCGCAGATGGCCGTCAACCCGGCAACGGGCTACCTCTACCTTTCCAACAGCCATGGCGACCAAGTAACGGTCATCAGCCACACCGCGATCATCAGCGAAATCAATCTCCCCGGCAACCCCGAGGCCATCGGCGTAGGCCCGGCCAACAGTTACACCTACGTGGCCCTACGGGATGCCCGCGCGGTAGCCATCATCAGCGGCACAGAAATTGTGGCGACCTTACCGGTGGGAGGCAGCCCGAGTGTGATCAGAGCCAATCCCGCGACCGGCTTCATTTACGTCGTGAACGGAGCGGGCAGCAGCGTAACGGTCATCAGCGGCACCGAGACGGTAGCGACCCTGCCGGCCGGGTCTTACCCCAGGACCGTTACGCTGAATTCCCGAACCGGCTACCTCTACGTCCCCAACTTTTACAGCGACGACGTGACCGTCATCAGCGGGACCCAGGTCGTTGCTACCCTGCCGGCCGGCGTGTACCCCAAGAGCGTGGCCATCGACGAGGATAGCGGCTATGTCTACGTGGTCAATGATGGCGGGCCCAGCCGCGCGCTCGATACCCTGACCGTGATCAGCGGCACGGCCGTCGTCGGTACGGTGCAGGTAGGCGACTGGCCCTGGGGCATTGCTGTCAACCCGCGAAATGGCTGCGCCTACGTCGCAAACTACTGGAGCGACAACGTGACGGTGGTGCGAGGGACGGCGGTCATTACTACCCTGCACGCCAGCACGTTCCCGCGGGCCGTCGCGTACAATCCCGCCAACGGTTACTTCTACGTCGCCGACAGCGTTGGCGACCGCGTGTCGGTGATCAGCGGCACCCAGGTCGTGCACACGGTGGCCGTCGGGCAGGAGCCGGTGTCTGTTGCTGTCAATGCCGCCGACGGCCGGGTCTACGTTCCCAATTTGAGCAGCGACAGCGTCAGCATCATCAGCGGTACAGTCGTCGTTGCTACCGTGGAAAACGTGGCGGCGCCGATTGCCGCCGCGGTGAGCCCGGCGACAGGGTACGTTTACGTCTGCAACCTGTACGACAACACTGCCACCGTCCTGTACGGCACGACAATTGTGGCGACGGTGAACGTGACCGCCGAGCCACGCCGCGTGAAAGTCAACCCCCGCACCGGGTTGGCCTATGTGCTGGGGTTCAACAGCCCGACCATGACGGTGATCAGCGGCACCGCGGTGATCGGCTCCCCGGTGATGAAGTGGAGCGCGACCGACATCGCCTTTGATCCCACCAGCGGCTACGCCTACGTGACGGACGGCGAGGGGGTGGCCGTCCTGGACGGGACAACAATCATCGCCTACCTGTCGCTCGGCGGCCGGCATGACTACGGCTTCGGGGTCGTCGCCGTCAGTCCCGTCAGCGGCTACGTCTACGCGGCGGATCAATTACGAGACCAGGTTGTAGTCATCAGCGGTACGCGAACGATTGCTACTCTGCCGGTCAGCGCCTACCCCTTCCGGATGGAGACCGATCCGGGCAGCGGCCGGGTCTACGTTTCACACCTAAAGAGTCCCGAGATCACCGTCCTCAGCGGCAGGCAGGTGGTCAACCGCATCACCCTGGCATCCTTCCCGCCGGTCAACTGGTGGGACCTGTATCCCAGCTACGTGCGGGAGATGGCCGTAGAGCCGGGCAGCGGCGCCGTCTACGTCACCAACTACTACCATCACACAGTTTCGGTGCTGGAAGTGCAGCCCGACTTTAACCTGGCGCCCGTCTCGCCCCCGTGGTACATCCGTTCCGGGACGGTAGTCACCCGGTCCATCGAACTGGTTTCACAGTTGGATTTTACCGAACCGATAACGTTGAGCATCACCGGCCGGCCCTCCGGGTCTGTAGTCACGATAACGCCCAATCCCGCCCCGCCGGCCGGCGCCGCGACGGTGACGGTGTTCATCGCCCCCGGCGCACCACTTGGGCCGCACACCCTTACCCTGCTGGGAACAAGCGGCACCCTGACCCATTCGGTCGAGTTTCCCCTGGTCGTCTTCGTCGGGCAGACGTTTCTACACCTGGTTCCTCGCAACTATCCCACGACCCCGACCCCTGTTCCCACGGTCTGGCCCACGCCGCCGCCCCCTCCTACCAAACCCCCTCCTTAAAAACCCTCCCTGGGATGATCTCCTGGCGCAAGACAACGGGAGAGGCAACGCTTCCTTCCCCATATGACGCATAGATACGTGGGCACCCGGCGCGAAAAAGCAACCCCCTCCAGGACACAAGTCCCTGGAGGGGGTTGAACCGCCGGCTAGCGATGCCGGCGGCGAAGTTTCAGGCCCGACTCTACCCACGTCAACTCCTCCTGGCCCTCGACCAGGCCGAAGAAGGAGAGCTGGGCGGGGCCCTCGGGCGGCGGGGCCACGGTGATGCTCACCAGGGGCGCGGGCGGCACGTGGGGCACGGGAGCAGCCCGCTCCTCGGTGAAGACGGTGAGGGAGCCATCCATCCCCTCGACCGCCAGCCAGCCGGCCGAGTTGTTGGCCTGGGCGAAAAGATCGCCGATGTCGGGGATGGCCGTGCCGGCCAGCACCTCCTGGGCCAACTGGTGCAGGAGGCTCTGCTCCACCCCGGCCGACTGCGCCAGCGCCGCCACGGCCTCGTCCCCGTAGACCAGCGAGGCCGCGGCCACCTTGCGCCCGATCAGGGCAATAGCCCGGTGCTCCATCGTGTTGGCGTAGGCCAGCCAGTACACCTGCACCGGCTGCGTCTGGCCCAGCCGCCAGGAGCGGCGGGCCGCTTGCATCAGGGTGTACAGGCTGTACTCGGCCTCGGCAAAGACCATCGTCGGGAACATCACCAGGTCCAGCCCGGTGCTCACCAGCGCCGGGTTGCACAGCAGCACGTCGCCGCGCCGGGTTTCCTTCTCCACCCAGGCCTCGCGCTTCGCCGGGTCCACCGACTGGCGCAGGACGCGCACCCGCAGGCCGACCCCCTCCAGCAGGTTCGCCAGGTGGGGTTGGATGTCGCGCGTGCCCGTCTGCCGCAGGTAGACCAGCACCTTGCGGCCCTGCCCGGCTTCCTCGCGGCACAGTCGGACCAGCCACTCCTCCTTGGGGTAGAGCGCCGATCCCTCCAGGGCCGGGGCGAAGTAGACCAAGTTACCGTCGGCGTCGGTCACCTCCTCGTCCCGCCAGCAAGAGTTCGACCTGGCCAGGGTGGATTGTAACCAGGCCGACAGCAGCCGGGGATCCTGGGCAAAGGCCGCCTTGAGCGCCGCGTCCAGATGGCAGTAATCGGCCCGCTGCTCCGCGCTCATCGGCAGGACCACCGGGATCTCCTGGTAGGGCGGCAACTTGTAGCCCAGGTCCTGGAGCCGGAGGAACAGGGTCGAGTTCAGCATCAGCGGCACCAGGGCCGGGCTCACCCCCGGTACCTCCCGGGTGCGGCGCGTGACGCGCCTGGCCGCGGTGAACCGGCCGGCCCCCATTTGGAGCGGAAGACGGGATTCGAACCCGCGACCATCTGCTTGGCAAGCAGACGCTCTACCAGACTGAGCTACTTCCGCAAGAGCGGGAGACGGGACTCGAACCCGCGACCATCTGCTTGGCAAGCAGATGCTCTGCGAAGGCACATCTCCCCTCGGCAACCGGGATTGGGGGACAAAACCTGCCCAAAAGGCCGGCCTTGTCCCTTGCATAGGCCGTTTCATCTATGGCAGGGTGGGCGTGTCGAACGTGGGGATTTGGATCGTGACCCTCGCACCAATTGGCCGTAGATGGCGAGTCCGCTGATCTCGACGTTCCGGCCATCGGTCCATACGGACAGATAGCGCCGGCGCACCGGGTCGCCAGCCACGGCCGGCCGTAACTGCGCCGTCTCCGCCCGGCTGACGTCCAGCCGCCCGCGCACTATCTGCGCGTCGCTCCGCCGCAGCCGCCGGCCGACGACGTCGCCGTTCTTGCCCTCCTGCCAGGCCACCAACGCCTCATCGGGTCCGGCCACGGTCACGGCCGGCAGGTACTGATCGGTTGGGTCTACCAGCATCGTTTCCTCCGGCCCCACCATCTCCTTCGTCGGGCGCACCCGCCGCAGGTAGATGTCATGGTCGCCCTGGGCAGAGCGCTCCCACACCACCACGTACAATCCTTCCCGTCCGGCGATGTCGGGGTGGCCCACCTGGATGCCCGGACCAGCCGCCGACACCTCCACCGGCGCAGAGGCGTCCACGTGACCGTTGTAGTCCACTGTCTGAAGGAAGATGCGCTCCTTGCTCTGCTTCTTCCCCTCCCAGACGATCAGGAAGCGCTGCGCGCCGGGATCGGCGGCCACGGCGGCGTCACGCTGGAAGTCGCCACCGTCCTGCTGGGCCAGGAGGAAGGGCATCCCCACGGGTTGCTCCTGCCCATCCACCAATTGGGCGTGGACGCGGCTGTTGGCCCCCTGGCCTTCCCGCCAGAGGACCAGTGCGCGGTTGCTGCCCACGCCACCGTAGGCCAGGGCCGGGTGGGTCTGAGTGATGGTCGAAGGAGCCACGAGTACCCGCGAGCCGATCGTCCCCTGTGCGCCAATCTGCTGCAGATAGACCTGCGGTGGGCCGCCGGCGCCATCGTCGGCGGAGAAAGCCAGCAGGAACCCACCCGCGTCGGGATTGTGAGTCAGGGCCGGCATCGGGCATTGCCCGGTCCCATAGCCAGGTCCAGGATCGGACCCGGCAAGGCCCCGCCAGGGTCCACGAAGCGCCCGCGCAGGTCATAGTCAGGGTAGGGGGAGACCTCCGGGTCCACCTCCTCCCAGGCGGACAGGTACAGCCCATCACCGTAGGCCACCGCCGCCGGGTCCTGATCGGGCGGGAGGAGGGCCGAGCCGACCAGCAGGGCCGGACCGACGAGTTCTCCGGCGGCGGAAACCCGTTGGGCATAGATGTTCGGGATGAAGCCATCGGCATTCTCATCCCATAACCCCAGGAATTCCCCACCTGGTCCTGCGACCACGGCCGGCCAGCCCGGCCCGGGCCACGAGGGGCCGCGCACCAGGATGGGGTCGCCCACCATCTCCCCCAGGGCCGACACCCGCGCTGCCAGGATCGAGGTCTGCCAGCGGCCGGCCTGGTGGTACACTGCCAGGTACTGGCTTCCGCTCCAGGCCACATCGGGAGCCGAAACGCCCCAGGGAGAGCCGCTGACGAGCAGCAGATCGCTCGCCGGCTGACCGGCCCCATCCACCAGCCGGACGCAGGCCTGGTCCGCCAGTATCCACCGCGGGCTGGGCTGGTAGACACATGTTCAGTGCTCAAGCGGTGAGGCCATATGGGTTAGGCCGTTGTCAGACCCGTCTGTCCCGCCCGTTCTTCCCTAGCCCGCTTGGCCACCTTGCGCACCACCTCGGCGATTCCGGTTACGGGGTCGGCCAGCGTCTTGACCACCACGTCCCAGATGTCCGGGGCCATCTCGGCCAGGAAGCGCAGCCAGCGCTCGACCTTACCGGAGTTGGCCTGCTCGCCTTTGGCCACCTCGTCGCGGATCTTTCCCACATGTTCGGCGATCTCTCCCCGGTCCACGATCGGGTCTTCGGGCCGGGCCTGGACCTGCCGCAGGATGGGCTCGAAGAGGGCGCGGATCTGCTCGGGGGTGGCCCCCGGGGTAACACGGGCGTCGCGGCCGGCCGTGACCACCGTGCCGCCGTGGACGCCGCCCTCGACAAAGGTCTGCGTCACCTGGGCCTGGTCGCCGATGGTCACACCCTGGGCCCGGTCCATCTGAATGTTGTACTTGCCCCGCTGGACCACGTTCCGGTCGCCGGTGACGATGGTGCTATCGGTAACGTCTCCCCCGATGGCCACGCTGCGCTCGCCGATGGCCTGGACGCAGGTGATCTGCCGGATCGTCGCCTCGGCTTCGCGGCGTACCGCCTCCCACCCGCCGGCCGGCAGGCCCTTGCCGCCGCGCAGGAGAGCCACCGGAAAGTCCTCCGTGGCCGTGTCGAAAAAGGGCACCTGTTCGGCCTGGTAAGCCCGGCGGACGCTCTCCGGGACGGCTTTCCCCAGGTGGTGCATCAGGTTGGAGAGCCGCACCACCGTGTCACCGGGTTGGTTGCCCGCGCCCTGGAAGGCTTCGAGGAGATGGTAGGTGTAGATGCTCATCGTCCCGTCGGGATGCACCCAGGAGGATTGCTCGCCGCTGGACGAGGTGAATACGGCACGTCCCTGTCCCTGCTTGAGGTCGTCCACCAGGCTCTTGGGCAGGGCTATCGGGACAAAGCCTGCGGGGAGTTTGACGGCCGGCGCGTCCTTGGAGGTGGCCATCCCGGCGGCGTGGCAACTGTCCACGAAGACCAGGAGACGGCGGGCCGGGATCTGGCGCAGGGTGGCGGTGAAGGTCTCGGCCGGAAGGGCGGAGGCGGCCAGGTCGAAAGGCTCGATGTCGTGGGGGATCAGGTAGTAGCGGCCGGCGGAGGCGTCCAGCCAGCCGTGGCCGGAGTAGTAGACGACGATGGTAGCTTCTGGGTCGGACTGGGCGCGCTCCTGGAGCCAGGCCAGGCCGTCCAGGATGGCCTGGTGGGTGGCGCCGGCGTCGTGCAGCAGGCGGATGTGATGTTCGTCGTCGGGATAGGCGCAGAGGTGGGGGTCGGCCAGGACGGAGCGCAGGGCCTGGATGTCTTTGACCGCGGCCGGCAGCGACCACTTCGGGTAGGCCGATTCGCCCACGCCGATGAGCAGGGCGTAGCCGTGGGAAAAGCGTTGTTCCATATGATGGACCTCATCGCTCATGCCCGGTGATCCTCCTCGTTTCCATCTGCTCCATAACCCCCGCCCGCACTTCCTCATAGCTGACAAACTGGGGCAACAGCGGCCGCAGGTCCCGTTCCCAGTCCCTCGCGACGCGTGCCAGGGCCTGTTCCATAAGCGCCGGTTCCCAGGCCAGGTCATAGAGACGCAGTTTCCGCGCCACCAGGTCCAGGTCGAGCGGCACGCCCTGGCGCAGCAGTAGCCAGATGTCGTACAGGTCGCGCGGCTTGCCGCGCACCACGAGCGCGCGCACTTTTTCGGCCAGGAGGTGCGGCCGCGTGAGCACCGTGACCACAAAGGGGCGGACGTCGTCGTACGGTGAGGTCACCAGTTCGCGGCAGGTCTCGACGTCCTCGCTGCGCTGGCTGATGTCCACGCGCACCTTGCCCTTGCTGCGGTCACGCCCATCGTAGAGCGGGCCACAGTAGCTTACGTCGAAACTGTAGCCGATCTCGCTGCTCCACGGTTCGCGGATCTCGGCGGCGATGCCCAGGTCGGCCAGGTCGGCCACGACCCGCTGCCAGAGGGCCGCCAGCATGGCGCACTCGGCCGGCCCGTTGAAATCCAGGTCCTCGGAGTAGCGGTTGCCGCCATGGATCAGGCGCAGGGCGGTCCCGCCTTTGAAGACGAGCTCCTGCGAACGGGCGTAGAGCCGCCACAGGAGCAGGTGCTGGAGGTAATCGCACTCCTGGACCTGCATCCCGACACCGTGGCGCTGGGCCAGCCGTTGGATCTGCGCTTTGGTGAGCATTAGCCGACCCCCTCGGCGGCGATTTCCGCGGCCGGCAGGTTGACGATGACGCGCCAGTACGGATCGCGCGGGCCGGCCGGCGGACGGGCCGGGTCCAGGCGCACCGCGCTGGAGGAGCGGAGAAGCCCCTCGGCCGGCCGACCCAGGGCCGCGAGCAGGTAGCCCAGGCGCGAGCCCAGGGCGCGGTTCGCCATCCGGTTGGCATACTCGACCAGCGTGGGCAGGTCCACCGTGCCCAGGGCGCGGCGCAGCGCGCGGGCGACCTCGCCGACACCGCCGGCGTAGCGCGGCTGGTCCAGGCTATCCACGATGGCCTTGGCCTCGTCGGCGATGAGCACGGGTAGATCGCCGAGCCGCTCGCGGCGGTAGCCGAAGAACTTGCCGGGTTTGATGGCAACAAAGTGAAAGCGCCGGCCGTGAAAGTCGAGCGGCGGCCGTTTGCGGGTGGTTGCCACAAAGATCGTCAGCGGCACCTGCTCGGTCAAGCCGTAGTAGTGCAGGGCCGACCAGTAGGAGACATAGGCCGGGGTGGCCACGTGGCTGGCGATAAAGAGCGGGTTGGCCAGGACCCGTTCGGGCTCCAGCCCCAGCAGCAGGAACTTGCCCTTTTCGACCTCGGTGGCCAGGCCGGCCGTTCGGAGGCGGGCGATCAGGCGATAGGCGCGTCGCCGGTCCAGGCCCAAGAGGTCGGCCACCAGCGTCGGGGTAAAGTAAAAGAGATCGGCCTGGCGCAGCCACAGGGCAATGGAAATCGGGTTCAGATGTTCCGCCATTTCCGGCAAATCCCTCCTCGATTCATCTCGGCCATCATACCACATCATGCGGCAAAATGCAACTTGCTCGAAGCCGTCCGTCCCGCTTGCCCTCTTTCGGCCCGGCCGGGTTCTACGGTCACCACCTCCCCACATGCTGAATCGCCCGGAACGTCTCCGCCACCGTCTCTTCCCCGCCCAGGGCAAAGAGCACCGGCTCCAGGGCGCGCAGGTCGGAAAGGAGGTCTTTCCGGGTGCGGGCGGCCAGGAGGCGGAGCGTCTCCGGCCAGGGGGCGTAGGCGGCGGGGCGTTCCTTCTCGGCCCAGGCGGCCCAGCGCGGGGCGGCGGCCCCGCACGGATTGTGAACACGGATACACGGAGTGGAACACGGATTACACGGATTGGGTACACGGATTGGGAACTCGGATGCACAGATACACCAATGAGCGGATGCACGAAAGCACGAATTTTCTGGGTTCCGCATCGTGCTGGCCGGTGCAAGGGTTTCCTCGGGTTGCGCATCACTTCTCTTTTTCCGCCCTGAGCCAGTTTGGGACAAAGAGCCACCGATAGTTGTGCCGGAACTCGGTTGCCTGGGGTGAAGGAAGCACCCGCCGCCACTGGAGGCTACGCCCGCCAAAGTTGACCAAGAGCCCCACCGGCAGGCCGGTGTGGTTCAGGTAGGTGATCACCTGTCCCAGGTACTTCTGCGGCAGGGTGGAGAACGCCTTGATCTCCACGATCACCGTTTCGCCGACGATGAAGTCGGGGATGTAGAAGCCCAGCAAGCGGTCTCCGTCGTAGACCGGCATGTTCTTCTGGGCCTCGAAGGCGATCCCCCGTTCGCCAAACTCTGCTTCCAGGGCGCGCTGGTAGATGGCTTCTTTCTCTCCCGGTCCCAGCCGGCTATGGACGGCCATCGCCGCGCCGATGATGCGGTAGGTCAGGTCCTCATGGGGGCCCTGGATCTTTTTGCCCATCGTTGTCTTTCCTCCTGGCTCGCACGACACGGATTATGAACACGGATACACGGATTCTGCCCCTGTATCGTCCAGGTGGACCCGTACACCGCGGCCTGCCAGTGGTTGTCATCCCCTCCGGAATCACCACCTGGCCTATCTGCCGAATCTCGTCCGCGCGCCCCCCTTTCATCGCCCGCTCTGGATCCTGAGCAGAGGCCCCAAAGGAACCGCAATCGAAGGGGCCGGTGACTTTTGCCCTACCACTGGCCTGACAATCCATGTATCCGTGTCATCACCCGCATCGGTTCATCCGATTTTCTCCGACAACCCCCTCTCAACCGACTCCCCCACACCCCAATCCGTGTATCCGTGTTACCACCCACATCGGT
>FWPU01001898.1_pt1 | contig 15505 bp, 15 predicted proteins | sample 2228361 | NCBI WGS metagenome assembly FWPU01 (sample SAMEA103939777, study PRJEB20133) | metagenome
GGGGCCAAGCCTGTCATCAAAACAAAGTTGACGCAGTACTAGTAGTCTGTCACTCATGAATTGAAGGAATGCTCCCCCTCATCCCCTCGGCAAGCTCAGGGCAGGCTCCGCGCTTGTCGAGGGGATGGGGACCTGACTTCATCCGGACGCTTCACCCGCACCTCAGTCCTCTCCCGTCGAGGGAGAGGAGATTAGCGCCTCTCTCAAACAGACTCGGTATGAGGCCCAGGAGGGGGAACCGCGGGTGTAGTGAAAGAGAGGCCCGGGCTGGAGCTTTGCCCTACGCCTGGAACCTGAAGCTCAGCGGGTCTTCCTCGAACTCGATGTTGCCCAGGGCGGCCTGAGCAGCCTCCTCGATGGTCTCGTCGCCGGACTTGAGGCACTGCTGCAATGCCCGCTTGGCCAGGGGCCCACCGATGTTGCCCAGGGCATCAATGGCCGCTAGTTGCACCTGGAGGTCCTCGTCCTTGATGAGCCTGATCAGGTGGGGTACGGTGGACTCGTCGCCGATGGCGCCGCAGGCCGTAGCCGCCTCGAAGCGGATGGCGGGGTCCCTGGAGGTCATCTCTTCCAGGATGGTGGGTAGCCACTGAGGGTCAGAACTCCTGCCCATGGCAAAGATAGCGCTTTGCTTCAGCTTGAGGTTGCCACTATTGTAGGCATCGCGGATAATTTTCTGGATCTTGGGGGTGTTGAAGTAGGAGGCCGCCTCGATGGCGCGGCGCTTGACCTCGATGTCCTCATCGGGCTTGTCTATAACAGCAAGGAGGGCGTCGTGTATGCGCTCGGCATCCCGGCTGATGAGCTTGCCTTCCTGGGCCATCTCCGCGAACTTCCCCAGGGAGGTGGCAGCCGCCGCCCGGACTCTGGCCACCGGGTCGCTTTGCAGCAGGCCCACCAGCGGCCGGATCACGACCCTGTCGTCGCAGTCCCACAGGCCCAAGGCGGCCTTCTCTCGCACGCTATCATCCTCGTCGGCCAGACAGGACCTGAAGACCTGGCTGAAGTCCAGCTCCAGGTTGTCCTCGCTGAGCTCGACGAGCCTGCTGAGGATTTCGCACTTCCTCTGGCGCGACAGGTTGCGCCAGGCGTCCCTGAACTCGAAGACCGCTTCAGGCGTCAGGCCTGAAAGCTGCTCAAGCACTATGTGCTTCAGGGGCTTCTGCTCGTCACATAATTCCTTTAGGTACTTTTCCAGGCTCAACGGAATTACCTCGTGACTCAGGTTGCCAAGGGGATATCCTTCAGGAGTAACGCTTCTAAGCCCCGGTATCCCACACCGAGTCGCTGGCCCAGGTGCATGAACGGTCAGCAGCTTTGCGGGCTTTTCCTACTGCCCTGGCAGCAGGGGCAGGGCACCTGCGCGCATTTACCTTGGAGGGTCTCATAAAGCGCTCACATTCCCCTACGGGTAGCTCAATACGCTGAGGAATAGAGGCTCACGGCGGGTAAAGCTGCTCTAAAATTGACGTTAAAGGAGATGTTAGGTGCTTGTCAAGCCTGTAAGGGGTATTCGATGAAAAAGATTGGCCTTCCCCACAGGCGTATGGTTACGCAGACACCTGGCCGGAGGAGAATTCTGGCGCTGGCACCTGCACAGGCACCAGATGCAGGCGCTACGAAAGGCACAGCTTTGCGCCTTTCGTAGCGCCAGGGCCTCATGCCGCTGCCCGCTTTGCTCCCAGCGCCTGCCGCAGGAAGGCCTTGACCACGTGTACGGGCACGGCCAGCCCCACGTCCGGGCCGGTCATCATGGTGTTGATGCCCACCAGCCTGCCCTGCACGTCCACCAGCGGGCCGCCAGAGTAGCCGGGCCGCAGGTGGAGGTTGACCACCACCCACTCCCGCCCCGGCCAGGGCGCCTCGGCCAGCTCGGCGCCGACGTTGACCACCACGCCGACGGTCACGGCGCCGATTACGCCCCAGGGGTGCCCCATGGCCAGCACCATCTGCCCCGGCTGCAGCCGCCGGGACTCGCCGATGGGTATGGTCGGCAGGCCCGTTGCGTCCACGGCCAGCGCGGCCAGGTCCCTGGACGGGTCGCTGGCCAGGATGCGGGCGGGCAGCGTGGCGCCATCGGGTAGCGTGACCAGCGGCGCGTGCCGCTCCGCCACGTGAGCATTGGTCAGGACAAGACCTTGAGGGTGCCATATGGTCCCGGCGCCCGTCCCGCCCCTGCCATTGTGTATCCTCACCACGCTGCGCCCTACGCCCGCGACCAGGGACGCCATTTCATCGTTCAGTTGCTCCAGCAATGTAGCCACATGGACCTCCACTATCAGTGCATTATCTATCCAGCCCCTTCGCGGGCCGTCACGCCCACCCGGAAGCTCCGGCGGCAAGGCCGCCTGCTCATGGCTAGCCGCGCTCGCCGATGACGACGCTCAACTGGCGCACCTGGCCGCCGCGAAGGATGCGGACCGGCACAGTTGTGCCAATGCGCTCACTGGTCAGCACTGCCAGCAGGTCATCCAGGTGGCGCACCGGCTGGCCGTTGACGGCGACGATGGTGTCGCCCAGCAGCAGGCCGCCGCGGTCGGCCGGGCTCGCCCAGCAGCAGGCCGCCGCGGTCGGCAGGGCCGCCTGCCTCCACCGAGAGCAGCAGCAGGCCGGCGTCCTGGCCCAGCTCCCTGGCGAGAGCATCGGGCAGGCGTACCGGCTGAGCGCCCACGCCCAGGTAGCCCCGGCGCACGCGACCGTGGGCCAGCACCGCTTCCACTACCCGGCGCACGGTGGCCGTCGGCACCGTCAGGGGTATGCCCCGCAGCAGCGCCGAGGTGTTGATGCCCAGGATGCGCCCGCTGGCGTCCACCAGTGGGCCGCCCGAGAAGCCCGGGTACATGACCACGTCGGTCTGCAGGTAGCGGTCCAGCCTGCCCCCGACGGGGGTGCGCCAGCTATCGCCCAGGGCGCTGACTATGCCCAGGGTGGCCAGCACCGACTGGCCTGGCCGGCCCAGCGCCAGCACCAGGTGGCCCACGCGCAGGGTGCCGCCATCGGCCCACGAGGGGGCCTGGAGGGACTGGCCGCCCAGGCTGGCCCGCAGCACGGCGACATCCGTGGCGGGGTCGCGCCCCAGCAGTGTCGCCGGCACCGTCTGGCCGTTGGGCAGTCCGATGGTGATGTTCTCATCCTGCTCCACCGCATGATGGGCCGTTACTATGAGGCCGTCCGATGACCATACCACGCCACTGGCCGGGAGCCTGCGCCTCGCCTCCACCCGGACCACGGCTGCGCCCGCCGCCGACACGGTGTCGGCCAGGGCCTCGGAAAGACTTGGAAGTACCTGTACCATGCTCTTCTCCTTGCGGGTACCAGCAGCCCCGCCGCTGGACACTAAAGGGTGTGCCTGAATCTAACTTACCAGCGGCAAGGGCCACGGCACACAGCCCGTTAGGCGAGGGCCGCACCTGGAAAAAAGGCCAGGTCAGAGGAGTACGAGGCCCAAACGGGTGGCGCGCATAACGGCCTCGGTGCGGCTCTGGGCGCCCAGCTTGCCCAGGATGGAGTTGACGTGGAACTTGACAGTGTGCTCGCTGATGTCCAGCCGGTGGGCGATGGCCTTGTTGGACAGCCCCTCGGCCAGGAGCCTGAGCACCTCCAGCTCTCTGGGCGTCAGGTCGGCGCTGGGAGTAGCCGGCGTACGCTCGCGGACGGCCAGCAGGGCGGAGGCTAGCTCCGGCTCCAGGGCCACGATGCCCTGGGCGGCGGCCTCCACCGCCGCGCCCAGGGCCGTGGTGCTGGTGCTCCTCAGCAGCAGGCCCCGGGCGCCGGCGGCCCACGCCTCGCCTGCATAGGTCTCGTCCGGCAGGAGCGCGACCACCGGCGCACCCAGCTCCCCCAGGTCAGCCAGGCGCTCCAGGGCCGTGGCAGGCCCCCAGCCCAGGTCCCACACCACCACATCCGGCCTGAAGACCTCCAGGGCGGCCTTCAGGTCGCTGTCCTCGGCCACCTGGCCGGCGATGCCAAGGCCCGGGCGCTCGGCCAGCAGCGTCGCCAGCCCGGCGCGGGCCAGGGGGTCCTGGGCCACTATGAGCACCCGCAGGCCGGGTGTGGCTGAAGTCCTGTCTTCCATCCGCGCCTAGTTCCTCAGCAGCATCCCCGGCTGGCAGCGGCGGCAGTAGCTGGTGATGCGCTGGTTGGCGGTAATCTGGCTTATGGTGTTGCCGCAGCGCGGGCAGGGCGTGCCTCCCTTGTTGTGGACTTTCAGGAAGTCCCTGACCTTCAGGTGGATGGCCTCGCCCATGCGCTCCCTCAGTACTACTATAGCTTCTTCCACCACCTCCCGCGACTTCTGGTGGAGCCGGCGCACCTCCTCCTCGGTAAGCGTCTTGCGTTTGCGGAAGGGGTAGATGCCCGCGGCGAAGAGGACCTCGTCGGCGTAGGCGTTGCCGATGCCCGCGATGAGCTGGCCCCTGGTGAGGATGCCCTTAATCTCGCCGTGGAAGGCCCTTAGCCTGCGCTGGAACTCTTGGAAGCTCATGCCGTCCAGCACGTCGGGGCCTTGCTCGCGGAGGCGCGGCACCTGGGCCATCTGCTCCGGGGTGACGTAGTAGACCATGCCCATCTGCTTCTCGTCCAGGTACCGGAGCTCGTGGCCGCTGGACAGGGAGAGGACGATGCACGTCCGCTTGCTGGCCCGTTCCGAGGGGGCGCAGTGCTGGAGGGCGCCCGTCAGCATGGGGTTGACCACCAGCAGCCGGCCGCCGGAGAGATGGGCGAGCAGGAACTTTCCCCGGCGCTGGAAGCTATCTATGGCCCGGCCCTGGACGTCAGAAGCGAAGTCGCCGGCCAGGGAGCGCAGCACGCTGGGGCGCAGGACACTGGCGGCATCCACCGTCAGCCCCGCGACGTGCTGGTCCAGGAAGTCCTTGATGACCTCCAGGTCTGGCGCTTCCGGCACCGGCGCTCCTTTCTCGGGATGTCATGGGGCAGGCGGCTACTTCTTCGCCGTCAGCACCTCCCGCAGCCTTCGGGCGACGATTTTCTCCTCGCCCTCCTTGAGGGTGTGAGCGTTGACGACCACAGTGCCCTCGCCCTGGGTGTTGACCCAGATGCGGGGGCTGCCATCGGCCAGCTCTTTAGATACCTGCTCCGCCGTCTTGCCCAGCCTCTGGGTGTCCAGGATGACATGGAGGCTGGAGCCCCAGTAGCGCTGGAGCTGCACGACCCTGGGCTGGACGTGGGGTATGCCCTGCAGGTCGCGCTGCATGGTGGCGAGCCTGCTGTCCACGGCCAGCAGCCTGTCCTCGTGGTTAGTGGAGAACCAGCCCTTGAGGGCGACGCAGACGGCCACGACGCCCTGCCTGTCCACCTTCATGGGCCTGCCGATGGCCCGGCGTCCGCCGGTGTGGAAGCCGATGAAGCCGTGGGCCATCACCGTGTCCACCAGGTCCTTCTTGCCGACCACGAAGCCGGTGGCGTGCGGCGCGCCGATGTACTTGGCGCCGAAGCACACCAGGTCCGCCGACTGGGCGTTGCGGCGGAAGTAGTCCAGTGGGTATATCTGGGAGGCTGCGTCGGCGATGACGGGCAGGCCGTGGCCGTGGGCTATCTTGACCGTGTCCTCCAGGGAGACTACCGAGTCGCCCCAGTCGGGCTGGACGAAGTAGGCTATGGCCGCCGTCCTGGGGCCGATGGCGGCCTCCAGTTGCTCAGGCGTGCAGCCGCTCTCGTCGCCCGCCTCCACCAGCTTGCCGCCGGTGACGGTGTAGCTGCGGTCGTAGCTGTAACGCTGCTTCTTCTGGATGATAATCTCGTTCTTCATGCCGGTGGTATCGGGCAGGCGCAGCATCTTGTCCGGGTCCTTGCCGGCGATGCACGCGGCGGCGCTGAGGGCCAGGGCCGCGGCGCAGCCCGACGTCACGTAGGCGCCCTCCGTCCCCAGGATGCCAGCGATGTACTCCCCCGACTTCTTCAGCAGCTCGTCCATCTCCACGTAGGTGCGGGTGGCCTCCTCCATGGCCCGCAGCACCTCGGGCGACGGGCTGGAGCCGCCGAGCACCGTCTGGTTCCCGCTGGCGTTGATGACGCGCCGTACTCCAAGCTCATCGTAGAAGCTTCTGGCCATATATCCTCCTTTGCTCCGCGTCTTTCTGCCGGGACGCGGGCGCCCGTCTCAAGGTCGCATTATATGCCTGCCGTGAAGGCCGACTCAAGCCCTGGCGGGCCGGGGGCGCTACCTCCACGGGCGGAACGTGTCTGCTGGCCAGGTGGAACGGCGCCGGCGCTTTGTGTATCATAGCCGTGGCCGCGCCGCCAGAGCGCCAGCCTTTAGCCCGATGACCAGGACAGCCTGATGCCTGAAGCCGCACCCACATCTGACGCCACCGTCTCGGCGAGAGACGTAATGGAGCTGCTGGGCCGGGAGTACGGGCCTATCCACTGGGGCCCGCGCCTGGACCCCATGTCCGAGCTGGTGTCCACGATACTTTCCCAGCACACGTCGGACCTGAACTCCGAGCGGGCCTTCCGCAAGCTGATGGAGACCTTCGGCTCCTTCGAGGCCATCGCCGAGGCGCCGGTGGAGCAGATAGAGGAGGCCATCCGCATGGGCGGGCTGGCCCGGATGAAGGCGCCGCGCATCAAGGCGGTCCTGCGGCAGATCAGGGAGGAGGTCGGCTCCTTCGACCTCTCCTTCCTGAAGGACATGCCGCTGCAGGAGGCCAAGGCGTGGCTGAGGCGGCTGCCCGGCGTCGGCCCCAAGACGGCGGCCATCATCCTGTGCTTCGCCTTCGGCATGCCGGCGATGCCGGTGGACACGCACATCTACCGGGTGTCGCGGCGGCTGGGCCTCATCGGCCCGAAGGTCAGCGCCGACGACGCCCACGACATCCTGGAGTCCATGGTGCCTCCGGAGGACGTTTTCGCCTTCCACATGTACCTCATCAACCACGGCCGGCGCGTCTGCAAGGCGCAGCGGCCCCGCTGCGGCCAGTGCGCGCTGGCCTGGGGCTGCCCCTCCAGGCAGTAGCCCCAGGCCGCGAGACCTCATCCCCGTTGCCCCCTCTCTCTCCACGCGTGTACTGGCTAGAAACCTCTGTAACATGCAATGGTCCACAGACGCAGGTACCACCTGTACCCCTCCTCCGGTCACCAGAGGCAGACTGGCGTCGCTCTGTGGGCAAGGCCAGCCCCCTCTCTGGCTCCCCCCAGAACGCGTGATGCACATTAGCAGAACGTGGCTGATTATGCGGCGCTTCACCCTCATCCCCTCGACAGGCTCGGGGCAGGCTCCGACCTTCTCCCGTCGAGGGAGAAGGGGTGTTTCCTCTCCCCCAACACCTCGACTCCGCCAAAAAGCATCGTGGGGGTAAGGCATGGACACCCGGTGGCGCGGTCGTTTGACTTTCCCATGCGGCAGAGGCTAACCTAGTGGCGTCATCCCTGGCTGGCAGGTGAAGGACAGGGGGCGAGGGACAGATATGCGCTGGTGGTCGCGCCTGAGCTGGGCGCAGGCGACAGTAGATAACCCTGTCGCCTTTTTCTATCTGTTCCGGTTCATCACCTGGGTGCTGGCCGTGATCATCTACCTGACGCGGTCGGCGCCGGAGGTGAACCTGCGCTACGGGGCGGGCCTGGCGCTGTACGCGCTGTTCCAGCTATCCCTGGGGTCGCTTTACACTACGGTGCTGAGGCCGCGCATCGCGCGGTCGCCCAACGGCCCGGTGCTGCTCAGGCCACCCAGGGACCTGCTGGCCGCGGGCGTGACGGACATGCTGTCCAGCCTGGTGGTGGTGTACTTCAGCGGCGGCTGGGGAAGCCCCTTCTGGCACTTCGCCGTCACGTCCATCATGGTGCCCTGTTTCCTGGTGCCCTTCCGCTGGGCCATGCTGCTGACAACGGCCTACGTGGGGATGTACATGGCGACGGTGGTGCTGGGCGGAGAGGGGCTAGATGGGAGCTGGCGCGACGTCCAGCAGCACATCTTCATTGGCTTCATATTCACGGCCTACCTGGTGGGGATAGCCGTCAGCTACCTGGGCCACGTCTTCCGCGCCCTGGACGCCGAGAGGCTGCGGACCAGGGCCGCGCTGGACGACCTGGAGACGATCTTCGGCGTGGCCCGCAGCGTCATGCACGCCTCCGCCGACCTGGAGCAGTTGCTCCAGCAGGTGACGCAGACGGTGCGGGAGCGCCGGCAGTACAGCGCCCTCGCCATCTACCTCTACGGGCCGGGGGACAAGGCGCTGAGACTGGCCTCCAGCACAGCGGGGGTCGAGGAGCTGGAAGGAGGGCCTGTGGTGCAGCCGGGCCAGGGCCTGGTGGGCAGGGCCTTCTCCGAGGCCAGCACCCAGCTAGCCGGCGATGGCGCGGCGGGCGCCTGGCGGGCCGCCGTCCCGCTGCGCAGCGGCGAGACCCTGCTGGGCGTGCTGCTGGTGGCAGCCAGCGGCCAGGACGCCGACAGGGCCAAGGCCATCAGCCTGGCCGAGGCGCTGGCCAACCAGATCGCGGTGGGCGTACAGAACGCCCACCTGTACCGGCGGCAGAGGGAGCTGGCCGCCCAGGAGGAGCGCAGCCGCATCGCCCGTGAGATACATGACGGCATAGCCCAGTCCATCTATATGCTGAGCCTGAACCTGGAGACCTGCGCCGAGCTGGCGCAGCGGGAGCGTGGCGCGCTGGGCGAGCGTCTCCAGAAGCTGGTGCCCCTGGCCAAGCAGGCGCTGCTGGAGACGCGCCAGTACATATACGACCTCAAGCCGCTGCTGTCAGGTGAGCGGGGCCTGGTAGCCATGACCGAGAACCAGGTAAAGGAGTTCAGGATGGTGTCGGGCATTCCGACGCAGCTTTCGGTCCAGGGAGAGCCGCGAGAGGCGCCGGTGGCGGTAGCGGCGGGGCTGTACCGCATGCTCCAGGAGGCGCTGGCCAACACGCTGAAGCACGCCCAGGCCTCCAGCGTGAGCGTGGCCCTGGAGTTCGGGCAGGGCTACATAAGGCTGAGCGTCCAGGACGACGGCGCCGGGTTCGATCCCAGCAGCCCCGGCCAGGGCTACGGGCTGGAGAACATGCGCCAGCGCGCCCGGGAGCTGGGCGGGACCTTCGACATAGCCAGCGCGCCAGGCAGGGGCACCTGTGTCACCATTACCCTGCCCGCGTAGAGGGTAGCGGACAGTTCCTCAAACTAGTAGTCTGTCACTCGTGAATTGAAGGAATGCTCCCCCTCATCCCCTCGGCAAGCTCGGGGCAGGCTCTGACCTTCTCCCGCCAGGGGAGAAGGGACTTCCTCGCTCTGGATGGGGAGAGGGCTGACTTTATCAAATCACAGGTGACAGACTACTAGATGGGAGGTCGTCAGGCTGGGCCAACCTCACCCCCTGCGTTCAGGGGCACAGCGTCGGTTGAGCTATGGCCCCCTTCCCAGCCTTCCCCCACAGGGGGCAGGGGCTTTCTCGCCCCCTGTGGGGGAGAGCCAGAGAGGGGGCTGGGGCATGAGGAGGTTGAAATGCCGCGGACAAAGGTAATGATTGTGGACGACCATGAGATCGTGCGCCTGGGGCTGAAGGCCGTGCTGGAGCTGGAGGCCGACATGGAGCTGGTCGGCGAGTACGGCGACGCCCAGAGCGCCCTGCGAGAGGCCCGGTTCCATCAGCCCGACGTGGTGCTGATGGACGTGCGTATGCCGGGCATGGACGGCATCGAGGCCTGCCGCCTGCTGCGGGCGGAGTTGCCCCAGACCAGGGTGCTGATGCTCACGTCCCACAGCGATGAAGACGCGGTGCTGGCGTCCATCATGGCGGGGGCGTCGGGCTACCTGCTCAAGAACCAGGGGCGCGCCGACCTGCTCAGCGCCATCCGCGCCGTGGCAGGGGGGAAGTCGCTGCTGGACCCGGCCGTCACGTCCCGGGTGCTGGCGCGCCTGAAGGAGCTTACCGCCAGGGAGCAGGCGCGGGAAGTGGCCATGCTCTCCGACCGCGAAAAGGAGGTGCTATCGCTGATTGCCAGCGGCCTCACCAACAAGGAAATCGCCGCAAAGCTGGTCATCAGCGAGAACACGGCCCGCAACCACGTGAGCCGCATCCTGGAGAAGCTGGGGCTTACGCGCCGCAGCGAGGCCGCCACCTTCGCCGCGGAGCATGGCCTCCTCAGGAAAGAGGACCCGGAGCGCTGATTACCTGAGGTAGGCGTCGAAGAAGGCCACGATGCGGCGCTCGTACTCTGCGGCGGCCTTTTCGGCGCCCTCGCCGTGGGCCGCGCCGGGGATAAGCCACCACTGCTTCGGCTCCTGCGCGGCGGCGAAGATGGCCTCGCCGTCCTCCGGGCTGATGGTGGTGTCCAGCTCGCCATGCATGATGAACACCGGCCTGGGGGCGATGGCCTTCACCTCATGCTCGGGCACGATGTCCTCGCTCCTGATTCCAACCCTCAGCTCTGACATCCAGACCGTCAGCGGCGCGAAGGGGAAGGCCGGCAGGCCGATGAAGTGCTCGAAGCTCTGGCCGATGACGCTGTTGAGGCTCCTGAAGGCCCCCTCGGCTGCCACGGCCCTGATGTCCTGGCTCTGGGCCGCGGCCAGGATGGCCGTGGCGCCGCCCTGGCAGGGATGGGTGCTGGTGAGCAACCAGGCCATCAAATGTGCGGGCATGTAAAGGGTAACTTTGACAGCCAACCAAAAGGGGCCTCGATGCTGAGGCCCCTTTTGGTATGGATGTTCCGGTCAGTACAGGGATGCGATGTGGGCGGAGCTGCATGCCGCCCCTAGTTGTACGCACCCCAGGAAGAGTTGGAATAGCGCATGATGTGGACTTTGCGCCGCCGCCTGGACTTGCATACAAGCTTTCGGCGCGCATCGGGCTGCTGGACGTCGCCAGGCCGCAGGCGACTGATAGGCTCGGAGATGCGCACCTGGTACTCCACGGTCAACTGCCAGATAGTGGGACGTTCTGTTCTCATAGCGGCTAAGCCCTCAATATAGCTTTCATTCAATTGTACCACCATGGGAGAGTCCATGTGTTAGCGCCTGGAGAGGCTATGTTGGTCCCATTCTCGGTGATGGGGCCAGGCGGTGCATGGGTGCGTGGTAGTCCTCCTGCAGGTGCAGCCACGCACCCTGGCACGCGAGCCAGCGCCTTCACGGCGCGGGCCTGCTCCAGCGGCATGCAGGCCCACCCTGCCAAGCCGGGAGGCCGGGCAGGGTGGGCGGATGAGGTGGCCAGGGCCACGGGCCGGCCGCGCGGGGCGCGCACGGCGGCTACCCTGCCGGGCCGGCCCATGGATGCGAGCTGAAGGTGCCAGAGTCACACCAGACTTTCACCCGGACAGGCACCGGTGCTGGCCCCCAGCCCTGGCCTACCTAGCCCTTGAAAAGCCCCAGGACGTTGCCTTCCGGGTCCTTGAAGAGGGCGAAGGCGCCCACGTTGGGGATGGGAGTCGGGGGCACGACGGTCCTGGCCCCCAGGCGCTCGGCCCTGTCCAGGTAAGCCTGGAGGTCGTCCACCTGGATGTAGAAGGTCACCATGGGCGGCATATTCTCCCCCGCCTCATAGATGCCGCCGTTGATACCCCCCTGCCCACCCGTTTCCACCAGGCCGTAGCCGCCCATGTCCTCCTGCACCGTGATCTTCCAGCCGAAGACCTGGCTGTAGAAGTCTCTCAGCTTGCGAGAGTCCCGCCCTCCGATCTCCCAATGCACTACCGGTTGGCCCATGAGATACCTCCTCTCTCTGGTAACGTCCCTGCGCTGCCCTCCAGCGCCGTTATAGAACAAATGTTAGAATCGAACGTTAGTGCTTGTCAAGGTGTTTTGCGACCTCTTGAAGTCCGTCCTCGCGACACGTTGGCCAGCGTGTCGCGCCGCTATGTCACGAAAACCGTCGCAGCGGGCCTAGGCGCTTCGGAGGCTTGACTTTCACCAGGGCCGTGCCTATCATACCTGCAATCAAAGCCAGAGCAGACGGTCGCATCCAGACAGGACTGGCCGGCCAGGCCAAACGTCTCTTGTAAGGAGCTAGCAATGACCGGTGCCCGCGTGATGAGAAGGCTCGCCTGGGGTGTCCCCGTGTTCTGGATGGCAATAGCCCTTCTCCGCGGCGTGTGCCAGCCAGGAGCAGGCCGCGCCGACGGCGACCAGCGCTCCGGCGGCGCAGCCCACCGCCACGGCCGCGCCCGTCGCCACGCCGACGCGGGCCGCCGGCGCTCCCACGCCTACCGCCGCTCCGGCTGGCCCCACCGGCACGCTGACGGTGGTGGGCGTCAACGTCGGCACGCCGCTGTTCCTCAACAGCAAGGCCACCTGGCCCATCAACCGGTTCCACTGGGCCTGGGGCGTCACCGAGACCCTGGCGACGCTGGAGCCTGCGACCCACAGCATCCAGCCCATGGTGGCCGAGTCCTGGCAGGTGTCCCCGGACCTGACCAAGGTGACGGTCAAGGTGAGGCGCGGCATACAGTTCCACAAGGGCTGGGGCGAGCTGACGGCGGAGGATGTGGCCTGGAACTATAACGACGCCGGGGCCGACAACCTGCAGAGCGTCCACGACGACGCGGGCGAGTTCTCGGACATGTACCGGCGCTGGACGGCCATAGACCAGTACACAGCGGAAGGCCCCATAGATATCTACCGCTTCGACATCGAGCTGATGAGCCTGACCCAGGGCGGCAGCGCCCCCAGCCTGTTCAGCAAGAAGGTCTTCGACCAGGTGGGCGCCGAGGCCGCCGTTACAACGCTGGTGGGCACGGGGCCTTTCGAGGCCAGGGAGTGGAAGGCAGACGAGGTGTTGCAGGCGGAAGCGGTGCCCAACCACTGGCGCAAGACCCCCGGCTTCAAGACCCTGAGGGTGCTGGAGATACCCGAGGCATCGGCCAGGGTGGCCATGATGGAGACGGGCGAGGCCGACATCGGCGACGTGCCGCTGAAGGACGTGGGCAGGCTGAAGGAAAAGGGCCTGGAGAGCATCCCCAACGGCGCCAAGAATATCCCCACGGCCAGGATGGCAGGCAACTACTGGCAGAAGAAGGACAAGGAGGGCAACCCACTGCCGCGCAGGCCCGGCTTCAAGCCCGACGACCAGCACCCCTGGATCGGCGACCCCGACAACCCGGAGCGGATGGAGCGCGCCCGCAAGGTGCGCCTGGCCATGTCCCTGGCTGTTGACCGGCAGGCCATCGTGGACACGGTGCTGGGTGGCTTCGGCACACCCGCCTACGTGCCGGGCTTTTACACCAATGACCCCGTCTTCGAGGAGCGCTGGAAGGTCCCCTTCGACGTGGCCCAGGCCAGGCAATTGCTCCGGGAGGCGGGCTACGGCAACGGCTTCAAGTTTACGGCCTTCATCCCGCCCGACGCGGGCTTCCCTGAGGCCGCCGAGGCCGTGGTGTCCATGTGGGGCAACATCGGGCTGCAGGCCGACATCGAGCGGACGTCCTACAGCGTCCGGCGGCCCACCGAGGTGAACCGGGAGATAGATATCCCCTGGTTCTTCCTGAGCAACCATGACAAGCCGCTCAACGAGTTCGGCAACCTGGCCTATCCCTTCGCGCAGCCGGGCTGGAACCCAGGCTACGAGGCCCAGGAGGAGTTCGACTCCTTCGTGACCATCGCCAGGACCGCGGACAGGCAGCAGCGCATCGAACTGATCAAGAAGATAGGCGACTTCCGCAGCCAGTGGGTGCCAGGCATCGCCATCGCGGAAGTGCCTGTGCTGAGCGTGTACAACCCCAGGCGGGTCACGGGCTGGAAGCCTCACTTTGAGGTGACCTTCCCGGCCACCATCAACAACCTGGAGATGGCCGTGCCGGCGCAGTAGCCCGGACTTCGGTCACAGGGCCAGGCAATAGACCAGGCTAGCAATGGGACAATTTCTCGTCCGAAGGCTGGCGTACAGCGCCATAGCCATCATCGCGGCGACAATGGTGGGCGACTGGCTGCGGGACAGGCTGGACCCGCGCCTGCGGCAGGTGCAGTGAGGCGGTGCAAGCAGGCGTTCAGTCGCTGGTGGGCCTGTACGCTCGCACCACCGGGGAGTTGACCTCGGCTGTTCTGGCCAGGCGCCGTGTCCGCAGCCATGAGGCCAGAATGGCCATAGCCAGGATGCCTGCAACCACGCCCAGCGAGACAAGCACCGGGACCCTGTACACGTCGGCCAGGACCATCTTGAGGCCGACAAAGACAAGCACCGCCGCCAGCCCCGGCTTCAGGTAATGGAACCTGTTCATGGCGCCCGAGAGCACGAAGTAAAGGGAGCGCAGGCCCAGTATGGCGAAGATGTTGGACGTGTAGACGATGAAGGGGTCATCGGTTACGGCAAAGATGGCCGGAATCGAGTCTATGGCAAAGAGCAGGTCTGTGCTTTCCACCACCAGCAATACGAGCAACAGCGGTGTCGCCATCAGCACGCCGCCGCGGCGCACGAAAAATCGCTCCCCCGCGTAGCTGTCAGTCACAGGCAGGAACCGCCGACAGAGCTTTACCAGGGGGTTGCGCTCCGGGTGTACCTCCTCGTGCCGTCGCAGGGCCATCTTGACGCCGGTGAAGAGGAGGAAAGCGCCGAAGACGTAGATGAGCCAGTGGAACTCCTTCAGCAGGGCACCGCCAGCGAGAATGAAGATGCCCCGCATGACTATCGCGCCGATTACGCCCCAGAATAACACCCTGTGCTGGTAGGCGGCGGGCACGGCGAAGTAGCTGAACACCAGCGCGAAGACGAAGACGTTGTCCACGCTGAGGGACTTCTCGATGAGGTAGCCGGTCAGGAAGGCGAGGGCTGCTTCGCCGCTGGAGTAGTGGCTGGTGGGAGAGATGAAGTCCCAGAAGAAGTAGATACTGATGTTGAAGACCAGCGCCAGCGCGACCCAGACAGAGACCCACGTGGCCGCTTCCCTCAGGGAGATGGCGTGGGCCTTCCTGTGGAATACGCCCAGGTCCAGCGCCAGCACCGCCAGCACAAACAGGTTGAAGGTCACCCAGAACCAGATTCTGCCTTCGAGCACGACCTGCCTCCTTTCAGGCTCAGGTCGTGGGGCAACAAAAAAGCGAGACCCCACGACCATAATCTCGTGGTGGTCTCGCCAAGAGCGACTTGCACTCTCGACCAGCCGGGAGCATACTCCGAACTGACGACTGGCCGCCCCGTTGGTCCGGGTGGCTACTCCCCTGTGTTTTTAACTCTATCGGAACCGCAGGCGCTTGTCAAGGTGGAATGGCCAGGCGGAGCCTGTACCAAGTTAGAGTTGCTTCAAGGCCCAGTAATAGGCATCACGCGTTGCCAAGGGGGAGAAAGACCTCACCCCCGTCGCCCCCTCTCCGAATTCGGAGAGGGGGGCCATAGATTGACCAACGCTGTACCCTTATGCACTGGGGGTGAGGTCAGTCCGGCCTGGCCGCCTCCCAGCTACCCTCCCCTCTCATCCCCTCGGCAGGCTCTGACCTTCTCCCGCCAGGGGAGAATGGACTTCCTCGCCCTCGGCTGGGGAAGACAGACTTTATCAAAACGCATGTGACACACCACTAGTGGTCTGTCACATGTGTTTTGATGACAGGCTTGGCCCCCTCTCTAGCTCTCCCCCT
>FWPU01004853.1_pt1 | contig 15504 bp, 12 predicted proteins | sample 2228361 | NCBI WGS metagenome assembly FWPU01 (sample SAMEA103939777, study PRJEB20133) | metagenome
CGATCCTCTGGAGATTCTCCAGCTCATCCACGCGGCGGGCAAGTTCGGCGTCGGTGGCTTCGTAGAGCCGGGCGTTCTCGATGGCGACGGCTGCCTGGGCAGCGAATGTGGTCAGGAGCGCGGCATCTTCGTCGTCAAAAGGAAGGCCGTCCCGGCGGTTGATCACCTCCAGCACGCCGATGCTCTGATCCTGGACAAGCATCGGCACGACCAGCAGGGAGTGGGTCGCGAACCCGGCGTCATGATCCACGTCACCGCCCCATCGCCGGTCCTGGAGCATGTCGTTCACAATAACCGGCTGCTTTTTCTCCACCGCCTCGCCCACAATGCCAACACCGGGCGGCAGATGAGTCCCGATTAGATCGGGCGTCCCGCCTTCCACTACCCGGAAGATCAGGTCGCCAGATGCCTCGTCAACTAGCAGCAGGGATCCGGCCTCGCTGCCGATCAGGTCCACAGCAGCGCGCATGATGCCAGCCAGCAGGCTTTCTACATCGAGCGTGGAGGACAGCTCCTTGCTGATCTCGTTGAGCGTGGCGAGTTGACGGGCGCGGGTTTCGGTCTCGTTGAAGAGGCGCGCCTTGTCGAGGGCCGTGGCCGCCTGATCGGCGATCGCCAAGAAGATTTTAAGCTGGTCGTCGGTGAAGACAACGCCCTGGTTATAGCTAGCGACGGCCATCGCGCCGAGAGTACGCGCTGCTGCGTTAAGCGGGACGCCCATCCAGGCATAGGGATGGGATTGGTGGGGCTGCACGCCCCGGTGCGCGCACTCCGCCATGTAGTCATCGGTGCGGATCGGGCGGCCCGTGCGCACAACCTCGGCCTCCAGCCCCTCGTCATCGGCCCAGTATTCCCCCTCGCGCTGCTCGTACCGCTCGCCGCCCTCCAGGAAGAAGGCGTAGCGCAGGCCCTCGACGGCCGGATCATGCAAGATGATGTAGAAGTTTGTGGTGTCGATTAATTTGCTCGTCTGGGCGTAGATCAGCTCCAGCAGCGCGTCGGGGTCGGTGGTGAAGTTGACGGCCTGCGCGACCTGGCTCAGCACGTCCAACTCGCGCACGCGGCGCTCCAGGTCGCCGATGACCTGAGCGCGCTCAACGGCCAGCGAGGCCTGCTCGGCCAGCCCCTGGATGAAGCGCAGATCGTGTATTTCAAACGGCTGGCCGGAACGCTTGCGGCCAACCGCCACCCATCCGGCCAGGCGATCCTGGCCCTGGAGGGGGGCCATAACTGGCGTGCGCAGGATCGCCAGCCGGGCGTGGTCACTGACAAGCTCAGGTGGGAGTGCCTTGTTCGGTTCGAGGAAAAGCACATCGCGGGTAGCGCTGAGGGCAATGCTCTGCATGGCGTGCACCAGCCCGCTCTGCGTCTCAAAGCGGATGTCCGTGTCGGGGCGGGACCCCTCCCCGGCGGCGACAAAATCGCCTGTCTGGGGGTCGCGCAGGAACACATAGGCATGTGTGGGAGCCAGCCCTTCGCGGATTTGCTCCTTGAGCAGCCGCACCACCTCACCCAGGCTGCTCGCCAGCGTAAGCTGGTGGCGGAAGTCGGTCAGCCGCTCCTGGTACTCGGTGCGCGAGCGGAAGAATCGCGACGAGAGCGCGTTGTGCAGGCGGGTGTGCAGCGGCTGGAAGCCCAGCACTAGGGCAACCGTCAGCAGTCCCACGAGCACCGGGCTGGCGGGATTGATGGTCTGGGCGAGCAGCGCACCTGCTAAGTAATTCAGCCCGGCTATCAGCAGGCAGTAGCCCACCGTCACGGCAGCCGCCATGATGGTATACGTGGCGGCAAAGCTGGCTAATCGAGTGGTATCAAGCACGCTGTACTGCGTGATGCTGTAGGCCAGCACTACCGGCAAGATCACCAGGGCAGCCAGCACCCAGCTGACCGGAACAGGCAGGAAGCCCAAGGCCCACGCCAGGAGCGGCCCGAAGGCAAGCGCTGTCCCGGCCAGCGCAACACGGCTCTGCTCGCGCACGGCGGGGGCGGTGGCTGATATGCCGCGCACAAGCAGCACTCCGGCAAACACAGCAACGGTCATCCCGGCATAGATGTGCCCAGCGAACCACTGCCGCATCACTGCCTCGCGCGCCAAGTGGAGATTGGACTGCATCGCGATCAGCAGCGCCAGCGCCGGCAGCAATGGCGCCCAGCGCAGGGCTGGCCGCCGGGCGACAAACGGTGCCTCGGTGGGGAAGACCAGTGCGAAGGCGGCGAGCACTCCCGCTGCCCAGGGGATGGACGCCGTCCACAGGCGCACGAAAGCGTGTGTTGTCCACAGGTCGAAAGTTGTTCCTAGTACGAGCGCCACCGAGATGCACAGCATCAGGAACAGGTGTCCTAGAGCGCTGTCCCGCTGCCTGCGAGAAATCCACAGCCCGATCCCGAGGTAGGCAAGCCCGGTCCCATATGGCACCAGGAAGAGGGGCAGCATCTGGTTGAGCGGCATGGCGCTCAGCAGCAGGTTGACCCGGCGGGTAGATCCGTCGGCCCCCCGCACGTCAAAGGCCAGGACCTCGCCCGGTTGGTGAGCACGCAGCGCCCGGTTCAACTGGGCTGCGTTCTGGACGGGCACGCCATCCACTGCCAGCACGGCGTCTCCGGTGCGCAGGTGAGCGTCAGATGCGCTGTCCGATAGAGGAGTGGGGGTGGACGGTCTGGCAACCAGGGGATACTCGTAGAGGGCGCCGGTGAAGGGCAAGCGTAGCCAATCGATGGCCTGCACGGGAGCGGCCACGTACACGGCGGCGGCCAGCGCCAGCAGGGCGATTGTCACCACGCGGCCAACCCGGTCCAGCAGGAACCGTTCGCGAACCTGCTGGCCGATCAGCTCGCGTGGAGTGGTGGGGGCAGTCACGGCACTCATAGGCGATTCCTGTTGCGATCTCCGGACGCAGTGCCGCTTCGGGCATTGGCGCGCTGATGCATATCTCTCTAACGTGCATAAAAAGGTGTGTCACCTTACTATAACGCCCTTTCACAGGGGAGAGCAGTAGGGTTTTCACCCGTCATGAGGTGAAGGCGCATTGGTGTTGAAACGCCGCCGAATGGTTGCCAAATATTTCGGAATACTGCTAAAATCTGTTATTGTCTGTGTGATTCTCACAGAATGCGGGTTGACAGGGTCAGAACCAGATGTCTGCACACGAGTCTCGCCGAGGTTGCCATGCCCGATAAGCCCAAACAAAGCCGAGGGCTGAAGCCCTCCAGCCGGATGCCAGAAGATTCGGTCTTTTACGACAAGGTTCTGCCTGTGCTGTTCGTCATACTTGGCGTGATCATGCTCGTCCTGATTGCCTTTGCCGTCGGCGTGCTGGCTGGGATCATTCCCTGGCGCTAGCACACCGTGCGGATAGGCAGTGGGTTTCGCCAGGGCATTTTAAAACGTCCCTGGCGAAACACGTTGGAGGAACCTCTTGATGCCTGTGAATAGCTACCTGCCTTTCGTCTCGACCGTTATCATGCTGGTCTTTACAGTGTCTGTTCTCCAGCGCTTCATCGTGCGGCGCAACCCGGCGTTTCTGTTCTGGGGTATTGGCCTGCTCATGTTTGGCTCAGGGAGCTTCGCCGAGGCCTATCTAGCGCTGGCCTGGAGTCCAGCGGTTTTCTTCATCTGGTACCTGTTCGGCGCTGCCCTCAATGCGGCATGGCTGGGTCACGGCACGCTGTCGCTGCTTGTCAAGAAGCGCTGGGTGCATGGCGTGACGGCGGTCCTGGTTGCAGGGAGCCTGGTGGCCGGCGGGCTGATGCTGACTACGCCGCTCGATGCGAGCGGGTTTGAGCCGGGTGTCGCGATCAGCGAGCAATACCGTGCCATCATGCCGGAGGGCGCGCCCGTGCGCCTGACAACCCCGTTTTTTAACATCTACGGGCTGCTGACGCTGGTCGGGGGCGCGATCTACTCCGCTTACCTGTTCTGGCGCAAGCGCGTGCTGCCCAACCGTGTGATCGGTAACGTGCTTATCGCGGCGGGGGCGCTCTCGATTGGCTTCGCCAGCTCGCTGACGCGCCTGGGGTATGGCAGCCTGCTTTACGTTGGCGAGCTTCTAGCTGCCGTCCTGATGTACACCGGGTTCCGGCTGGCCGCCGGGCCGAGGGCTGAACCAGCGCCGCAGCAGGCGGCCACCGCCATCGCCGACCGCTAAACGCTTTCCAGCGGCCCGCGCTCTGCCGGGGCTGCCCGGCATGCGGCCCGCTTCGCATCACGGGGAGTGTTACCGGATCATGGGATTGAAACGCATCCAGCTAGGGCTGATTCACGTCGCTGTTGCTATCACGCTCGTGCCGATCAACAGCACGTTGAACCGTGTGATGATCAAGGAACTGGCCATCTCGGCAACCGTCGTTGCCGTGCTGGTGTCGCTGCCGTATGTGCTCTCGCCAATCCAGGTCGCTATCGGCTCTTACTCCGACCGGAATCCTGTGCTGGGTTTGCGGCGCACGCCGTATATCCTGTTCGGGCTGCTGCTGTGCGTAGCCGGTGCTCTGCTTGCCCCCTACGCGGCGTTTGCGCTGGCGGCAGGGGGTGTGGTGGGTGCGCTGCTGAGCGTGCTGGCTTTTGGCCTGTGGGGGATGGGCTACAATCTCTCGGCGGTGTGCTACCTCTCGCTGGCCTCTGAGATCGACCCGGCGGGGCGCAGCCGCACCATTGCGACGATGTTCTTCCTGATGATCGTCGGGATCATCGTGATGGCTATCCTGATCGGCCAGATCGTTGATCCGTACTCGCCTGAGGCGCTGTACCGCGCCTTCTGGCTGGCGGGCAGTGTGGCGCTGGCGCTGGGTGTGCTTGGCTTGGTGCGTGTGGAGAAACGTTCGGCGGCTGGGGAAGGCATACCTGCCGAGCGTCATACGTGGAGCGAGATGTTTGGGGCGGTGTTTGGCAACCGCCAGGCGCGGCGGTTTTTCTGGTATCTGATCCTGCTGCTGGCGGCCATCCTCGGCCAGGATGTGCTCCTTGAGCCGTTTGGCGGTGAGGCGTTTGGCCTGACGCCTGCCCAGACGACGCGCATCACGTCTATCTGGGGCGGGGCGTTCATGCTGACCCTGGCGCTCTCCGGCCCCTTGCAGGCGCGCACCAGCAAGCGAACGGTCGTCAAGCTGGGTAACTGGGGTGCGCTGGGTGGTTTCGCCATCATTGTGCTCAGCGGGCTGTTGCGCTCCAGCCCGGTTTTCTACGGCGGTGTGGTGCTCCTCGGCCTGGGCAGCGGCTTGGCCACCGTTTCTAACCTGTCGCTGATGCTCGATATGACCACCCCCCAGAACGTCGGGCTGTTCATTGGCGCGTGGGGTATGGCGAACGCAATATCCCGCCTCGTTGGGCAGGTGCTCAGCGGCGCCGTGCGCGACCTGGTGGCGTGGCTGTCCGGCAGCGCGCTGGCGGGCTATGTGGTCGTCTTCGCCACAGAAGCAGCTTTCATAGGCATGGCATTGCTCATGCTGCGTTGGATTGACGAGGTTGAGTTCCAGCGGCAGGCCGCCGGTCAGCCGGTCTCGCTCGTTGAAAGCGCCGCGCTGATGCACGAAGCCCAGGGCGGTTGATGGCCGTTGGCTGTACCGGCGGCAGCCAAACCGCCAGGCTTTTTGAGACGAACCCGGCCCTGTGGCCGGGTTTGCTGCGTGCAGCCGCAGGTTTGGGTGGCTAATTGATCAGTTTCGGTTACAATTGCCCCCTGTGATGCCAAGACCATGACAGGGAACAGGCGGCAACATGCAGAACGTACTCGTGACCGGCGGGGCCGGGTTCATCGGCAGCAACTTCGTGCATTATGTGCTGGGCAAGTACAGTCACATCAACGTGGTCGTGTTTGATAAGCTGACCTACGCGGGTAACCTGGACAATCTCGAAGCCGTTTCACAAGACCCGCGCTACAAGTTCGTGCGCGGCGACATCGCCGACCGGGGGGCAGTGGCGCGCGTGTTGGAGAGCAACGCCATCGACACGGTGGTCAACTTTGCGGCTGAGACGCATGTAGACCGCAGCATCCTTAACCCCGATGCGTTCATCGAGACCAACTCACTTGGCACCTACGTGCTGCTTGACGAGGCATACAAGCACGGCGTCGAGCGCTTCCTGCACGTCAGCACCGATGAGGTGTACGGGTCAATCCCTGAAGGGTTCTTCAAAGAGGGTGACCCGCTGGAACCGAACAGCCCCTATGCGGCCAGCAAGGCGAGCGGCGACCTGATGGCGCGTGCCTACCACGTGACCTACGGGATGCACACGGTGATTACACGCGGGAGCAACACCTTCGGCCCTTACCAGTATCCTGAGAAGCTGCTGCCCCTGTTTATTACCAATGCGCTCGACGATGAGCCGCTGCCCGTCTACGGAGACGGGATGCAGGTGCGCGACTGGCTGTTCGTGGAGGATCACTGCGCGGGTATCGACGTGGTGCTGCGCGAAGGCCAGCCGGGCGAGGCTTATAACCTGGGCGGCGAGAACGAGCGGCACAACATCGATGTGATCCGGCAGATGCTGGCCGTGCTCGGCAAACCCGAGTCGCTGATCCGGTATGTGGCTGACCGACCTGGCCACGACCGGCGCTACGCGCTCGACAACTCCAAGGTGCGCCAACTTGGCTGGTCACATGCCTACAGCTTCGATGAGGCGCTGGAGCGCACGATCCGCTGGTACGTTGAAAATGAGTGGTGGTGGCGCAAGATCAAGAGCGGCGCGTTTCGCGCCTACTACGAGCAGCAGTATGGCCGCCGCCTTCAGGGCTGAGGCTGGTTAGGGGGCGGCTATCAACATGCGACGACAAACCGCTCTGGCGGTATGGGGAGTAATCGCTGGGGTTGTCTTGGCGGCCTGCGGTGCGCAGGCTGCGGCCCCCGAGGGCGAAGGGCAGCCTGCCGGCGGGCAGGCAGAAGGGCTGACCAGCACCCCGGCCTCAGCGACGCCGCTTCCCCCCCGGGAGATTGTTATCTGCGCCGCGCAGCGCCCCGCCTCGCTCCTCGATGTGAGCGACCCGGTTGCGGCGGCAGTGTGGCGGCTTGTCTCGCCGCAGGCGGCAGTGTTCGGCGCGGACTACACGGCGGAGAGCAACTTGCTCGCTGGATTGCCCAGCACGCAGGATGGTACGCTTCGCCGCCGTGACGACGGGAGCGTAGCGGTCAGGCTGCGCTACCGGGAAGATTGGGTATGGTCGGACGGTGAACCGTTTGACGCCGCCGACGCGCGGCTGGGCCTCGTCCACCCGGCTACGCAGGGCTACGGCCCTGCTTTCGAGCCTGTGTCAGTCAGGCAAATTGACGAGTACACGCTTGAGGTTGTCTTCCCCTACGAGGCCGAATATCCCTACGTGCCGCCTCAACCGCCTCTACCGGCCCATGTTCTGGGCGAAGACTTCGATCGAGCGGCTCATAAAGACACGGACCTGCTCACACCCGCCCTCGGCCCTTACGTGTTTGCCGGCGAGGATGGCGCGGAGATGGCCTTCCAGGCCAACCCCTACTATCCCGGTGGCGTAGGGCTGGCGCCGCGCCTCAGGCTGCGCTTCGTGGACGATCCGGCGCGGGTGGTGGCGGAAGTGGCAAGCGGCGCCTGTGACCTAGCGCTCGAAGGCAGCTTTGGCCCTGGGCAGGTAGACGACATGGTGGCGACGAATGTCCGTCTCTACATGGTGCCCGGTCCAGTTTACGAGCAGGTCCTTTTCAATACCTACACCGGCGACACGGGGCGCACGCCCTTCTTTGCAGACGCGCGCATCCGGCAGGCGGTGGCGCGTGCGCTCGACCGGGCGGCTCTGGCCTTGGCGCTGTGGGGTGAGCTTCCGCCCGGTGTGCTCCCGGTTCTGGATAGTTGGATACCGCCCGGCCACTGGGCGCATCCCGGTGCGGACCGGCTGGCCCAGTACCCGTTTGACCCGACAGCGGCGGCAGCGCTGCTTGATGAGGCGGGCTGGCGCGATGAGGATGGCGACGGTACACGCGAGTATCACGGGAGCGGCGGCACGTACCCGTGCGGGCGCGGCGCGTGGGCCATCGAAGAAGGGACTCCGCTTGCGCCGACGCTCGTCATTCCCGCCGCCGACCCGCTCCGCGCTCAGATGGCCGACCAGATGGTGCAGGCGCTCGCGCAGATTGGCATCCGGCTGGCTGTGCAGCCACAGGCTCCGGATGCGCTGTTCAGCCCGGACGGGCCGCTGGTGCGGCGCAGCTTTGACATGGCGCTGCTGGCCGGGTTTGCCCGCCCTGATCCGGACGGCGTCAGCCGGTGGGTAGGGGCGGAGGTCTTCCGCCACCCCCTGACAGGCCAGCCTGTCCACCGCTGGGAGCTTGAGGAGCGCTGGCTACGCACCGAGCAGATGGTCGAGCGGCTGGCCTACAACAACATCCCCAGCCCAGACAATCAGTATCAGGGGCAAAACTACATGGGGTGGTGCAACGAGGCCGCCAACATTGCAACGGTACACGCCAGCCTGCTGGCTCTGGACGAGGCCGAGAAGCGGCCTTTCTATGAGCAGCAGCAGGTCATTTTTGCAAACGAGCTGCCAGTGCTGCCGCTGTATCAGCGCCTACGCCTGGCGGCCAGCTCGCCGGAGCTGTGCGGCATCGAGGTGGGGCCTTATGACCCCATCACCTGGAACATTCAGACCTGGACTTTTGATGAGAGCGGAGCCTGCCAACCCTAGCGGGGGGATTCCCGGCTGCACGGCCCCTGACCGAGGTCTCAGGGGGCATCCTGTAGCCGGGCCGCTCGTGCAGCCGCCGCTCAGTCTTTGACCATATAGCCCACACCGTGAATGGTGTGGATGTATGTCGGGTGGCGGCTGTCCGGCTCGATCTTGGCGCGCAGGTTGCGGATATGGGCGCGGACGAGATCGGGGTCACCGGTACCGTGTGGATACTGCCAGACGGCATCAAGCAGATCGTGTACCGAGTGAGCCTGGTTTGGATGGGACATGAGGTGGTGCAGCAGGCGGAACTCGGTCGAAGTCAGTTGCACGTCCTTGACATGCGGCGTCGAGACCTGGAATGTGTTTCCATCCAGGCAAAGGCCACCCACATTCAGCTTGGCATCCTGTTCGTTGGACGGTGGGAAGCGGCGCAGGAGAGCGCGCACGCGGGCGTTGAGTTCTTTGAGTTCAAAGGGCTTGGTCAGATAGTCGTCCCCGCCTGCGTCAAGCCCACGCACGATGTCGTCTGTTCGCCACTTAGCGCTCAGGAACAGGATAGGAACAGTCCGCGTTGTCTCCTGCTTTCGCAGCTCCTCGCAGAATTCCAGCCCATCCTGTTGGGGCATCATGACATCCAGAATGATGAGGTCGGGGCGCTGCTGAGCAATGCGTTCGCGGGCCTGGCTGGCCGATTCGGCCAGGGTAACTTCGTAACCTTCACGGCTGAGCGCACGCCATACCGTCCCCAGGACTTCTGCGTCGTCGTCCACGATCAGGATATTTGTCATCTTATCTCCTCATCTCGGGGCGCGGATTCTGAGATGGGCAGCTCAACCACCACGCAGGTGCCGCCACTAGGTGCACCCTCGATCCAGATGCGTCCATTGTGCTCACTGACGATCTGGCGGCAGATGTAAAGCCCCAGGCCCGTGCCCTTGCCGCGAGGCTTGGTGGTGAAGAACGGATCAAACACCTGGTCAAGCTGCGTGCCGGGAATCCCACAGCCGTTATCCGTGATGCGAACCTCCACCATTTTACCACTCCCCCCCAAGCGGGATGTAACCCTGATGTGCCCCCGCTCGCTGCTTTTCTGCACAATGGCATCGCGGGCGTTTATCAGCAGGTTCATCCACACATCTTCCAGCTGGCCGGGGATGGCGCGGATAGGTGGCAGCCTGGGGGCAAGGTCCACCTCCAGGGTGATCCCAGCCTGCGCGATCTGGGCGGTGACAAGCTCCAGTGTATCTTCGATAGTCTGGTTGGCGTCGAGGGGGCGGGGGTCCTCGTCCGCCCGGGCAATGGTCAGCAGGCGCTCGACGACGCGCTTGGCACGCTGCCCGGCCCGCAGGATCGCCCGCGCGGACTCGTGGGATGGGTCGCCCGGCGGGATGTCCTGCACCAGCATCTCGGCGTCAGCCAGAATGGTCGTCAGCGGGTTGTTGATCTGATGCGCGATCACGGCTGACATCTCGCCCAGTGCAGAGAGGCGGGCGGCGTGTACCAGACGGCTCTGCATACGCTTCTGCTCGGCCAAACTGCGCTGAAGATCGCGGACGAGGTTGGCGTTTTCGAGCGCCAGCGCGGCCTGGTTCGCCAGCGTGTGTGCCAACCCCATCTCACGCGGGGAGAAGTCCCGCTCCGGGTCCAGATCAAATAGCTGGACGAGACCGACTGTCTTGCCCTTGAACACCAGGGGGAGCAGCAGCAGGGCGCTCTCGCCGATCCCGTCGAAGAGCGCACGCTCCGCCTCAGGTATGGCCGGGTCGGTGCTGCGCAGGACGGTGATGCGCTGCTCGCTGACGACGATCCGCACAGTTGAGAACCGGTCGAGCGCCAAGCGCGGGCCTGCCGGATCGGGCCAGATGCCGGTGCCGTAGGTCAGGATTTGGCGCAGGAGTCCTTCGTCGCGCTCCCAGGTATAGAGTGTGCACCAGTCGGCACCGGAGGCACTGGTCATCGTGCGCACAACGTTGAGAACGTCAACCGTCCAGGCCTCTGTACGCTCATGGGCTATAAGCGGGGCCAGTTCAAGTGCCAGACGCAGGCTCTGCGCCACCTGTGAGGGGGCGAAGGGGCCATCAAGATGGAGATTGCACAGTTCAACCAGCCCCCTGATCTCGCCCCTCAACTGGAGGGGTAGGAGCAGGATGCGACGCAGTCCGCGTTTCTCCAGACAGGCTCGGTTGGCAGGGCTGCTATCGAACCGACCGAACTGGACGCAAAGCTCCTCATCCGCTTCGAGCAGATGCCGGTGGCATGTATTCTCCGCCAGAGGGAGGGCTGGCCCCTGACCGGAGGGCCACACCGCCAGGCGGTACTCGGCCAGTTTGTGCAGGGTGCGGCGTGTGGCGTTCAGCCCCCAGACGACGCACCAGTGGGTGTTGAGTCCGCGCGTCATGTAGCGGGCGATGTTGTGCAGCACGCTGCCCAGGTCGAGGGAGGATGAGACGGCGTTGGACGACTCGACCAGCAGGCTCAACTCCATCGTGCGTTCGACGGCCTGCTGGTAGAAGCGAGCATTTTCGAGGGCGATGGCGGCATACCCACCCAGCGCGGCCAGTTCGGCAGTCACTCGGCTGGAGAAGGCTGGCCTGCCGGGTCGGTTGCGCACACCAAGCACGCCCATCACCGCCCCTTTGCTGGTGATGGGCGCATATGCGGCGGGCTGGCCGTCCCCACTCCCTCCGCCGCTGGTATACATCTTTCCGCTTGCCATCACCTGCTCGGCGAGCGGGTCTCCACCACGGCTGATCGGCGTGTAGGCTGCTCCGCCTGCGGCGTTTCGTCGTCGGCGCAGGCTGAGGTTGCCCATATCCGGGTCGTCAATAATGACCAGGCTTTCGTCCGCCCCGCTGAGGTCCAGCGCGGCGTCTGCGATGTGTTTCACCAGCTCCGGCGGGTCGAGGATGGCTGCCAGCGACTGGCCGAGCTGGTGCAGTGCGCCCGTCGTGGTGTTCCGCCGCGTGTGACCACCATCTGCCATGACACAGCCCCCAAGTTCGGCAACCATTATACGAAGCTTGAAGGCAGCATGCCAACCGGGGCAGCCGTTGACCAGGGCATTATCGTTCTCCAGGCAGACGGCTGATTCTGCCTACCAGCCTCATCCCTTCCAACGCCCTGGCGGGCGTCTCTCTCTCCTCTCCACGTGTGGGAGAGGGGTAAGACCGAGCGAAAGCGAGGTCTGGGAGTGAGGCCGTACACACCGTGCGCAGCGAGAGCCGCCAAGAACGATAAAGCCCTACGGCTGTAAAACACGGACTGGCTACTGCCTGCGTAATGTGTTAGACTTCGCGCTATGGAGCGAAACAGACACAACGGCTTGATCTACTACCAGTTCGAGAGCTTCCTCGGGCTTAGTAACCTCTCACATGGCGTTTTCACTCGCCGGGGCGGAGTCAGCCCGGTTCCCTTCGATTCGCTCAACGTTGGCTCGACGGTCGGCGATGCTCCCCACAACGTCCAGACCAACCGGGAGCGCATGGCTGCCGCGCTTGACTTACGTGATAGCGAGGCGCGCACATCTTGGCAGGTGCATGGGGCGGACGTGCTCGTCGCCAGGCGCGAAGAGGCTCCAACGTGGCCGCTGCCCAAGGCAGATGCGCTCATCACTGATGAGCGCGAGATGCCGCTGGTGATGCGGTTTGCAGACTGTGTCCCGCTGCTGTTCTATGATCCGGTACGCGGCGTCGCCGGGATCGCGCATGCGGGGTGGAAAGGCACTCTTGCTGGGATTGGCCCGGCGACCGTTGAGGCGATGCGGGATGCGTTTGGCTGCCGCGCTCAGGACATCCTGGTCGGGATAGGCCCCTCGATTGGCCCGTGCTGCTATGAAGTTGGTCCTGAAGTGGTGGCCCAGGTGCGCGACAGCTTTCCGCGCGTCCCTCACCTGATTCGCCCGCCAGAGAACGGGCACGGCCCGCATTTCGACCTGTGGGCGGCCAACGAACACGCGCTGCGCGCGGCGGGCGTCGGGCACGTCGAGTCGGCGAGGCTGTGCACAGCCTGTCATGTTCACGAGTTCTACTCTCACCGTGCGGAGGCAGGCCGCACGGGCCGCTTCGGCGCGGTGATTGCGTTGCGAGGCTGAGCCACCATGCCGATCCCGGTTGCGACTGTTACTGAAAACGTTGCCAGAGTGCGGGACCGCATCGCCGTAGCGGCCCGCCGTGCCGGGCGGGACCCTTCCGACGTGCTGCTTGTTGCCATCACCAAAACCCACGGTCTGGAGGTGCTTGAGGCGGCCTGCGAGGCCGGCCTGCGACATTTCGGCGAGAATCGCGTAGAAGAAGCTGAGGATAAGGTCCGGGCAGCGCGGGAGCTGCTGCCTGGTGATGTCGTCTGGCACATGGTCGGGCACATCCAGAGCCGTAAGACCCGCGATGTCGCGCCGTTGTTTGAGTGGGTGCACTCGGTGGACCGTTTGAAGATCGCCCGGCGGCTGAGCGATGCTTACGGGGATGAGGGCCGGGTGTTGGATGCCCTGATTGAAGTCAATCTCAGCGGTGAGGAGAGCAAGTACGGCTTTGATCTTTCGGGCTGGCCGGAAGATCGGACTCAGGCGAGCGCCCTCTTCCACGAGATTGAGAAGATGGTTGAGCTGCCCCATGTCCGCTGGCAGGGCCTCATGACCCTGGCGCCCTACACCGAGGACCCTGAGACGGTCCGCCCGATTTTCCGGCGGCTGCGGCTGCTGGCCGAGGCGGTGCGCGAGCGCTTCCCGGCTCAGGGGTGGCCACATCTTTCAATGGGGATGAGCGGCGATTTTGAGGTGGCGGTAGAAGAGGGCGCAACGATGGTGCGCATCGGGACGGCCCTGTTTGGCCCGCGCCCAACCTGAGCCTGGCGGCCTCGCCAGGCGTATTTGAACCAAGCCCTAACAGGAGTAGGTGACAGCCCGTGAGGACGATAATTGACGTACTGCTTCTTCTGATCGACATCTATCAGATCATCCTGCTGCTGCGCGTGCTGCTGTCCTGGTTCCGCGTCGATCCTTACAACCCCGTTGCGCGCATCCTCTACGCGCTGACCGACCCACTGCTCGACCCCATTCGCCAGCTCCTTCCCTCTACTGGCATGCTCGATTTCAGCCCCCTGATCGCCTTTCTGCTGCTGTTTGCGCTGCGCAACGTGATCGCTATACTGGCAGCAGGGATATAGGTTCCGGGGTGCCGCTCCAGGCTCGGGGGATTGGTCAACACACGGAGCAGCCACAATGATGCGAGACCGCGATTTCAACATCACCGATGCTGCACGGGGAGCAGCCATCACCGTGCGGATCGTCCCCAAAGCCAGCCGCACCGAGATTGCCTGCATCGAAGAGGATGGAACGATCAAGGTGCGCCTGACCGCGCCGCCGGTCGGGGATGAGGCCAACGAGGAGTTGATCCGCTTTCTAGCCAGTCTGCTGGAGATCGATCCGGGCCATATTGAGATCGTGGCGGGACATGACAGCCGGGTCAAGCTGATCACGGCCCTTCACATCCGGGCGGCGGAAGTTGAGCGAAGGGTGCTGGCAGCCGTAGCAGGCGACGCTGATAACTGCCCTGAGTAGCCACACCAGAGCACGCCGCCGTTGCCCGATGATGATGAGGGCACTCCGAACAGCGGGGGAAGGCAATGAGGCGTCTTCTTTGGCTTGTCGTGGCGCTGTCTGTAACGGCGGTTGGGTGCAGTGCCTGCCGGGCGCCTGAAACTCTGACCCCGGTTCCCTTCCGCACGGCGATCCCTCCGACGGGGATGCCCCCCGGCTCGCCGACCACTGGCCCGGCTTCAACCGCTGCACCGCCGCAGGCGGCTTCTCCCGAAGCTGGTGCAACGCCTACGGTTCCTCTCCCCGAACCGCCCGACCCGATTGAGGAAGCCATCAAGGCGCTGAGCCGCGAGATCGGCGTCCCGCCAGGCACGATCGCGCTGGTCGAGGCCATGCCGGTACAGTGGAACGATTCCAGCCTGGGATGCCCCCAGCCCGGCACAGCCTATCTTCAGGTGATCACCCCTGGCTATCTGGTCACGCTGTCGGCTGGCGAGACAACCTACCGGGTGCACACCGACCTGGCAGGCAGCGCTGTGGTGTGCTTCAACGAAGGCGACCCCATCGGCGCCGGGACCGTCCCGGATCCGATTGCCGCCGAGTTTATCATGCAGGCCCGGACCGACCTTGCCCAGCGGCTTGGTGTGCCACCCCAGGCGGTCGCGCTCGTTCGCAGCGAGGCGGTAGACTGGAGCGATTCGAGCCTGGGCTGCCGTCAGGAAGGCGAAGAAGAAGTGATCAAAGCCATCACGCCCGGCTACCGGATTGTGCTTGCCTATGGGGAGGAGCGCTTCGAGTACCACACCGATCAGCAGCGCATGGTTGCCTGTGCGGAGCCAACCGAGTAGCGCCTCGGAGGAGCGGCAATGCGACATCCCTACCGGGCGTCGAGCTGGCGAGCGCGGGCAGCGCTGCCGCTGGCGCTGGGAGCGATAGCCGCCATCCTGCTGCTCCTGGTGGCGGGCGCCGTGCGCCTGGCGCGCGCCGTTGCGGTATCGGGCAAGGCCGACACGGGGCTGCTATGCGGCTGGGGCCTGCTGCTGGGGCTGGGCGGTTTTTGGCTGTGGCAGGCTACGCTGGCGGCCTGCAATGTGCTGGTGTGCACGGCTGACCTAGAACTCAGCGAGGGCGCGCTCGTGGTGTGGCTGGCCGGGCGATGGCCAGTGCGGGCCGAACGGGAGCACATCCTTCTGGGCCGGGCGGCGGAGGTCATCTACCGGCTGGGGCGTCCGGTCCGTGTGCCAGGGGTTATCATCCGCCCCCGGCGGCGCTTCCCCGCGGCCTGGTTTATCCCGGTGCGGCAGGCGTTCGGCTGGGTGTTCCCGCTGTGGGCGGTGGCCCGGATGTACG
>FWPU01009388.1_pt1 | contig 15502 bp, 12 predicted proteins | sample 2228361 | NCBI WGS metagenome assembly FWPU01 (sample SAMEA103939777, study PRJEB20133) | metagenome
ACCGATCCCTGGCCGCCGCACCTTGGCGGCCTTCCGCTCGACGCCGTCACCTTCTCCGGCGGCGTCGCCGAATACGTGTATGGCCGCGAACGCGCGTGCTTCGGTGACCTTGGCCATGATCTTGCGCACGCGCTGCGCCATGCGCTCGCGGAAAGGCGCGTTGCCGCGGCGGTGTGGGATCCGGGGCAGGGGATTCGCGCCACCGCGATCGGCGCCGCGCAGTTTTCGGTGCAGACCAGCGGCAACACGATCCTCGTTACCGACCACAAGCTGCTGCCGCTGCACAATCTGCCGGTGCTGCCCTGCCGTTTCGATCTCTCCGGCAACATCGAGCCGCAGATGGTGGCGGAAAGCGTCCGCGCCGCGCTTGCGCAATCCGACATGCAGGACGGCGTTGACACGGTCGCGCTCGCCTTCCGCTGGCAGGGCGAGCCGCTGCACGCGCGCCTTGCCGCCGTCGCCGAGGGCATAACGGTCGCGATGCCTGCAAGCATCGCCGCCGGTCTGCCGCTTGTGCTGTTGATCGACGGCGACGTCGCCCAGAGTCTCGGTCGCGTGCTGCACTATGAGGTTGCGCCGGGCGCGAATGTCGTCGCCATCGACGGCGTCGAGCTGAAGCAGTTCGACTACGTCGATATCGGCACGGTTATCGACAAGACCAATGTGGTCATCGTCATCATCAAATCGCTGCTGTTCCGGTAGCCTGCTTCGCGTAACGCAAGGCGCCCGCGCTCATTCGCCCCCTGGAAGGGACGAGGGAAACGAATTTTTCGTTCACATTTTTTTGCGCACGCGGTTAGGGTGCAGCAAACACAGCTCGGATGATTCCCATGTCGTACGCCAACGCCGCCAAAGCCGTCGCCGCCGCGCTCGCCGCCCGCTTCGGCGAGGATTTTGCCGTCGATGAATCCGTTGCCGGGCTCGAGCAGATCGCGCGCATGGCGGCGCGGCGCGTGACGCGGCGCTATCTCGAACGGGAGGTTGACGCCCGGCTCCTGCGCCTCTTATGCGCCTGCGCGCTCTCGGCGCCAAGCAAGAGCGACCTGCAACAGGCCGACATCATCATCGTTGCGGATGCGCAAAAGCGCCGTATCATCGCCGATCTCATTCCCGATCAGCCGTTCATCCGCACCGCGCCGGCGTTTCTGGTGTTTCTTGCCAACGGCCGTCGGCTGCCGGCGATCGCGAAACTGCGCGGCAAGCCGTTCCCCAACGATCATCTCGACCTGTTCTTCAACGCGACGGTGGACGCGGCGATTGCGCTCGCCGCCTTCGTCTACGCAGCGGACGCTGTCGGACTTGGCACCTGTCCGATCAGCGTGATCCGCGATCATTCCGCGCGTGTCTCCGAACTGCTGGCGCTGCCCGAGCGCGTCATTCCGGTGGCGGGCATGTGCGTCGGCTGGCCGGCGGAGCCGGGCCATATCAGTCCGCGGTTGCCGCTCGCCTGCACCGTGCATACGGACCGCTACGACGAGGGCGAACTCGCCGCGCGCATCGATGCCTACGATCGGCGGCGCGCGGCAATCCATCCGCATCGCGAACGCGATCCCGCGCGCTGGGGCGCGGCGGCGTTCTACGGCTGGTCGGAGAACAAGGCGCGGCAGTACGGCGTGCCGCAGCGGGCCGATTTCGGCGCCTTCGTGCGCAGCCGTGGGTTCTGCCTCGACTGAGCGCGGTCGTCACCGCCTAGCGGCTGCAAAAGGCTGCTCGACTTCGGCTCAGGCTTTCCGATAGAAGAGCCTTCCCCGTTCGAGGCGACATGTCCGACTCCACCGCCGCATCATCCCTTTGGGCGCAATCGGCCGCGGCCATGCGGTCGCTGGCGCCGGGCATTGCGCTGTCGGGCGCGGTCGCGATCGGCGCGGTGCTGGCGGCGCCGCAGTTGGTGCGCGCGGTGCCGGTACCGGCGATGGTGATCGCGTTGTTCATTGGCATCGCGCTCAATCCGATCGCGCGACGGCCGGTGTTCGAGAGGGGCATCGGGTTTTGCGTGAAGACGCTGTTGCGCTGGGCGGTGGCGCTGCTCGGACTGCGCATCGCGCTCGGCGAGATTGTTGCGCTCGGAATCACAACGGCGCTCGTCGTGCTGGTGGCGATGGCCATGACGCTGGTTGCGGGAATTCTCATCGCCCGGGCGTTCGGGCAGAGCGATTTTTACGGCGCGCTCGCCGGCGCCGGCACTGCCGTTTGCGGAGCCTCCGCGACGCTTGCTACCGCCAGCGTGCTGCCGGCGTACAAAGGAAAGGAGGCCGACACCGCGTTCGTCGTCGTCGCCGTGAACGGACTATCCACGCTGGCGATGGTGGTCTATCCGCTCATCTGCCTGTGGCTCGGGTTCTCCGCCCAGGCAACCGGCGTGATGCTCGGCGGCACGATCCACGACGTGGCGCAGGTGGCAGGCGCGGGCTACGCGGTGTCGGAACCGGTCGGCAACACCGCGATCATCGTCAAGCTGTTCCGGGTGCTGCTGCTGCTGCCGATCGTGCTCGGCGTCGGCTACTGGTTCGCGCGCGGGACCGCAACCGCCGCCCGCGCCAAGGTGCCGGCGCCGGTGTTTGCGTTCGTGTTTCTCGTCCTCTGCGTCGTAAACAGCCTTGTGCCGCCGGACGGCGCGTTCGCATCTGCCTATGCGCCGGTGAAGGCGGCGCTGCTGGAGTTCTCCACTTGGGGTCTGCTGTTTGCGATCGGGGCGCTCGGGCTTGGCACGTCGATCGGCGCAATCGGCGCGCTCGGCTGGCGGCACGTCGCGACCGTGAGCGGGACGACGGTGGTGATCCTCGCACTGGTGACGGCGAGCCTGGTTGTCCTGGCCGAATTCGAGCGCTGATTTTCGCATTCGTCATGCGCGGGCTTGACCCGTGATCCATGCTGCGCATCGACGGCTTGCGAGCGGCAACATGGATTGCCGGGTCAAGCCCAGCAATGACGTGGAAGGAGAGCTCAACTCGGAGCGGTTTCCTTGACGGCACTTGCGGCGCCGCCCTTGAGCGGCAGCGGCTGGTCGGCGAGCATGCCCTGCACCACGACGCGGCGCGCGGTCTCCGGGTCGAGCTTGTGCTTAGCGATCAGGTCGGCGCAGTCCCGCACGATGGCGTCGGCGTCCTGCATCACCTTCAGGTGCTTATAGTGATCCTCCCGGCGAAGGCCCATGCTCTCGCCGACGATCTCCAGCACGTTGACGATCTTGAACGGCCAGTCGCGCTCGTGCGCGCAAAGCTCGCGGTGGTCGGAGTGGTACACCGCGGCGAGCGCGTCGACCTTGGCATCGCGCGCCGCTTCGAGCTCTCTTAATTGCAGCTCGCGCTTGTAGGCGGGGAGTGTGGCAAGATTGACGCTCTGCAGGCCGACCGCCGGCACGTCGAGCTTCACGATCTCCACGCCCGGGACCGCGCGCAGGAGATCCTCCGCCGCCTCGGCAACACCGACGACACCCGGATGGCGGTGCAGGGCGACGCGCATGGGCACGAGCTTGCGCAGGTGCGGCCGCAAGTCATTGAGCTTGCCGCGCAAGAAGCGCATGAACGGCGTGAGGTCGAACGGCTTCTCGCCGGTCGCGCGCTCGAAGGTCGGCAGCATGTTCTCAGAGAACTGCACAAAGCAGCTCGGACACCAGGCGAGCACCTGGCCGGTCTTCGAGCTGGCGAGCTTGCTCAAGGTGTTGGCAGCAAAGCGCGAGGAGGTGTCGAGATCGCCGGCGCGGAACTGGATCACGCCGCAGCAGTGCGTGGGGCCCCCCATCACACGATAGCTCACGCCGATCCGATCCATGATGTCCAGGCACAGCAGCGCAATGTGCGGCGTCTTGAGCACGTTGCAGCCGGTGTAGAACACGACGTCGGGTAATTCCTCTGACGGCGGCTTGCGCGACGGGATCTGGCCGAGGCGTTCGAGGGCTTCGTCCGTGAGCTGCAGGCGCGAGAGTATGTTCACGTCCTCGGCGAGCTTGCGGAAGCCGTTGACGCCGGTCTTGCGGCGGTCCGGCGGCTCGGCGGCGTGCCTTGCCATCTGCACCCGCGCCACCGCGAGCAGGAAGCGCGGATTCACGCCGTAGTCACAGGCCTTGATACATTCGCCGCTGAGCATGCAGGCCTTGGCCCATTTCTGCGACGCCTCGGGGCCTGTGCCGGAGCGCACGACCTCAAGCACACCCGCGATTACGACTTTCGGGTCGGCGGCGCCGAGACCGGCGGGCGCGGCGATGGGGCAAGCCTCAAAGCAGGCGCCGCACTTCGTGCACGCGTCGAGCATATCGGCGACGCGCCCGGCGAAGGCTTGCTCGAATCCGGCGTTGTTCATGTGCACATGATAGCGCGGTTCCGACCGTTGCGCATCGGCCCAGTTCGCCCGAGGCTCTGCTTTCGGGCAGAGGTGGAATGCGTGCAGCGCCCTATTCCAGTTTCGCGCCGGAGCGGCGGATGACCTCGGCCCACTTCTTGCGTTCCGCGGCAAGGAAGGCGCGCACGTCCGTCTCGTTCGTAGTACCCGGTTCTGAGCCGAGTTCGCCGAGCTGCTTGACGATGTGCGGCGCCGCGAGGGCTTTCGCCACTTCGTCCCTGAGTTTGGCGAGCACCGGGGCCGGTGTTTTCGCCGGCGCTGCCAGCGCCACCCACGAGGAGACATCGAATCCCGGCAGACCCTGCTCGGCCACCGTCGGCAAATCCGCCAGCGCGGCGGCGCGCTTGGCGCCGGCATTGGCGATCGGCCGCACCCTGCCGGCATTGATCTGCGGCAGGCTCGCCGGCAGCAGATCAAACATCATCTGGATGTGGCCGGCGACGAGATCGCTCATTGCCGGACCAGTGCCGCGATACGGCACGTGAGTGATATCGATGTCGGCCATGGTCTTGAGCAACTCGCCGGCAAGATGCGGCGTCGAGCCCAAGCCGGCGGAACCGAAATTGACCTTGCCCGGGTGGCGCCTGGCGTGCGCGATCAGCTCCGGGAGGTTCTTTGCCGGCACGCTCGGATGCACCATCAGCACGATCGGAGTGCGCGCGAAGACGGCGACCGGCGCAAAGTCCGTTTCGGGATTGAACGGCAGACCTTTGGCGTACAGCGTCTGATTGATGGTCAGCGGCCCCGGGGCCGTAAACAGCAGCGTATACCCGTCGGGCGCGGCTTTGGCCACGGAATCGGCGCCGGTGTTGCCACCCGCGCCGGCGCGGGTTTCCACGATAAACTGCTGGCCGGTGGCGTCGCTGAGCCGGTTCGCCAAAATACGCGCGGTGATGTCCACGGACCCGCCGGGCGGGAACGGATTAATGATGCGCACCACGCGCTGCGGATAGTCCTGCGCACCAGCTTGCATGGTCAGCGCAAGCAGCGAAGCGATCACAATCGACGAACGGCGCAGACGCATCGCGGGTCTCCTCGCGTGCCGCGGGTGGGAACTCCCGTCGGCGGGGCGAGCGTAGTCCAATTCCATTGCGGCTGCCAGCGCGGCGCTTGACAGCCGGTCACGGCGTCGACAGGTTGCCAACCCGGCGCACTGAGGACGTTTCATGGCAGCATTGCGGCTGAGTTTTGCTTGCGGTCCGTATGATCGCACCCAGGCCCTGCGCGACGGCACAATCAGGCCGGAAGGCATCGAGCTCAACTACATCACCCTGCAGCCCGCGGAAATTTTCTGGCGCATGCTGCAGTTCAGGGAATTCGACGCCTGCGAGATGTCGCTGTCGAACTACGCGACGCTGGTCAGCGAAGGCAACGCGCCGTTCATCGCGATTCCGGTTTTCCCCTCGCGCGTGTTTCGCCACGGCTATTTCTTCATCAACACGACCAAAGGAATTTCCAGCGGCGGCGATCTGAAAGGCAGGCGCGGCGGCGTGCCTGAATACAGCATGACCGCCGCGGTCTACATGCGCGGCCTGATGCAGCATGAATTCGGCGTCAAGCCGTCCGACGTGGAATGGGTGCAGGGCCGCACCGACCGTCTCGGCCGCAAGCTGCCGCCGGAAATCCGGATCACGCAGGCGCCCGCTGGCACCGAGCTTGGCGATCTGCTGGAGCGCGGCGAGATCGACTTTCTGATCACCGCCAACAATCCGCTCTCGTTCCGGCGCGGTGCAAGAACGGTGCGGCGCCTGTTCCCGAACTACGCCGAGCTGGAGAAGGAATATTACCGGCGCACGAAGATTTACCCGATCATGCACACCGTGGTGATCCGCCGCGATGTCTACGCGCGCGACCCCTGGGTGGCGATGAGCCTTTACAAAGCGCTGTGCGAGGCGAAGGAGCGTTGCTACCGCCTGCTGCTCGAAGCCGGCGCGCCAAAGGCCTCGTTCGCCTGGCTGCAGCCGATGATCGAGGAGGAGCAGACGATCATCGGCCGCGACTGGTATCCGTACGGCATCGGCCCGAACCGGCCTTCGATCGAAGCGCTGCTGCAATACGTGCACGAACAAGGCCTCGCCTCGCGACGCCTCGCGGTGGAGGACCTTTTCGCACCGAGCACGTTGCGCGACATTCCGCTCAGCGAGGGCCAGCACGTTTGAGGTTGAAAAACAGCGCGGCGCGGCCGCGGTCACGCACCGCGGCGCCCCTGGCGGTCGCTTCCTTCGCCGGCGGCGTCAGTAGCAGATCCGCTCGCGGCGCCAGCCCCACGGCGTCCAGACCCGGCGCCAGTAGCACACCGGGCCGTAGTAGGGCTCGGGATAATAGTAGGCGTAGGGCGGATAATAATGCGGCGCCGCCAGCGCACCGCCGATGATAGCGCCGGCCGCAAGGCCGCCGAGGATGCCTGCGGCGACGCGGCCTCCGTGGCGCGCCTCGGCTGGCGTTGGCGCAGCCATGGCCGCAAACGCAATCGCGCCCGCCGCCAACACGGCGCTGAGCTTCTTGGACACGGTCTTCGACATGCTCTCCTCCACAAGACTTCCACAAGAGCAGCGTTGTCGCGCGCTGGCGCACCAAAGTGTTGGACCCCGGTGCGCGACTTTCCAGTTAGCTAGGAGCCGTCAGCAGTTCGGCAAGCCGGCCGCCTGCGGCGGACGATCCCGGTCCGCACCGCCCGGCGCACCAGGCTTGGCGCCTTGCGCTCCGGAGCCGCCCGTGGTCCCCGCAGCACCCGACCCCGACGTGGCGCCGCCGGGACTCGCACTGCCGGGCTTGCTCTTGTCGTCGTCCTTCATGGCCGTCTTGTCTTTGATCTGCTTGCTGACAGGATCCCAGCATTTGCCCTGGTTGGCTGCACCGCCCGGAGACGGGGCCGGCGCTTGCGCCAGCGCGTAGCCGATTCCGCCGGCGACCAGGGCCGCCGCCGCCAGCAGGCTGAGTTTGTTGAACATGGTACCTCCTGCACCTTGATCGTTGGCGCCATTGCCAACATCGAGCAAATTCGATTCGGTCATGAAGGTTCCGCCACCGCGGAGGACGATTGCCCTTGCGGCGCGAAAGGACAAAATTGCGTTTTTGCCGGCGCGCAATTGCAAAATGGCTTTGCTTGCGCGCGATTGAGTGTGCATTAAAGTGACACGAAAGTGACACGGTTCGCAGTCGGGGAAAAATTGCGGCCGAATCGGGGACGAAAAGCGGCTGCGAGCACAACGTTCGCCGTTCTTATGTCCATCATGATCGCAGGTGCGGTCCGATGACGGATTCAGGCGTCAGTCGCATCAGCCGGCATTTCTATGCGCCCGATGGTCTGCGCCTGCATTTCCTGGAATATGGCTTGCGCAGCGCGCCGGCGACGCCCGTGATCTGCCTGCCGGGCTTGACCCGGACCGCCGACGATTTCGATCGCCTCGCGCGGGCGATCTGCGGCGCCGCCGACGGTCGGCGCCGCCGGGTCGTCGCCGTCGACTACCGCGGCCGCGGCGGTTCCGACTGGGATCCGGATTGGTCGCACTACAATCTGCAGGTCGAGCACCAGGACATCCTTGCGACGCTCGCCGCCGCCGAGGTGTCGAGCGCAATCTTCATCGGCACCTCGCGCGGCGGGCTGCACATCATGCTGCTCGCCGCCGCCCAGCTCGCGCTCCTGCGCGCCGCGGTCATCAACGATATCGGCCCGGTGATCGAGCCCGCCGGGCTGATGCGCATCAAATCCTACGTCGGCAAGTTGCCCGCGTTGACATCATGGGGCGAAGCGATCGATTTCCTCCGGCAAAGCGCGTGTCTCCATTTTACGAACGTGCCCGAAGCGGATTGGGAAGCCTATGCGCGGCAAACGTTTGCTGAGGAAAACGGCCGCTTCCGCCTTCGCTACGATCCCGCGCTCGCCCGTACGCTCGACGGGCTGACGCCCGAGTCGCCGCCGCCCGAGCCGCTCTGGCCGCAGTTCGAGGCGCTTGCGAGCGTCCCGGTGCTGGGCATCCGCGGCGAACATTCCGACATTCTGTCTCCCGCGACCTTCGCCGAGATGGGGCGCCGCCATCCGGCGTTCCAGTCTCTCCTGGTCGAGGGCCAAGGGCATCCGCCGCTTCTGCTCGACACGCCGACCATCTCGGCGATCGCGAGTTTCGTCGCGCGATTCCCATGACACGCCGTAGCGCCGTTGCCCGCTTCGAATTCGCAACCGCGTCCGGATCGTGTACAGTTGCGGCTCGGGGCATTAACTTTGCCCGCAAACGAATCGCGTGAAAGCGGGCGTGCCCCGCGTGTGTCGCAGCAGGCTGCGCCAGTGTACCGAGCGAAAAACCAATGACACCCACTTCGTCGCAAGCCCGGGAATTGCCGGACCCCCAAATGACGACCGTTCACCCAACCGCACAGATCGAACCCGGTGCGGTGATTGGGGCGGGCGCGTTCATCGGGCCCTATTGCGTGATCGGGGCGAACGTGGTGATCGGGGACCGCTGCCGACTCATCGCCCATGTCCACGTCGGCGGCCACACCACCATCGGCGCGGAAACCGTGGTCTATCCCTTCGCCTCGCTCGGCACACCGCCGCAGTCCGTGCATTACCACGGCGGCCCGACACGTCTGGTCATTGGCAGCAAATGCGACATCCGCCAATACGTCACCATGAACACCGGCACTGAGGACGGCGGCGGCGTAACAACGGTGGGCGATCGCGGCTTCTTCATGGTCGGCAGCCACGTCGGCCACGATTGCCACGTCGGGAGCGACGTCGTATTCGCCAACGGCGTTCTGTTGGGCGGTCATTGCGTGGTCGGCGATCATGTGGTGATGGGCGGTCTGGCCGCGGTCCATCAATTCGCGCACATCGGGCCTTATGCCATGGTCGGCGGCGCGAGCGGCGTGCGCGGCGACGTCATTCCCTTCGGGCTCGTGCACGGAAACCTGGCCACGCTGCACGGCATCAACACGGTCGGCATGCGTCGCAACAACTTTCCGGCGGACACCATCAGCGCGGTGCGCGCCGCCTATCGGGCGATCTTTCTCGGCGCGGGCACGTTCGCCGAGCGCGTCGATGAGGCCGAACGAAAATACGGCGGCAACGGCGAAGTGGCGCGGATCATTGCGTTTATTCGCGATCGCGGCGGCCGGCCGCTGTGCCAGCCGGACAAGCGGCAGAACGCCTCCTGATTTCGCGCTCAGGCGGCGCGCGCGTTCGCCGCGGCGCCGTTGCGAATCGCCTGCCACACGCGCAAGGGCGTCGCCGGCATCTCCACGTCGGTCACGCCGTAATCCTGCAACGCATCAACGATGGCGTTGATAACGGCGGGCGGCGCACCGACCGTGCCCGACTCGCCCGCCCCTTTCACCCCGATAGGATTGCTGCGGCAGCGGTCGGGCAGTTCATGCAGCTCGAAGCTCGGGAAATGCTCGGCCCGCGGCATGCAATAGTCCAGGAATGAGCCGGACAGCGGCTGCCCGCTCGCCGGATCGTATTCAATCTTTTCGAGCAGCGCCTGGCCGATCCCCATGGCGAGCCCACCGTGAATCTGTCCCTCGAACAACAGCGGGTTGATGATGATGCCGGAATCGTCGACCGCCGTGTAGCGCGCGAGCTCGACCGCGCCGGTTTCCGGATCAACCTCCACCTCACAGATGTGGCAGCCATTGGCGAAGTTCGGCCGCTCCGGCGTGAAGGTGCCGACCGCCTCCAGCCCGACGCCGAGCTCCGCCGGCCAGCCGACCGGCGCGAACGACCGCTTCACGAGATCGACCAGCCGGATCGATTTGTCGGTGCCGACCACCGTAAACCTGCCGTCCGCGAAGGTGATGTCACCCGGCGACGCCTCCAGCACGTGCGCCGCCATCTTCTTGCCCTTCTCGATCACGATGTCGGCGGCGTTCTTCAGCGCCGAACCGCCGATCGTCATGCTGCGCGAGCCGTAGGTGCCACGGCCGAACGCCACCTGGTCGGTGTCGCCCTGCACCATGCGTATCTTGTCGAAGTCAACGCCGAGCCACTCCGACACCATCTGCGCGTAAACCGTCTCATGCCCCTGACCGTGGCTGTGCGTGCCGGCGATGATCGTCACCGTCGCGTTCTCATCGAAGCGGATTTCCATCCGATCGTTGAACGGGCCGCAGATTTCCATGAAATAGGCGATGCCGCGGCCGCGCAGTTTGCCCTTCTTCTTCGATTCCGCGCGCCGTTTGGCGAAACCTTTCAAGTCTGCGTGCTCAAGCGCCATGTTGAGCACCGCCTCGTAGTTGGCGCTGTCATGCACCAGCATCAGCGGCGTCTTGTAGGGCACGTTCGCCGGCTTGATGAAATTGCGCCGCCGCAAGTCGGCCGGATCAATGTTCATTTTGCGCGCCGCCGCATCCACCAGCCGCTCCATCACGTAGATCGCCTCCGGCTTGCCGGCGCCGCGGTACGGACCGGTTGCGGTGGTGTTGGTGTAGACCGCGCGCAGGCTGATGTGCGCGGCCGGAATGTGATACACGTTGGTGTAGGCCATCGAGCCGAGCCCAGCCGGCACGCTGGCGCTGGCTGAAAGATACGCGCCCTGCGCATAGTCGGTGGTCACGCGCAGCCCGAGAAATTTTCCGTCGGCATCCAGCGCCAGCGCGGCCTCGCTCACGCAGTCGCGGCCGTGGGTGTCGCTCACGATGCCCTCTGCGCGCTCGGCCACCCACTTCACCGGCCGGCCGGTCTTGCGCGCGGCGAGCACCACCAGCACGTCCTCGGGGAACACGCCGCCTTTCATGCCGAATCCGCCGCCCACGTCCGGCGACACAACGCGGAAGTTCACTTCCGGCTCTCGGAACACCGCGCCCGCAAGCACGGCGCGCTGTTTGTGCGGCACCTGCGAGGAGCTGTAGAGGGTCGAGCGCCCGCTCACCGGATCGTGGATGCCGAGCGAGTTGCGCGCCTCCATGGAATTGGCGCATAGCCGGTTGTTGACGATCTTCAATGACACCACGTGCGCGGCCTTGGCGAAGGCGGCGTCGGTGGCCGCCTTGTCGCCACGCTCCATGGCGAACCAGATGTTGTTCGGCGCCTCGTCCCACACCAGTGGCGCGCCCGGCTTCGCCGCCTGGTCGGTCGCGATGACCGCGGGCAGCTCTTCGTAATCGACATGGATGAGCTCGGCGGCATCGCGCGCCTGGTGCAGCGTCTCGGCCACGACGAACGCCACCGGGTCACCCACGTGCCGGACGCGGTCCTGGGCAAGGATCGGATGCAGTCCCATGAACACTTTCAGCGGACCGCCGAAGGCGACCGGCGGCGCGCCGCACGGCAGGCTGCCGAGCCCGGCCGCCTTGATGTCGGCACCGGTCAGCACCAGGAGCACGCCGGGGGACTGTTTGGCCTTTTCGGTGTCGATCGCCTTGATGCGTGCGTGCGCGTGCGGGGAGCGCAACACATATCCGTAGGCAAGACCGGGCGGGGCGAGATCGTCCGTGTAGCGGCCGCGACCTTTGAGAAAGCGCGGATCTTCGGTCCGCGGTACCGGTTGCCCAATGCCAAATTTCATGTTGCTCTCCCGGCTCCGCCTGCGCGAGGGCGCATCTGAGAATACTCAAGGGGAATCCGTCAACTGCCGATACACGCTTGATGTCAACGCGCACTTGAGAAGCGTACCCTGCGCGGCCTATCATGCGCGCCCCAATCGAGCCGCTTCTCCGCAAAAATCGCGAATATTCGAGGTTGCAATGGGTGAGTTTGCCGTCGGCCAACCGGTCTCGCGCTTCGAGGACCCGCGCCTGCTCAGGGGCGGCGGCCGCTACGTGGACGACATCGCGCTGCCGGGCATGGTCTACGGCCACGTACTGCGCTCCCCGCACGCGCACGCGCGCATCCGCCGCATTGACACGACGCGCGCCAAGGCCGCGCCGGGCGTGCTCGCCGTTCTCACCGGCGACGACTGGATCAAGTCCGGCTGGGACGATCTGCCGGTTCCCGGCGGCATGAAGCGCCGCGACGGCTCGCCCAACTACAAGCCGCGCTACCCGGCGCTGGTGAAGGACCGCGTGCGCTGGGTCGGCGATTATGTCGCCTTCGTCGTGGCCGAGACGCGCCATCAGGCGGCCGATGCCGCCGAATTGATCGAGGTGGACTACGAGCCGCTGCCCGCAGTCGTCAGAACCGACGAAGCGGCCAGACCCGGCGCGCCGCTCGTCTGGGACGACTGCAAGGACAACATCTGCTTCGTCTACACCTACGGCGACAAGGCCGCCACCGATGCCGCCTTCGCCAAGGCCGCGCACGTGGTGAAACAGCGCATCGTGATCAACCGCGTCACCACCGCCTCCATGGAGCCGCGCGGATCGATCGGCGACTACAACGCCGCCGACAACCACTACACCATCTACACCACGCTGCAGCGGGCGCATCCCTATCGCACCGATCTTGCCAAAGTGCTGCGCGTGCCCGAGCACAAGGTGCGGGTGATCGCCGGCGACATCGGCGGCAGCTTCGGCATGAAGTCGGCGATCTACAACGAGGTGGCGCTGGTGCTGCTCGCCTCCAAGCTGCTGGGCCGCCCGGTGAAATGGACCAGCACCCGTTCGGAGGCCTTCCTTAGCGACGCCCAGGCGCGCGACAACGTCACCGACGCCGAGCTTGCGCTCGCCGCCGACGGAACTTTCCTCGCCATGCGCGTATTTTCCACCGTCAACGCCGGCGCTTATCTGCAGACCGGCTTCCAGGCCTATACCGCCAACCTCGGCACGCTCGCCGGCGTCTACCGCACACCCGCCATGTATGTGGAGTCGACCGCGGTCTTCACCCACACCCATCCGTGCCGGCCCTACCGCGGCAACGGCCGCCCCGAGGCGGCCTACGTGATCGAGCGCATGGTGGATCTCGCCGCCGACGAGCTCGGGATGGATCCGGCGGAGCTGCGGCGCAAGAACTACATCGCGCCGGAGGCGATGCCGTTCAAGACCGCGCTCACCTTCACCTACGACTGCGGCGAGTTCGAAAAGACGATGGACATGGCGATGAAGCTCGCCGACGTGGCGGGTTTCGCCGCGCGGCGCCGCGAGTCCCGCAAGAACGGCAAGCTGCGCGGCCTCGGCATCTCCAACACCATCGAGCGGGCGGCCGCGGCGGGCTTCGAAGGCGCCGAGATCCGCTTCGACCGTTCCGGCACCGTGCAGATGCTGTCGGGCAGCATCAATCAAGGCCAGGGTCACGAAACGACGTTCAAGCAGATCGTCGCCGACCGGCTTGGCATTCATCCGAACGACATCGAATATCTGCAGGGCGACACCGACAAGGTGTTCTTCGGCGAAGGGACCGGCGGCTCGCGCTCCGCCACCATGGCGGGCACCGCGTTCCACCTCGCCGCCGAGAAAATCATCGCCAAGGCCAGGGCGATAGCCGCGCACAATCTCAAGGTGGAAGCGGCCGACGTCAACTTTGCCGACGGCGTCTTCTCCAGCGCCAAGACCAACCAGACCATGACCATCAAGGAGGTGGCGCAGGCGGCCGTCAATCCGGCAAAGGTGCCGAAAGGCATGGAGCTTGGCCTGAGCGCCAACGCAGTGTTCAACGTCGACGTGGAGAACTTCCCCAACGGCTGCCACATCTGCGAAGTGGAGATCGACGAGGAGACCGGCGAGGTGGAGATCGTGCGCTACAGCGTCGTGGACGACGTGGGCACCGTGATCAACCCGCTGCTGCTCAAAGGCCAGATCGCCGGCGGCGTCGCCCAGGGTGTCGGGCAGATGCTGATGGAGGACATCCGCTTCGACGAGAGCGGCCAGCTCGTCACCGGCTCGTTCATGGACTACGCCATGCCGCGCGCGCGCGATCTGTCCCCGATCGAGATCAAGAGCAATCCGGTGCCGACCAAGACCAATCCGCTGGGCGTCAAGGGGGCGGGCGAAGCCGGCTGTGTCGGCGCGTTGCCCGCCGTGGCGAACGCCGTGGTCGATGCCTTGTCGGAATTCGGCGTGCGCCATATCGAGATGCCGGCAACGCCCGAGCGCATCTGGCGCGCCATGAAGAACGGCGGAGCCTGAGGCGGCGGCGCGGTCCGAGCGGTGGATCACCGCGGTTGCCGTTCCGGCGCCGCGGCACTATCTGGTCCGGGCGGGCGCGGGGACGCAGCGTGACGCGGCAAGCGAAGGGAATCGATGCAGGACCTGAAGGTCGATCGCGGCGACTGGATCGTGGTTTGCGACGGCCGTAAGGCCCTGGTTTTGGAAAACGCCGGCAGCCGCGGTGCTCCAAGCCTGCGCATGATCGAGCGGCACGAGCACGCGGACCGTCCGACCCGCGAGCAGGGCAGTGACGCGCCGGGCCGCCTCCAGCAGTCCGCGGGCGGCGCCCGCAGCAGCGTCGAGCAGACCGACTGGCAGGACGAGGCCGAGCGCGAATTCCTGCACGCGCTGGCGGCGCGGCTCGATGCCGCCGTGAAAGCCGGAGAGACGCGCGCCCTGGTGATCGTGGCCGCGCCGCGCGCGCTCGGCATGTTGCGGCAGGCGTACACGCCGCACATCCGCGCCGCGCTGCGCAAGGAAGTGGACAAGGACCTCGTGCGCGTGCCAGTGTCGGAAATCGAGGCGCGGCTGTTGTCGTGAACGCCGCGCGCACCCCGAACCCGCGGTGGCTCCCCGGGCCGGATTCGAACCAGCGACCAACCGGTTAACAGCCGGTTGCTCTACCGCTGAGCTACCGGGGAACGATGCCGCGCGATGCGCCGCATATAACAAAGCCTTTCACGTTTGCCTAGCGCATGCCTAGCGCGGCGGTCGGCCGCCAGCATCGCCAGCATTTTCCGCTTGGCGGGTCTCCGCCTCAGCCTGTCCCCGGCCCAACTTATCCGGACAAGGCGGGGAGCGCGGCACAACGAACAATCACCTCGCAGCGCTTGCCAGCCCAACTTGCCCCGACAAGACGGCGAGCGGGGACCTGCGCCGCAGACACTGATGCCGGCAGTTGCGGTCTCGGGCACCGGCGCCATGCGATCTTTGCACCGCGTCCGGCGGCGTCGCCATCCGGCCGTGACGCCGCCCAACGCGGCACCGCGGTCGGTCATCTCCTGTAAAAGCGGGCACCGCCGATGGGCTCGGCGGTGCCGCAGTGGATGTCGCCGCGGGGCGGCGTGTCTTGAGAGTTGAAACTTGGGACTCGAGTCTTCGGACCGGAAGTCAGAACCGGAAGTTCAGGCCGGCGCGCACCGTGTGG